>Ga0129314_1000998_pt1 | contig 23058 bp, 22 predicted proteins | sample O1111metagenome_FD_94431 | JGI IMG/M metagenome (GOLD analysis project Ga0129314, IMG submission 94431) | Orangutan individual fecal microbial communities from fecal samples from Wisconsin, USA - O1111 metagenome | ecosystem: Host-associated > Mammals > Digestive system > Large intestine > Fecal... | reverse complement strand
CGCGGGCGGCGAGCTTGCCACCAAGCTCGTCGGCGTGATGATCAAGACCTTCGGCCCCGCCTGCGAGGGCCACATGGACAAGGAGCGCTACGAGTTCTGCTGGATCGTCGACTTCCCGATGTATGAGATCGGCGACGAGAGCGGCGAGCTGGAGTTCTGCCACAACCCGTTCTCCATGCCCTCCGGCGGCCTCGAGGTGCTGCTCAAGGCCGAGCGCGGCGAGATCGACCCGCTCACCATCACCGCCGACCAGTACGACCTCGTCTGCAACGGCGTGGAGCTTAGCTCCGGCGCGGTGCGCAACCACGACCCCGAGATCATGATCAAGGCCTTTGAGCTTGTCCGCCTCGGCGAAGAGGACGTGAAGGCCAAGTTCCCCGCCATGTACAACGCCTTCTGCTATGGCGCGCCCCCGCACGCCGGTATCGCCCCGGGCGTGGACCGCATGGTGATGCTGCTCGCGGGCGAGGATTCCATCCGCGAGATCATCCCCTTCCCCATGAACAAGAACGCGCAGGACATCATGATGGGCGCACCGAGCGAGGTGACGCAGAAGCAGCTCGACGAGCTGCACATCGCCGTCACGGCGCACGAGGAGGAGTAATCCTCTCCCCTCCCCCGCCGCAAGAAACGATAAAAAATCGCTCTCCCGTTGTGGGAGAGCGATTTTTTTACGCCCGCAGAGGGGCTTTATTCTTTTTTCGCGAAGCGCTTAGAGACCGAAGCCGCCAAGGCCCAGGCCGCTCGTGAGCGCGTTCATCTTGCCGTTCATCGCGTCCTCCGCCTGACGGAGCGCTTCGTTCACGGCCGAGAGGATGAGGTCCTGGAGCATCTCCACGTCCTCGGGATCGACGGCCTCGGGCTTGATGGTGATGGCGGTGACTTCCTTCTTGCCGTTCACCTCGGCGCTGACGACGCCGCCGCCGACGCTCGCCGAGAAGGTCTTCTCCTCGACCTCCTGCTGCGCCTTCTGCATGTCCTCCTGCATCTTCATGATCTGCTGCTGCATCTGCTGCTGCTTGAGCATCTGACCGCTGCCGTTGGAAAAGCCGCGGCGTGCACTGTAACCCTTTGCCATCGTTGTTGTCTCCTTTTATTTTACTGTAAAGTTGTCGAATTTGCTGCCCATGCGCAGAAGATCCTGCATCCGGTCGCGCTTTTTCGCGCCCGGGCGCGGCCCCACGAGGAAGCGCACGCGGATCTCCTGCCCCACGGCACGGGACGTGACGTCCGATAAAACGTCGATGACCACCTGCTGGTCGAGCATCGCCTTCTGCACCTCCGTTGTGCAGTAGACGGTGAGAAGGCCGTCCTTCACCTCGCCCTCCGCCGTGCCGATGAAGGCGCGCTTGTCGGGCGTCAGGCGGTTTTTGTAGCTCTCCATGAGCTGATAGAACGTGTCGTCGTCCGCGGCGCTGTCCGCAGTTTCCGCTGCGGAAGCCTCGGCCTGCTGCGGCGCGCTCTTTTCCGCGCGCTCGACGGGCTCGCCGTAGGGCGGGGGCGCGTCATAATCGTCCGGAAGGGGCGGCTCGTCCCACGGCAGGGCTTCTTCGGCCGTTTTGGGCGCAGCCTTTGGCGCTTCCTGCTTCACAGCGGCCTTTTCCGGGGCCTGAGCGGCCGCAGGAGCGCTCGCAGCGTTCCGCGCGGCAAACTGTACCCCCGCGGCGATCTGCTCTTCCAGGCGCGCGATACGCGCATTCAGCGCGGCGAGGTCGCCCGAGAGCGTCTCGTCGCAGAGCTTCAAGATGCAAAGCTCCGCGTCCGTGCGGCGGTTGACGCTGAACTGGAGCTGCGCCGCCGCCTCCTGTAAGAGCGTGCAGAGCTGGATGAAGCGCGCGCTCGTCCCCTGCCTGCTCAGATTTTCGAGCGTTGCGCTGTCGTATGCGCCGCTGAGCAGGCTCTCGCCGCCCTCGCCCGCCGTCGCGCGGATCAAAAGCTCGCGCGAGAGCGTCGACAGTTCGCCGAGCACCGCGCCGACATCCTTGCCGCCGTCGTAGAGCTTGCCGAGCAGTTCGAGCGCGCCGCGCGTGTCGCGCGAGAGGATGAGGGACATGAGCTGCGCGGTCTGCACGTTTCCGGCAAGGCCCAGCGCATCAAGCACCGCGGGCGCGTCGATCGCGCCGCCGGCGGCGGCGCACTGGTCAAGAAGCGACAGCGCGTCGCGCAGCGCCCCGTCGGAAAGGCGGGCGAGCAGCGCCGCGCCGTCCTCCTTGAGGTCGATATGCTCCTGCTGCGCGATATAGTTGAGCCGTCCTACGATATCCTGCGGCCGGATGCGGCGGAAGGAGAAGCGCTGGCAGCGCGAGAGGATGGTCGCGGGGACCTTATGCAGCTCCGTCGTCGCGAGAATGAACATCAGATGCGCGGGCGGCTCTTCCAGAATTTTGAGCAGCGCGTTGAACGCGGGCGTCGAGAGCATATGCACCTCGTCGACGATGTACACGCGCTTTTTCACCTGCGCGGGGGAATAGATCGCCTCGTCGCGCAGCGCGCGCACGCTGTCTACGCCGTTGTTCGACGCTGCGTCCAGCTCCACCACGTCCAAAAACCTGCCGCTCTCGATGCCGAGGCAGCTCGGGCAGCGGTTGCAGGGATTGCCGTTTTCCGGCTGCTCGCAGTTGACCGCGCGCGCGAGGATCTTTGCGCAGGTCGTCTTGCCCGTGCCGCGCGTGCCGGTGAAGAGGTAGGCGTGCGACAGCCGCCCCTCGGCCACCTGACGCTGCAAGGTCTCGGTGATGTGCTCCTGGCCGACCACGTCGGCAAAGGTCTTGGGACGCCACTTGCGGTAAAGCGCCTGATACATCCGCAGCCCCCTCCCTTTTCGATAAAAATACTCCTCCGTATACAGCTGCGGGACCGGCGCCCTTGCGGCACATGGATGGTCCCGCTTAATGCTGCTCGGTTCCCCGCCTGACATGGTTCGCAGGTACCCATTGCGCAAGACCGGTTCCGCAGCTGTACGCGGAGGAGTGATTGAACAGATGATATTCTACTATACTTTTCAAAAAATATCAACAGAAAAATGAAAAAGGGGGTTCACAAATCGAAAAAAGTGTGTTATGATAATCCGCGCTGGGAGTTCCGGCACGTCATTTGGGCCTGTAGCTCAGTTGGGAGAGCGTACGGTTCGCATCCGTAAGGTCGTGGGTTCGAATCCCTTCAGGTCCACCAAAAAAGAAGAGACAACCGTTGGTTGTCTCTTCTTTTCTGGTTTCGCCGCCGCAGGCGGCTCAACCCAAGGGTAATTCAAAATGCTCGGGCGAAGTGAATTCGCCCTCCGCCAAGATTTTGCGCCGCAAAATGCTTGTACGGCGCAAAAGCGCCGGTTTTGCTATCCGTGGGACATTTCACAGCACAGGGACAAATTAATTGCCCCTGTGCCAAGGTTTTCGCGCAGCGAAAACACTTGCCACGCGCCACTCGCGCGCACAAAAAAGAGAAAAAGACAGCGGCAGAGCCGCTGTCCTTTTTGCTTAGGATGGAAGCGCTTTTACCACTTCAACCAGTGGAAATTCATCGGGAACCAGCTGTTGGTTCTCGCGCAGGCAACGTAGATGACGGGCAGCTCCGTGTAAGCGGGAGCGACCCACTGCTCGCCGTCCCAGGTCATCTGGAAGCTGATGGTTTCATTAACGGCGGTGTGCGTCTTGCGGATACCCCAGCAGTTGGAGTAAGCCTTGGCGTACTGCTCGGTGCCCACAGTGACGGTGCAGACATAGGTATCGCCGACCTTCTCAACCTCGCCGATGGTAAAGCTCTCAGGCTGCTGGTAGATGAATCTGGCGCCGTGGAAGAGTCTGCCCTGATTGCACTTGACCATGTAACCCATGGGCAGCTCGGTCGCAACGGGAGCCGCGGGGGCCTTGGGAGCCTCGGGCTCGGTGACAACGCACTCGAGCGCGATCACGGGCAGCTCGGTCATCGCGGGAGCGACCCACTTGCGGCCGTTCCAAGCCATGGTGTAGCTGACACTATCAACAGTAGCCTTGTGCTCGCCGCACGCCTTGGAGTACTCCTCCACATAATCCGCGGTGGAAACGGTGATGGTGCAGACATAGTCGCCGCTGGGCTGCTGCGTCACTTCACCGATCTTAACGGTGCCGGGGATCTCGAACATCAACTCGCTTCCGTGCTTCTCGCAGGAGACGAAATAGCGCGCGGGCAGCTCGTTCGCAGCGGGAGCCTCGGGGACAACGCACTTGACCTCAATCGTGGGCAGCTGGGTCATCGCGGGAGCATCCCACGCCTCGCCGTTCCAGGTCATGTTGAAGCTGATGGTCTCCGCAATGGCTTCATGCTTGCCGTGCTCTCTGGTGGAGTAAGCCTCAGCATACTTCTCGGTAGCGATGGTGATGGGGCAGACATACTGGCCATCAACCTCGGCCACTTCGCCGATCGTGAAGGTGTCGGGGAGCAGCTTCGTCATCTCACCGCCGTGCTTGCCGCAGGAGACGATGTAATCCGTGGGGATGGCAGTCATTGCGGGAGCCTCGGGGACAACGCACTCGACATTGATCGCGGGCAGCTCGGTCATCGCGGGGGCTTCCCACTTCTCGCCCTGGTAGTTCCAGGTCATGTTGAAGCTGATGGTCTCCGCAGCAGCTTCGTGCTTGCCGTACTTGGCGGAGTAAGCCTCAGCATAGGGAGCAGTTTTGATGGTGACGGGGCAGACGAACTCGTCGTCTACCTTGGCCACCTCGCCCATCTCAAGGGTGTCGGGGAGCAGGTTCATCTGCATAGCGTCGTGCTTCTCGCAGGAGACGATGTACTCCGTGGGGAGCGCGGTCATTGCGGGAGCGCAAAACGCAGCAATGAAACGCTCATTTTCTTCGGGAACGACCCACTTCGTGTTATCCCAGGTCATGTTGAAGGTGACGGTCTCGAACTCGGCAACATGCTTGCCGTGCTCCTTGGAGTATTCCTCAACATAGGGAGCAGTTTCGATGGTGAAGGGACAGACGAACTTGCCGTCCACCATGGCCACCTCGCCCATCTTAGCGGTGCCTTCAATCAGGTCCATCGAAACAGTCTCGTCAACGTAGCAGGCGCAGCCAACGAAGTACTCCAGCGGGATCAGGTCCTCACTGGGAGCCTCGGGGGCGCAAGCGAGCTCGATCATAGGCAGTTCAGTCATTGCGGGGTCAATCCACTTCAAGCCGTCCCATTTCATGTTGAAGGTAACCTTCTCCGCAAGGGCGGCATGTTCGCCGTGCTTGGCAGAGTAATCCTCAGCAAAGGCCTTGGTGTAAATGGTGATGGGGCAGACATACTCGCCCTCAACCTTGGTCACTTCGCCGATCTCGAATGCGTCATAGGCCAGGTTCACCGACTCGGTACCATGGTCTTTGCAGTAGACCGTGTACGTCATCGGGATCTGGGTCTCAGCGGGAGCCTCGGGCGCAGCTTTCTGGTCAGCAAGGGCTATGCCGGGGAGCAAGCCGATGACCATTACCAAACAGAGCAGAGCACTGAATACACGTTTTTTCATCTTTTTCCTCCTTTTAAAATTGAAAAGTTGCTTTTCCTATTCACACGTCTATTCCCCACGCGCAAATTGCGCATAGACGCAAAAAAAGGACCCACTTACGCAGATCATTCCTGTGTGCGATCACCTTCTTCAAAGGCGATCCTATATTCTATCTTGTTCGTGAATTATTCTATCAGAAAATTGCCCCTATGTCTACCCCTCCAAGGCAGAAAAAGGAAGCCTTTTTGGAAAAAGACTTCCTCTGTTCATGCTCACATAAAGTTTGCGAAGACCGACGCGCCGACGACCGTGAGAAGGCCCGCCACGACGATCGACAGGCTGCTCATCGCGCCCTCGACCTCGCCAAGCTCGATGGCCTTGGCCGTGCCCAGCGCGTGCGCGGCCGAGCCGATGCCCACGCCCTTCGCGATGGGGTCGGTGATGCGAAAGAGCCTGCACACCGCCACGGCGGTCACGTTGCCGAAGATGCCCGTGATGATGATCATGGCGACCGTTAAGGTCACATAGCCGCCAAGCTCCTCCGAAACGCCCATGCCGATGGCCGTGGTGATGGACTTGGGGAGCAGCGTCACATATTCCTCGTGCGAAAGGTGAAAGAGCCTGCTCATCACGAGCACGCTGCAAAGCGTGGTGAGCACACCGGAGAAGATCCCGGCGAAGACCGCCTTCCAGTTTTCCTTGAGCAGCGCGAGCTTTTCATAGAGCGGCACGGCAAGGCAGACGGTCGCGGGCGTTAAAAGATAGCTGAGGTACTTTGCCCCCTCGTAATATACCTCATAGTCGATGCGCGCGGTCACGAGCACCGCAATGGTCACGGCGACGGAGATGAGAAGCGGATTGCAGAGCGCGCTTTTGCTCTTTTTCTGGAGCGCAGCGCCGAGGCCGTAGGAAACAAGGCTCACCGAAACGCCGAAGAAGACGGACTCTTCAAAAAAGGTCATTTCCTGTCCTCCCCCTTCCCGTTTCTTCTCAGCACGCCCTGTGTCACAAGGCCGGAGACCGCCATCACGGCAAGCGTCGTCACCGCCGCGATGACGAGGTAAGCAAGGAGATTTGCCCGGATGACGCTCCACGAGGCCATCAGCCCCACGGCGGCGGGGATGAACATGAGGGGCATGATCTCGATGAGAAAGCAGGCCGTGTCGTGCACGGCGTCAAGCTTGATAAGGCCCGTGAGCAGGGAGAAAAGCATCAGCACAAGGCCGTAGATGCTCGCCGGCACGGGCAGGGGCAGAAGAAAGCTCATCAGCTCGCCCGCGAGCGAGACGAGCAGGATGATCGCGAATTGTTTGACGTATTTCATGCTGTGTTCCTTCTTTGCAGGGGAAAGTGTCCGCTCAGGCGTTCTTGAGGTCGCGGTTTTTCTCGTAGGCGGCGATGACGGCGTTGAAGACCGCGCCGCGCATGCCCGCCGTTTCGAGCGCGCGCACGCCCTGAATGGTCGAGCCGCCCGGCGAGCAGACGCGATCCTTGAGCGCGCCGGGGTGCTCGCCCGTGTCGAGCACCATCTTCGCCGTGCCGAGCATCATCTGCGCGGCGTAGCGGACGGCGTCCGCGCGCGGAAGGCCGCAGGCAACGCCGCCGTCGGCGAGCGCCTCCAGAAACATCGCGGCAAAGGCCGGGCCGCAGCCCGCGACGGCAGAGCCCGCGTCCTGCAAGCGCTCCTCGAGCGCAAAGAGCCGCCCCGCGGGCGCCATGTAGGAGAGGAACGCCTCCACGTCGGCCTTCTCGCAGTTTTCGCTGCACGCATAGAAGATGACGCCCTCGCCCACGGCGGCGGGCATATTCGGCATGATGCGGATCACGGGATAGTCCCCGCCCGCCATCGCGCGGATGCTCTCAATGCTCAGCCCCGCTGCCATGCTGACGAGCACGGGCTGTTTCTCGCGCGCTTTCAGCACCGGCGCGATCTTTTCCAGCATCCCCGCCATCATCTGCGGCTTGACGCCGAGGAAGAGGTGGTCTGCCTCCCCTGCTGCCGCCGCGTTGTCGCACACGCGCGCGCCGATGGCCGCCGCCAGCGCCTGCGCCTTTTCCGGCGTGCGGTTGGCGAGCAGCAGCTCCGCCTGAGCGCTCTTCGCCGCCGCGCTTGCAAGCGCGCCGCCCATGTTGCCCGTACCGATAAATCCGATCTTCATCGTATCGTCCTTCTTTCGCAGTTTCTCATCGGGCGCGGAGGGCCGCGCCGGAATTTTTTCTCTATTGTAGTACAGTCCCCCGCCGCCGTCGAGGGAAAATTTCCGCCGCAGGGCATTTTTTGTCAAAAACAACAGAGAGCAGTGCAAAGCATACCGCTTTGCACTGCTCTTTTTCCCTTTCGGCGTCTTATTCCGTACCGATGCGGCACATCTGCTCCTCCTGATAGTCCACAATGACGCGGATATATCCTGAGAGCATTTTGTCCACCTCGGCGTCGCCGGTATCCACCAGCAGCGCGCGGCCCCGCAGGTGGAAGAGCTTCTCCTTCGTGGCAAGAACGTGGAGATTTTCCCTTCCGATGCGGCGCAGGACCTTTGCGCTGAGCTGCTGGTTGCCGCGCCCGAGCAGGTACCCCTGCCCGCCCGTGGGCGTGACGATCAGATGTGTCGGCTTTTCGTCGAGACGCTTCAGAATATCGCTTTCGCTGAGGTCTGACTGAACAAGCTGTCTGTTGCAGATGAGATCCACGCCGATGAGCGTGTCGGGAAGGCCCAGCTCGTCCATCAGCGTGCGCGTGGTGGAACCAGGGCCGATGAGATAGTAGGTGTCCGGCTTCAGGCGGTCGATCATCTCGTCTGCGATGGCGCACTGCTGGGCGCGCTCGCTCGTGGGCGAGGGCGCTTTGCCGTGCTGCATGTAGTCGCGCTCGTCGGGCACGGTGAGGTAGCCGTAGAGGCTCGTGCTCACGCGCCCGTCGCGGTACGCCGCCTCGTCGATATCGACGACCTCGGCCTCGTAGGTATGGCGGCAGCGGCCCTCAAGATACTTGAGCGCCAGTTTGCCCGCCGCCTCGGGGCGGATGGCGTACACGGGCGAGTGGATCTTCACGCCCGCCGGGATGCCGACGGCCACGGCCTTCTCGCCAAGGGCGGCATAGATGTCGCGCGCGGTACCGTCTCCGCCGGCGAAGAGGATGAGGTCTGCGTCCTTCATCGCAAGGGCGGCGCGGCGGGTATCATCCGCGGTCGTCTCCGCCCCCGTCTCATAGACGCACTCAGCATGGGGGAAGCCTAAGCTTTTGACGAGCGATCCGCCCATCTCCCCGCTTGCGCAGAGGACCGTCAGCTCCTCTTTCATCGGCAAAAGCTCGCGCAGCGCGATCGCAGCGCGCTCCCCGGAATGACGGACGGCGCCGAGGCGGGCGGCTTCCGCCGCCACGCCGTCGGTGCCCTTGAGTCCGACGCTGCCGCCCATCCCTGCAATGGGATTTACGATCAGCCCTAATTTTTTCACTGGAACTTGCGCAGATAGCAGCGCCAGGTAACGGCCCACTGCTCGGGATCGTCCATGTTGGACTCATCGAGCTGGTGGCAGACGCTCTGATACGGCGCGTTCTTGACCTTTTCGGGATCGTTGTAGGCCTCGTCGAAGACGTACTTGAGCGTTTCGATGTACTCGTCGATGTCCTCCTTGGACGGGGTCTCGGTCGGCTCGAGGGTCATCGGCTCGGGCACATAGTAAGGATGATGGCTCTGCCAGTAGTGCATACCGAAGTCCATCATGCGGCGCTGCACGTCCGCCGTGCCGACGCCGGTCTCCTTGGCGAGGGTCTCGAGCGTGTAGCGGCACTGCTCGATGCGCTGCTTGCCGGGGATGTAGGGCGCGTCGACGCAGTGAAGCTCCATGAGCTTCTTGAACATATAGTTGTTGTTGAGGACGGCGGTCTTGGCGACCTGATAGAGACCGTCCGGGCCCATGGCGCGGATCCATGCATAGGCCTTGAGTATGACCGGCGCAACGCCGTTGAACTCGCGGATCTTGCCGATGGCGGCGGGGTTGCTCGTCGTCTCGTAGTCGTAGAAGTACTTCTTGCCGTCAAAGCCGATCAGCGGCGCGGGCAGGAACTTTTCAAGCTCCTTCGAGCAGCCGACGGCGCCGCAGGCGGGACCGCCGCAGCCGTGCGGGGTGGAGAAGGTCTTGTGCAGGTTGAAAAAGCACATATCAAAGCCGGCGTCGCGCGCGCGGGTCACGCCGAGAAGGCCGTTGGCGTTGGCCTGGTCGTAAGCGCAGAGACCGCCGTGCTCGTGCACGAGCTTGGTGAACTTGAGGACGTTCTTGTTGTAAACGCCGGTATCCTCGGGGTTGGCGACGAAGAAGGCGGCAGTGTGCTCGTTCACAGCGGCCTTGAAGGCCTCATAGTCGGGATAGCCGTTCTCATCCGGGTGCAGGTAGATGATCTTGAAGCCCTTGACGTGCGGGGCGGCCGCATCCGAGGGATGGGAGTAGATCGTGGTGATGATCTCGTTGCGCTCCTTCTCCTCGCCGCGGGACTTATAGTAGGCGTACACGAGGGACGCCATGCCCAGAATGCCCTGGGAGCCGCCGCTGGGCTGGAAGGAGAAGCGATCCATGCCGGAGATCTCGCGCATGTAGAGATCGGTGTTGTACATGATCTCCATGATGCCCTGACAGGTGCTCTCGTCCTGCAGGGGGTGCATCTCGCGCATCCCGGGCAGGTTTGCAAGCTGCTCGTTGACCTTGGGGCTGTACTTGACGGTGCAGGTGCCCTGGCCGATCTCGATGTTCACGTCGGCGCCGAGCGTCTCCTGCGCGAGACGCGCATAGTGGCGCAGCACGCGCGGCTGGGAGATCTCCGGCAGGGCCGGGGCCTCCTTGCGCTTGAGGAACTCGGGCAGGGCGTTCACGCCCTCCACGCTGGAGGCGACCTGCGCGTCGGCCTTGTTGACCAGAATGCCGCGCTCGCCGGGGCGGCTCAGCTCGAAAATAACCGGCTCGTCCCACTTTGCCTGATGGAATCCGGTGCGAACCTTGGAACTTCTATCGATTTTCTTCATTTTCCTTCGTCTCCTTTCATCACAGGATCTCGCTCAGCGCGGAAACGAGCGTGTCGATATCCTCCTTGGTATGGACCTCCGTCACGCAGTACATGGCGCACTGGCCGAGCGCGGGGAAGTCACGGGAGAGATCCTTGCCGCCGAAGATGTGCTTTTCAAGCAGCGCCTTGTTGATCTCCTCGACGGTCTTGCCGGTCTTGCCAAAGTCCAGAACGAACTCCTTGAAGAACGGAGCGGAGAAACGCAGGGAGACGTTGGGCAGCGCCGCGAGCTTCTGCGCGGCGTACTGGGCGTTCTGCATAATGGTCTCGCCGACCTCTTCCATGCCCTTGGGGCCCATGGTGGCAAGATACACGCCCGCGGTGATGCCCCAGAGGGCGGTCTGCGTGCCGACGTATTCCTTGGCCTTGTCGCGCAGGTGGCCGAAGGACGTGCGGTCATACGCAACGTCGGCGAAGGCATATTCGCCCTCGGTGTTGGTGCGGCAGATACCGAAGAGACGGGAGGGGAATTCGAGAACGTAGGTCGGGTCGTCCATCGTGGCCATGAAGCCGGACTGGCCGCCGCCGTAGTTCATGTGGATGCCGAGCGGCTGGAGGTCGCCGCAGACGATGTCCGCGCCGTAGCTGTGCGGAACGGCGACAACGCCGAGGGAGATGGGGTCCACGCCGACGACGCACTGCGCGAGCGCATCGTGCGCGGCGTCCGCGATCTCGCGGGCGCTGACCTCAAGGCCGCCGAAGTAGTTCGGGTTCTCGAAGTAGACAACGCCGATGGAGTCGTTGAGCTTAGCTTTCAGATCGGCAACATCGATGCAGCCGGTCTTCTCGTCGCACTTGACCTCCTCGATCGTGAGGTCGGGCGTGCAGTAGTTTTTCACGACGGCGAGCTTTTCGCGGTCCATGGAGGCGGGCACGAGCACGCCGGAGCGCTTGGCAACGCGGCAGCCCATGCGGATGGCGGTGGCGGCAGCCTGCGCATAGTCCATCGTCGGCACGTTGACCACTTCCATATCGAGAAGCTCGGCCATCAGGCTCTCATACTCGAAGAGGGACTGGAAACGGCCGAAGTCGTTGTAGCTCTCGCCGCCGTAAGCGGTGAGGAACTCGCCCTTGCCGTTGATCTCGTCGCAGATGGCGGGAACATAGTGCTGGTAGCAGCCCGCGCCGAGGAAGTTGAGGTTGTCCGCGCAGGAGCTGTTCTTCTTGAGAAGCTTCTCCACGTGGCGGCGCAGCTCGTACTCCGAGCCGAAGGCCTCGGGCAGGTTCATATTTTCCTTCAGGATGATCTCATCGGGCACTTCCTCGTGCAGCTGCTCAAGAGAGGTAAGACCGATCTCACGCAGCATCTCCTGCTCCACTTCGGGAACGGAGTTGGGGATGTAAGGATGGCTCTTGAAGCCTTTTACACTCATTACATTCGTCCTTTCTGTTGATATCTTATTGTTGAACTCAGGCAATGCCGCCGCCGTCCACGACGAGCGCAGCACCGGTGACCCAGGAGGCAAGGTCGGAGCAGAGGAACAAAACGCCCTTGGCGATATCCTCGGGCTGGCCGATGCGGGCGAGCGGACGGCCGCTGCCGCAGGACTTAAGGAACTCTTCGATGTCGGCGTCGCTCTTGATCTCGCCGGTCTGACGGCCCTCGCTGATCATCATCGCGGTAACGGTGTCGCCGGGATTGATGGAGTTGACGCGGATGTTGTCCTTGCCGTGGTCGATGGCCATGGCGCGCGTCACGTTGACGATGCCGCCCTTGACGGCGCAGTAGGCCGCCGCCTGGTCGCCGCCCTTGAGACCCCAGCCGGAGCCGGTGTTGACGATGGAGCCGCCGCCGACCTTGCGCATCTCGGGGATGACGTGCTTGCTCATGAGGAACAGGCCCTTGAGACCCACGTCGAGAACGAAATCCCATTCCTTCTCTTCGAGCTCGTCGATGGTCTTGCGGACGGTGACGCCCGCGTTGTTGTGCAGGATGTCGATGCGGCCGAACTTGGCGACGATGGCATTGACGGTATCGATCACGCTCTGCTCGTTGGTGACGTCGCACTGGAAGAAGGCGGCGTCGCGGCCGGCGTCGCGCAGCTCCTGCGCGGCAGCCTCAGATTTGGGACTCACGTCGACGATGGCAACGCTCGCGCCGTAGGCGGAGAGCATCTGCGCAACGCCGAGGCCAATGCCGGAACCGGCGCCTGTGATAACTGCAACCTTACCGGTAAGGTTCAGCGGATCTCCCTTTTGAATCATAATATTGATCTCCTTTCAAATAATGGCCGCTCCCGAGAGAGCACCTTGTTTCCTTTTTCATACGGGTACCCTTTTATAAGCAAAGACCGTTCCACTTTTTCCCGTTGCCGCAAAAAAATAGATTTTTAGTTGCTTATGCTAAAATTTCCCCGCTCTGACGCGCCCTGCAAGGCCCGGTTCCGTCATTTTGTTGCTGCTTTGTCAGTTGACACAGTTTGTCAAACTTTGTCATTGTGTCAGTTCTTGTCATCCGTGCCACGCGCGTTTGTCATGCGTGGCGCATGGATCTGCCCATGCAGGAAAAGAGCGCCTCCCGCGGGAGGCGCTCTTCCTTACTCATCGTCTTTTCCGTTTCATCTATATGGTATCATCGCCCGCGGCGATCAGATCATCATCGTAAGGCCGTTTTCCTCAATGCCGATCTCCACAAACGGCGCGCCGGGGTCGTACTCGCCGTCGAGCGTCCAGGGGATATCCTCAGCCGTCTCCGCCGTCACATGCTTGACGTGGCGGAAGATCAGGCCCTCGGAATTGTAGTAATCCTTGTTCACCAGCGCCAGAATGAGCGCCTGCATCGCCGCGCTCGTGCGCGGCACGGGCACGAGCAGCAGCTCGAAGAGCCCGTCGTTGAAGAGCACCTCCTCGTCTGAGAGCTTCATCAGCCCCGCGATGGACGTGGAGTTGCTGATCGCGCCGAAGAGATACTCCCCGTCGAACACCTCGCCGTCGGCGGTGATCTTCATGCGGTAGGGGCAGAGCGTGTCAAGGTTCTTCACCCCGTCGAGCATGTAGGCAAAATGGCCGAAGACGTTCTTGATGTCCTGCGGCACGGTATAGGTCGTCTTCGTAAACGCGCCGAAGGAGGCGACGTAGACAAAGTTCCGCTCGCCAAAGCGCCCCACGTCGAGCTTTCGCGGCTCAAGGCGCATCGCGGAGAGCGCGGCCTCGGCGGGATTCGAGGAAATGTTCAGGCTCGCGGCAAAGTCGTTCGTGCTGCCGCCGGGCAGATAGCTCACCGCCGGGCGCTTTTCCTTCGGGATGCGCATCACGCCGTTCACCGTTTCGTTGAGCGTTCCGTCGCCGCCGTGGCAGACGACAAGGTCAAACTCCTCGCCAAGATCCTCGGCAAGCTCCGTCGCCTCGCCGGGGTGCGACGTCACGCGCACGGAGACGAGATAGCCCGCCTCGGAGTAGATCGACACAGCGTCGAACAGAGGCTCGCGCGACTTTCTTTTCCCCGCGCGGGGATTGACGATAAAGAGCAGTTTTTTGTCCATAGGGTCCTCCTCTTTCCTTGCCCTTCACAGCACGCGGCCAAAGCGCGAAAAATACCGCTCCGGCCGCCTTCTCCGCTGCTTAAAATAAATGTTAACAGGCGGTGAATAATATCATAACACAGGAAATGAGCGGTTGCAATTCCCGGCAAAAAATAGTAAGCTACTTTTTGCAGCCACTTAACGCTTTTTGCCCAAAAAGGGGGAACTTATGAAGACCAACAAGACCTACCTCCGCCTTGGCGCCACACTGGTAGCCTCGGCGTGCCTGGTACTGGTGTTTTACGATACGTTTTTCCAGTCCCGCGTCCTGCTCGACTTTTTCGACAAGCTCACAAGCGTGCTCTCGCCGGTCATCTACGGCCTCGCTTTCTCCTACCTGCTCGCGCCCATCGTCGACTTTTTCGGCCGCTGCATCGAGCGCGCCTTTCCGAAAGCCAAGGCCTCTGTCGTCCGCGCTCTGAGCATCCTCATCACATGGCTTTGCGCCATCGCGATGATCTACCTCATGTTCTCCATCCTCATCCCCGAGCTGGTCGAGAGCGTAAAGACCCTCGCGGCCAACTTTGAAAGCTACTACAAAACCGTTTATAACTGGGTGACGGCGCTTGTGGAGAATGAAAACCTCTTCTCCGACGAGGTCCTCTCCGATCAGGTGCTCTCTGCGCTCAACGACTACTACGATAAGCTCGTCAAGTGGATCACCGATACCGTCATCCCGCAGGCGCAGGTCGCCATCGTCGCCGTGACGGGCGGCATCTGGAGCGTCATCATCTTCCTCAAGAATCTGCTCATCGGCATGATGATCTCGGTGTATCTGCTCGCGCGCAAGGAGGGCTTTGCCCGCCAGTCGAAAAAGCTGCTCTACGCCATCCTGCCCGAGCTTCCCTATCGCCGCACGCTGCGCGCCGTGGCCGAGGCCGACCGCATCTTCAGCGGCTTCGTGCGCGGAAAGCTGCTCGATTCGCTCATCATCGGCATCATCTGCTTCATCTGCTGCTCGCTCTTCAAATTCCCCTATACGCCCATCATTTCGGTCTTCGTGGGCGTGACGAACATCATCCCCATCTTCGGCCCCTTCCTCGGCGCCGTTCCGAGCGCCTTCCTCATCCTGCTCGTCAATCCCAGGCAGTGTTTGTACTTCATCCTCTTCATCATCGCCCTCCAGCAGTTCGACGGCAACATCTTAGGCCCCAAGATCCTCGGCAAATCCACCGGCATTTCGAGCTTCTGGGTCATTGTGGCCATCGTGGTCGGCGGCGGCTTCGGCGGCGTTCTCGGCATGTTCCTCGGCGTGCCGATCTTCGCCTGCATCAACTCGCTTGTGAACTGGTTCACGGGCCGCAGCCTTGAGAAAAAGGGTGCGACGGAGGAACTGTTCGACCCCGCCCCCGCTCCCGGCGAAAAAAAGGAATGACGCGCGCATGAAGGCATTTTACCGCGAAAACAAAGGACTGCACCGCTGGCTTTTTGCCTGCGGTGCAGTCCTTGTGCTCTTTTATCTGCTGTGCGCGAGCCGCGCGGCGGCGAACTTCTGGGTCTGCCGCGTGTCGCTGCCCTTTGAGCAGCTCTGCGGCCGGGCCTGCGCGGCGCTGCCGTTCTCGGTGGCGGAGCTTTTGTATGTGCTCGCAGCGGTCACGGCGGTCATCCTGCTCGTGCGGATGGCGCGCTATCTCGTCAAGGCGCGCAAAAAAGGGCGCGCCGCGTACCGCTGCGCGCTCTTCGTGCTCGACTTGTGTCTCACGGTCTACGCCGCGTTTTCGCTGCTCTGGGGCGTGAACTACCGTGCGGACGATTTCTGCGACAAAAGCGGCCTGTCGCCCGAGCCTGTCGCCTACGAAGACCTGCTGCGCGTCACGCGCCGCTTTGCAAACCGCCTGACGCTTGCCTCCAAGAAGGTCGAGCGCGACGAAAACGGTCTCTTCGCCGCCGGGCGCGAGGACATCCTCGCCTACGCCGACACGGTCTACGACTGCCTCTACGATGAGTTTCCCTTCCTCGACCTGCCCGACCATAAGCCCAAGGGCATTGCTTTTTCGAAGGTCATGAGCGCGATGAACTTTACGGGCTTCTACTTTCCCTTCACGGGCGAGTCGAACGTTAACATGGACTCCCCCGCGATGCTGCTCGCCTCGACCTGCGCGCACGAGCTTGCCCATCAGCGGGGCATCGCCTCCGAGCAGCAGTGCAACTTTCTCGCAGTCCTCGCCTGCACGCGCTGCGACGACGCGAATTACAACTACTCCGGCTGGCTGCTCGGCTACATCCACCTCTCCAACGCCCTCTACCGCGCCGACCGCGAGGCGTGGCAGGAGGTGCGCGACAGTCTTCCCGCCGAGGTGCTTGCGGACCTTCGCTCCAACAGCGCCTACTGGTCGCGCTATCGCGGCCTGACCGCGGCCTTCACCCAGTCGCTCAACGACAAAATGATCAAGACCTACGGCGACGCGCTCGGCACGCAAAGCTACGGCGCGGTCGTCGATCTGCTCGTGGCGTACTACTCCTGAAGCGTTTCCCGGTAGGAGCGCAAAAACGCCTTCGTTCTCTCCTGCTGCGGGTCGTCAAAGACCTGCCGGGGGCTTCCCTGCTCCACGATGACGCCGCCGTCCAGAAAAACGACGCGGTCGCTCACCGCGCGGGCGAAGGGCATCTCGTGCGTCACGATGAGCATCGTCATGTGCTCGTCGGCGAGGGAACGGATGACGCGCAGCACCTCGCCCGTGAGCAGCGGGTCGAGCGCGGAGGTCGGCTCGTCGAAAAAGAGGATGTCCGGCTTCATCGCAAGCGCGCGGGCGATGGCCACGCGCTGCTGCTGCCCGCCCGAGAGCTGATAGGGGTAGGCGTTTTCCTTTCCCGCAAGGCCCATCTTGTCGAGCAGCGCCGCCGCCTCGTCCTCCACCTCGGCCCTGGCGCGCTTTTGCACGCAAACGGGCGCGTCGCAGACGTTTTTGAGCACCGTATAGTGCGGGAAAAGATCGAACTGTTGGAACACAAGGCCGAATTTCCGCCGCGCCTGACGCAGCGCGGCCCTGCCCGCGTAAACGCTCCGATCCCCCTCCTCGCGGGCGCAGACCGTCTCGCCGTAGGCAAGCGTTCCCGCGTCCAGCGTCTCAAGGAGCGTCGCGCAGCGCAGCAGCGTCGATTTTCCGCCGCCCGACGGGCCGATGACAGACACGACCTCGCCCTGCTCGATGCGCAGCGACACGCCCCGCAAAACCTCAAGCGCGCCGAAGGCCTTGCGCGCGTTGCTGATCTCAAATACCGGCATGGTTCGCCCCTCCTCTCAGCGGTAATAGCCCATGGCTTTTTCGCAGCGCTCCATCAAAAAGGCCATGGCATAGTTGAAAACATAGTAAAAGACGCCTGCCGCCACCAGCGCCAGCATGCCCGGCGTGTTCGGCGAGGCAACGATCTGCTTGGCGCGCGTAAACATCTCCACCGTGCCGATGACCGACGCAAGCGAGGTGTCCTTCACGAGCGTGATGACCTCGTTCGTCACGCTTGGGATGACGCGCTTGACCATCTGCGGCAGGATGATGCGGAAGAAGGTCTGTCCCTTCGTGTAGCCGAGCACCTCGGCCGCTTCAAACTGCCCGCGCGGGATGGATTCGAGTCCGCCGCGGTAAATTTCGGCAAAGTACGCCGCATAGTTGATGACAAATGCGACGATGACCGCCGTAAAGCGCCAGTTGCCCGGCACCGTAACGCCGAGCAGGAGCTTCGGGCCGTAGAAAACGACCATCAGCTGAAGCATCAGGGGCGTTCCGCGCATGATGGAGATGTAGGCCTTGACGAACCAGCGCAGGGGGGATATGCGGCTGCGCCGCCCGAACATCACGGCAAGGCCCAGCGGCAGCGAAAAAAGCAGCGTCAAGGCAAAGATCAGCAGTGATGTGACAAAGCCCTGCGCAAGCAGAGAGAGCATCGTGGATACGGTCATAGCATTTCCTCCGTTTGTTGCTGAAAGTGGGAAAAGCGGGGGCTTTCGCCCCCGCTCTCCCTGAGAGAGGATGGACACCCATGAACCAATTGTGTTTCACAATTGCACGGATCTTACTTATTTTTCGATGAGGCACAGGCTGTCGATCACAAGGCCCTGATCGACATAGTTCTGCGCGATCTTCAGCATGGTGCCGTCCTCGGCCATCTTCAAAAGCTCCGCGTTCACTGCGTCGCGCAGCTCCGTGTTGCCCTTGAGGAAGCCGATGGCATACTGCTCGGTGGAAAGAGGTTCATCGAGGATGACATAGTCGCCGTCGTTGTTCGCGATCTGATACTGCGCAACGCCGAGGTCAGCGGCCACGGCGTCCACCGTGCCCTGCGCTAAGTCCATAAAGCCCATGTTGTAGTCACCAAGCTCCACGACCTCCTTGAGAGAAGACTTGAACGCCTCGTCTTCGTTGATCGCGTCCACCGCGGAGGAGGCTGTCTGTGCCATCACGCTCTTGCCGGCGAGGTCGGCGAGCGAAGTGATGCCGCTGTCCGCCTTGACGACGAGCACAATGGAGTTATCCACATAGGGATCGGACCAGGTGTAGTCATTTTCGCGTCCGGTGTAGGTAAAGCCGTTCCAGATGCAGTTGATCGTGCCGCTCGAGAGCTCGGCGTCCTTGCTGTTCCAGTCGATGGCCACAGCCTCAAACTCCCAACCGAGACGCGCGCACAGCTCCTTGGCCATCGCAAGGTCGAAGCCGTCGTAGCTGCCGTCGGCGGCGATGAAGCCGAAGGGGGGAAACTCGGCGTCAAAGCCGACGATCAGCTTCTGCGTCGTCTCGCCCCCCTGCGTGTCCTGCGCATCGCCGGTATCGTCGGCGGTGTCGTTCTTGCTGCCGCAGGCGGCAAGGGACAGTATCAGTACGGCGGCCAGCGCCAGCGCCCATAGCTTTTTCATCTTATGTTCCTCCTGAAATACGGCTCACGGCCGTTTAATTTAGTGTGGTAACACGATATCATAATAAAGTATATTCGTAAATATCCGTGCTTTACAAAGATAAAGTGGTAAAGTGCATTTCTTTTCGCCCAATTTCACAATTCCGCCCACCAAACGCCGTCCTTTGCTCCCGAAGGGCGCGTTTTTTTCACTGCTTTCGCTTGTTCTTTCCCCTGCCCTGTGCTACAATGCAGGCAGAAATTATGCTATACAGGAGGCCTTTTTATGCTGTCTATTGATGTATCTCATGCCGCGTCCTTCCTTCCCCTTCCCTATGAGGCGGCGCTGCGCCCTCGCCTTGATCGCGCGGCGAGCTGGCTGCAGCAGGGCGGCGGAAAGGGCTCCGATTTCATTGGCTGGGTCACGCTGCCGCGCGACTACGACCGCGCGGAATATGACCGCATCCTCGCCGCGGCGAAAACCATCCAGAGCGATTCCAAGGCGCTCGTCGTCATCGGCATCGGCGGCAGCTATCTCGGCGCGCGCGGCGTCATCGAATGCCTCTGCTCCCCGAACTACAACCTCAAGAAGAAGTCCACGCCAAATATCTACTTCATCGGCAACGGTCTCTCCTCCGGCGCGCTTGCCGAGGTGATGGAGCTCATCGGCGAGGATGATTTCTCCGTCAACGTCATCTCCAAGTCCGGCACGACGACCGAGCCTGCCGTCGCCTTCCGCTTCTTCCGCGAAAAGCTCGAGCAAAAGTACGGCAAGGCGGGCGCTGCAAAGCGCATCTACGCCACGACCGACGCGCACAGGGGCGCTTTGAAGGGCCTTGCCGATCAGGAGGGGTACGAGACCTTCGTCGTGCCCGACAATATCGGCGGGCGCTACAGCGTGCTCACGGCCGTGGGCCTTCTCCCCATCGCCGTTGCGGGCGTCGACCTCTCCGAGCTGATGGGCGGCGCGCAGGAGATGATGGCACTCTGCGCGCGCAATGACTTTGCTAACCCCGCCTGGCAGTATGCTGCCATGCGCCATGAGCTCTACCGCCATGGCAAGAAGATCGAGCTGCTGGCCTGCTTCGAGCCGGCCTTCCGCTTCATGGCCGAGTGGTGGAAGCAGCTCTACGGCGAGAGCGAGGGCAAGGAGGAAAAGGGCCTCTTCCCCGCAAGCGTCGACTTCACCGCCGACCTTCACTCCATGGGCCAGTACATCCAGCAGGGCGAGCGCACGCTGCTCGAAACGGTCGTTCGCTTCACGCCCTCAGAAAAGCAGATGACCGTCCCCTTCGACGAGGCGAACGGCGACGGGCTCAACTTCCTTGCGGGTAAGCCCATGGCGTTTTTAAACCGTCAGGCCATGGACGGTACGCTCCTTGCCCATGTGGAGGGCGGCGTGCCGAACATCATCCTGAGCCTCGGCGAGAACAACGCGCGCACCATGGGCCAGCTCATCTACTTCTTTGAGTACGCCTGCGGGCTGAGCGGGTATCTCCTCGGCGTGAATCCCTTCGACCAGCCGGGCGTGGAGGCCTACAAGAAGAATATGTTCGCCCTGCTCGGCAAGCCCGGCTACGAAGAACTCGGCGAGACGCTCAAGGCACGCCTGAAGTAAAATTTTCTTGAACAAAGTTGAAACTTTTGATTGAGCATTGCAAAATCGTTTCATTTATGCTATGCTGATTCCACCAAGAGACCATCCCCCGCAAAAGAGGCGGGGAGCTATTGAAAGGAGTGATTTCTATGGTCAGACTCATCATGGGTGAAAAGGGTACCGGTAAGACCAAGAAGCTGATCGAATTGATCAACGCCACTGCGCAGGAGGATAACGGCAGCGTTGTTTGCGTCGAAGCGAAGTCTACCATGACCTTTGACCTGCACTATCACGTTCGTCTGATCTCTGCCTACGAATACGACCTGTCCAACTACGAGGCCCTGCGCGGTTTCCTGTTCGGTCTGTATGCGGGCAATTACGATATTTCCCACATTTTCATCGACAACCTCTTCAAGATCACCGGCGGCGAGTGCAACCAGGCGGCCGATGACTTCCTCAACGAGCTCGATCGTTTCAGCAATGCCACGGGCGTGAAGTTCACGATCTCCGTCTCCGGCGACCCCGCCCTCGCCACCGACGGCATGCAGAAGTATCTGTAAGGTTTACTGAGGCTAACAAAAGGGACCTTCTCTCACTGGGAGAGAGGGTCCTTTTTTTATTCTCCCCTTGCAAGGGGGGATGGGGGGTTGCAGCGCGCTGCGCTGCATGAGTTGTGCAGCACTTTGCGCTGCTGCCAGAAAAAGGGGGTATTCTCTTTCCGAAGAGAATACCCCCTTTTGAACCCCCAGAGAAAGGCAAGGGGTCTTGCCCCTTGACCCCGCACATTGCAAGCTTGGGGCTTGAAGGGCTGCACGCGCTGCGCAGTGTAGGTGCGGTGTACGTGGCTTCGCCACGAGTTCCTGCGAGTCGTTACCACTCTCAACCGCGCGCACTCCGTAGCGCGCGAGTGACGGTAGTCTGGCGGCGGACTGCCTGCGCTGCGGCGGCATTGCTTCGCTCGCCGCCTTTTGATGGGTGATGCGTGGACGGGGCGGCATTGCTTCTATTCTAGTCTTCCGCTGAACTTCCATTACTGATTGGTTCATCGGGAATGATGTCGTGTGCGATGACCTGCTCTTCTGCGTCTAACAAGGCTTTTTGCATAACTTCTCTAGCAAGAATACCCTTCCCCTCGTCATAAAGGTCGATGGCCTCGCTCATGCTGCGCACCATGGCGTGATAAAGGCTTCGATAAGTTGTCATTTAATTTTCTCCTTTTATGCGTCACTGTTGCGTCACTTTTTCTTTTCAGTATAATTTGACGCTAAACTTTTGTCAATACTTCGTCACGGAGGTTGGCAAATGGATTCAAAGAGTCGTTACACTTTGCGCACTGATCCGGTATTGCTGGAAAAGCTGGGATATATTGCTGAATATGAAGGGCGCACCAAAAATCGTGAATTGGAACAGATGATTAAACGCCGTATTGCAGCTTTCGAACAAGAGCATGGCGAAATCCCTATAGAAGAAAACGACCGCTGACGCGGTCGTTTTTATATAAATAGGTCATCGTAGCTTTTTCCGAGGGCCTGACAGAGCGCTTTCATCTCATCCGGATAAATATGGCGCTGGCCGACCTCGATCTTAGCGAGGGCGCTTCGTGTCAGATCACAGCCGAGCACTTGCAGCTTTGCCGCGAGCTGTTCCTGCGTCAAGCGGCTTTCCTTTCGAAGCTGCGCGAGATGCGCGCCGAGACGTTTTGAATATTCGTAGTCCAAGCCCAACACCTCCTGTGCTGATTTCGCACATTTCGGTATTGAGTTTATCCGCAACAGTCATTATAATTGCACTATATCAGTGCAATTATAAATTTTTCTCGAAGGAAGGAGAAGACCATGGAAGAATATAAGAAGATGTACCTGCTTTTGTTCAACGCCATCACGGATGCCTTGGAACAAATGGAACAACAAAACTACGGCACTGCCAAAGACCTGCTCATCACCGCCCAACAAAAGGCCGAAGAAATCTATATGTCAGCAGAATCCTAAAAGCGGCGGCGAGCGAAGCAATGCCGCAATTCCCTCGCAGATGCTTCTTCGAATCAGCACCATCTCCCCAATCGGCGGCGAGCGAAGCAATGCCGCCGATGCGCAGGCAGTCCGCCGCCGAGCCACCGTCACACGCGCCCCACGGAGTAGGGCGCGGTTGCTGCCGGTAACGACTCGCAGAAGGCTCGTGGCGAAGCCACGTACACCGCACCTACACTGCGCAGCGCGTGCAGCCCTTCAAGCTGCAAACCCGCAATGTCGGGGGTCGAGGGGGACGCCCCTCGCCTTTCTCTGGGGGTTCCAAAGGGGGTATTCTCTTCGGAAAGAGAATACCCCCTTTGCCTGGCAGCAGCGCAAAGAGCTGCACTATCAATGCAGCGCCAGCAGGCGCTGCCTTCCCCGCCCCCTCGCAAGGGGGAATCAAAAGGGATCCCCTCTTCAGGGCGCAAAAAAAGAGCCGTCCATCGGACGACTCTCATTTTTTGCTCGATTAGCCAATGTGGTTGAGCTTCAGGGTCATCGCGCTCTTCTTGTGCGCGGCGTTATTCTTGTGAAGAATACCCTTTGCAGCAGCCTTGTCGACAGACTTCACTGCGACCTTG
>Ga0129314_1000996_pt1 | contig 23078 bp, 21 predicted proteins | sample O1111metagenome_FD_94431 | JGI IMG/M metagenome (GOLD analysis project Ga0129314, IMG submission 94431) | Orangutan individual fecal microbial communities from fecal samples from Wisconsin, USA - O1111 metagenome | ecosystem: Host-associated > Mammals > Digestive system > Large intestine > Fecal... | reverse complement strand
GGGAGTTTTTCCTCGCTGTCGTATTTTATTCTGTATGCAGGAACGTCAAACTGCGCAGAGAACGCGAGATCCGCACCCTCTCCCGTCAAGCCTCCGACAAGTCCCACACCATGCTCGGCACACCATTTTGCGACAGGGGCGAGATATGCGTCACGGATTTTCGCGCGGAGCATTTTGTCGTAGATGAACTCGGCTTCGCGGCGCTGTTTTTTCACCTTCGGCTCGATGAGAAGAGACACAAGGGATGAAACATCTCCGCCTGCCGCCATCCAGTCCTCGTCCATGCCGTAGCTCCATGTAAGCTTATCCGTGAATGTGCGCTCAATGATGTTAAAGCCGATTATGACCGAGCCGAAATACTCGTGCAGCTTATTGTAGTATCGCTCAAGCGTGTTTTTTATGATGTTTTCCGCAGTGTACGGATTCAGAATGTCGGCTTTGTTTTCCCTGCCGTAGCCGAGAACAACGTCACATTCTTCGTATCCGTCAGCCGCGCCGAGCTTTACATCCGTAAGAAGTTCACCCTCACGTTTGACGTACACACTGAACAGAACCTCGTCTGTTTCCGCTCTTTCGCAGGACGGCTTTATCAGAAGCACTCTCTCGCTCGCACGCTTTTCTTCCGAGACGATAGCTTCTTCAGCTGATGCAAAGCTGTCCCTTATAAAGACGAGCATGAATCTTTTTTTCGCGGCTTCGAGTACAGTGATAAACTTTTCCGCAAGCTCATCCGTGAGTCCGCATTGGGGAAGAGAGATTATCACCCCGTCTATTCCCTTTCGGTGGAAAGAATCAAGCCGCGCGACAAGATTTTCTGCCGTATCGCTCTCATTCCACTGCCACACGGGATAGGGAGAATACTGCGCTCCCGGATTTTTCCATATTTCTTTGACTATATCGTACATTTTCGTCACCTTTGTCATATGTTATATGAGAGATTATAACATACCGTGCAGGAAAATGCAACCTTTATTCACAGAAGCGGACACGAGAACAGAGCTTCACGGAGCGCGGCATATGCTTTGATGTAGTCCTCTCCGCTCTCCGGCAAGCTCTCTCCTTCGTCAAGACAGCCTATGTGGTACGCGTTCTTCCCGAGCTTTTCTATCACATAGTCGGTAAGTCTTCCGCACGCTTCACTCGACCGCGCCGGCTGATATCCGCTCATACGGGAGAACAGTCTTGCCACGGTCTTTGCTCTCAGCGGAATATTTCTGCCGGACGAATAAACTATGCCGCAGTCCGCTCCGATGTCAAGCACCGCGTCAAGAGTATCGGCGTAGTAGTTTATGTAGTTTTTAAGTGCGTCAGCTTCCGGCACATTCACGCTTTTTGCATCATCGAAGGACAGCGCGATATCCTTTCCGCAGGCGTTGTATCTCCACTCCGAGAAATCGTTTGGTGCATGACCGTCGCGCACGTTGAGGTTTTTCAGCCTGTCGCACATAATGCACTTGTCCGCGCCTTTTCTGCGTATCGTGTATCCGTCGGGATTCAGCATGGGAATAACGTGTATTGTGCGATGCTCCCAGAGGTACTGCATATTTATCCCGTACATTCTCTTGCCCGCCGAATAGAACTCCGCATAGTCGCAGATGAATCGGAGCAGAACGGACGGGGAAATCAAATCAACTGCCCTCATTCCGCCGACGTAAACGTTCCCTCTCTCCCCCGTTCCGAGTGTGACGACGGGTATCATCCTTCCCTCAGCTGTTTTTCCTATGCTTGTAACCGAAACGAAGTCATGCTTCATCGTAAGTGTGTCGAGAAACTCGTACAGTCTTTCGGCGTCGTTTGCCAAAGCAAATCTTATCTCCGTAGTTTTAAGCGTTACCATATCTTCCTCCGCGTTTGCCGCAATAAAATATACCCTATTATATGCGCCGATGAAGGCAATATCACTTAAAATTCACAAAACCTTATGGAAATAATCACTGTGTTGTGTTATTATATTAGTACAATTTTATCAGTAAATCTACAGGACGTTTTATAATGGCAAAAGACAGCACCAATGCAGTAAAGCAAAAGAGCAGCCGCTTTTTTCTTACATATTTTATTATAATACTCATCCTCATCGCCGCAGGAAGAGCCGTGTCGTATCTCTGCACGCTCAGCTCGACGAATATTGCCTTTCCCGAGTGGGTAGAGAGCGTTACGTCATATCTTTCCGAGATACTTGACGCGGCGAGACGTGCGGTATCGTACTGTGCAATAGTCTGCGCGGCGTTCTGCGGATTCGGTGTGAGGACTACGGTATCTGTATCACTGCTGACACTGCTCGACTTTGCGTCACGTTTTGTCATTGACCTTGTGACAAGCGCGGTATCGGGAACGGAGGTCGTGGCTCTCATATGGCTCGGCGCAAACTTCCTATATGAGCTTGTGTTCCTCATTCTTGCCTGCATTGTCTCCCGTATAGTAAAGCTGAAGCTGAACGCGGAAGAGAACGAACGGAAGAAGTGCCGCCACACACCGGAGAAAGCGCTGCTGTACTCAGTCGGACTTTACTGCGCGTCCCGTCTTGTGTCGGAAATATTCTATCTCGTCGATTTTCTTCTCTCCTACGTCAATATAACAAACACGGAAATCGCGTCAATTGTCGGCTCGTTCCTTGAGATACTCGTAGTGTACGGCGGAATCTCGTACATTGTCGGTTATGCCGTGCTGCCACTCTTTCGGAAGGCTCAAAACGTCGGCGCAGATGCGGTAAAAACTCAAAACAGCAAGTAAAATGCAAATTTTCCGAATTATCTCTTGAAATTCGATAAGATTTGTGATAAGATGGTATGTGGCTGAGTTTATAATCATTAAAATTTACCAAGGAAATATAAATAACATGAAAAAATTAGTATCATTAGTAGTTTCAGCCGTTCTTCTCACCTCCGCTTTTTCTTCATGCGGCTCAAAGAACGACCTTTTGACTTACAGATATAACTATGACCTTTCGGAATACATTGACCTCGCGAACTACAAGGGACTTCCCGCCGAGGGCTACACTATAAACATAACCGACGAAGACATACAGCAGCAGATTCTCGCGACGCGTTCGTACTACTCAAAGCTGACCGACATAACAGACCGCGGTGCTGAATACGGCGACACACTGTTCATCGACTACACAGGAACAATGGACGGCGAGATTATATCCGAGGCTACGGAAAGCGACACGGAAGTTACGATAGGCGCGGGTTCTATGCCTGACGAATTTGAAAACAAGCTCATCGGAACAAAGGTCGGCGACACTCTTTCCTTTGACATGACCTTCCCCGATCCTTACATCCAGTACCCCGACTTATCCGGAGACAACGTTCACTTTGAAGTCACAGTAAACAACGTCTGCGAGCAGGAGCTTCCCGAATACAATGATGAGTTCGCGCGCGCATATCTCGGTTACGACACGACTGCCGAATATGAAGAGCATATCAAGGGACTCATGGAAGACCACTACAAGCAAATCTACTACCAGAGCATAGACGAGCAGATTTGGAACACAATCCTTGACAACACTCCCGTCAAGAAGTACCCCGAAAAAGAGCTGAAGCAGATTTACGACGACATGGTAACCTCCGCCGAAGCATACGCAACAAACGCAGGAGTGCAATTCGCAAGCTATGTTGAAGCTGTTTACAAGATGACCGAGGACGAATTCTACCAGAACATTCAGGAGCAGGCTGAAGCTTACGTTAAGGATGAAATGGTAAAATACGCTATCGCGAGAGCCGAGAACATCACGCTCACCGACGAGGAATACCGCAAAGGCGCAGAAGAATACGCCACAGATGTATACGGACTGAATTCCGTTGAAGAGCTTGAAGCGATTTACGACAAAAAGACAATCCGTCAGACCATAATGTACGAAAAGGTTCACGAAAAGGTAGCCGATTACGCCGATGTAACTCTGACAAACCAAAACGAAAACGCAAACTGAGCAAAAAATATCCCGGAGGATGAAGAAAGTTAAATCTTCTCTTCCGGGCATTTTTTTATTTACTGAGCTAAGGTGTAAATGACGTATCTGTCGCTTATTTCTTCGTTTGTCATGCTTCTTCTGCGGAATATGACACGGTAGCGGTAGGTTATGCTCTGTCCCGCCTGAATCGTGAATCCGCCCTTGAAGAAGAGGTTGTTCGCCGCGAAAAGTCCGTAAGCTCTGACGTGCCATGCGGTGGGGTGGCGTTCGTTTTTTGAGTTGTCGAACACTGTGATTCCCATTTGTCCGGCTCCGTCAATGTCAGCACCGTAATCGCACCATTCCGCGCTTCTGCCCCAGCATTCGTTTTCTCCGCGCGCTCCCCATGAGTTCAGGATATGTCCGCTTCCGATATCACAACGCATTTCGTCACGCACTCTGATTCCGAGCGGTCCTGCCTCTTTTGTCGCGCCGAAGACCACATTTCCGTAATCCGCGGTGAAGGTCGTCTCGATATCGAGAATCTTAACGTCTGAAGGCTGATTGTATACGGTGTATGCGGTTCTTTCCGTGATGAGCGACTTGTCTTCACGGTCAGTCCAGCGGTTTTCGGCAGTGAACGACGCGTAGGCCGAGGATGAAACGACATTTTTCACGGCGCAGTTCTTCACAAGACCGTAGTTGCCGTACTCGTTCCAGCAGTCTATTCCGTTTACGTCTCCTACCGCAATGAAGAGCGAACGTTGATGGGGGTGTTCCTTCGTCTCAAAGTCAAGTCTGGTGAAAGGAATACCGTCCTCGTCGACTATCTGCCCGAAGAACGGCTTGTTGTATCCCTCGAAAACATAGTCCGAGAAGTGCTTGCCGTTTATCGAAACCGCGACCTTGCCGTCCTCTATCTCCGCAGAGCATCCGCCGACGTCCGTTTCTCCGGCTTCAAGCACAAGCTCTTCCCCTTCATCGGCAGTAAGAATCGCTATAACCCCATCCTTATACCTTGACGCGGGAAATACGCTCTTGCCGTCGGTCAGTGAGGTGATGCCGTCGTACATTTCTCCGCTTTCGGGAACAAGATAGACCGGTTCGCTTTCGTGATGTCTCACGGGTTTATATCTGAATGTCAGCTTGTCCATAAACAGCCTCCTATATCAGTTTTTTCAGGTAGTCAAGAGCTTTCGCGGCGTCCGTGTAAAAGTCGGAAAAGCTGCTTTCCACCGACAAAACTCCGTTATATCCGCCGTTTTTCAGCTCATTAATAAAGGCTTTGTTGTACTCGAGATCCGCGCTGTCGGGTGAGCCCGGAATTGTGCGCTTGGGGGACTCCGAGATGTGGCAGTGTCTCACGATGTCGAAGTTTCCGCGGACGCATTTTACACTGCTCTTTTCCTCCGCCATGTGGAACGAATCGAACAGAAGCTTTATGTTATCTCGGTCGACTTCACGCACAAAGTGTCCGCATTCTTCAACTGTAGTGAAAATGTTAGACTCCGTGCTTCTGAGCGGTTCTATGAGCACAGTGATTCCGTGTTTCTTCGCCTTTTCCGCAAGGGAGAGCAGAAATCCGTACAGCTCGTCCGCTCCGTCGTCAAAATCAACGTCATCGGGTATGGTTCTTGCACTTCCGCTTCCGAAAACCGCATACGGCACGCCGAGCAGCTCCATCACGGAAAACAGCTTTTCTGCATATTCAAGATACTCCGTCTTGTCAACGCGTGGGTCTGAAAGTTTCCAGTTTCCCGGAAATAGGCTGTTCACTGCGGCAATGCGAAGGGATTCACGCATGTTTTCGTCTGCGAGAAGCTTTAGCTCTTCCTCGTTCAGTCCAGCAAGCATTCCTCCGCCGCATTCGGTGAAGTCATAGCCCAAGGAAAGAACATATCTGCATTTTTCTATGATATTCTCGGCGGGAGATTTCGGTACCTCTGCCACTCCCTCGGGCATGAGAGAGCCGCCGGGAATACAGCACGCCAGATTTATCATAATTCCTCCGTCAGATGAGAGTTCTGTCCATGCCGACCGACTTCAAGAATTCTCTTGCAATTATCATCGAGCCGATTTTCCCGGGATGAACTCTGTCCCATGAAATATAAGCGGGATAGCGGTAGATAAGGTAGTCGTCGAACGCCTGCTGAATGTTAATGTAGTGGCAGTTGTACTTCTTCGCGACTTCCTCACAAATCTTTATGTATTCGTCGGTCATTTTTCTCATGGGGTCTTCGCGGTTCAGCTCCATATAGTAGGGCGACATAAGTATAACGCCCTTGACTACGGGAAGCGTTCTCTCGAGCATTTCGCAGAGGTTTTCGCGGTATTCTGACGGATAAACATGCTGTTCGGGAATTGTCGGCGTGTCGAACTGTCTCCAGATGTCGTTGATACCGATCATAAGGCTTACCCAGTCCGGCTTGAGGTTCATTACATCCTCCTGCCAACGCTTTTTCAGGCTTCTGCTTGTGTCTCCGCCCGTACCTGTGTTGCTTACCCAAAGTCTCCAGTCGGGGTAAACTACGTTCAGAATATTGTCGATAGTTCTGACATATCCGTCGCCTACACCCTGCCAAAGTCCTTCTCCGACGGGTCTGCCGCGTCCTGCATCGGTAACGCTGTCGCCTGTGAAAACGATTCTGTCTCCGCTGATAAATAACATTTTACATCCTCCGTATCATGTGAACTTATAAAAAATCACTTTCATTATAGCAAGTCTTTACGCCAATTACAATACTTTTCACAAAATATATCAGATTCCGTCTGATTTTTTACTTCTTTCTTCCGTCAACGTAAACCTCGCCCGCAGTCTCTATCTTCCATCCGTCGAGCGAGCCTTCGACCGTCGCAATGTCGCATCTTCCGCCGGAGAACTTCACGCTTCCGATAAATTCCGGTGTGCAGAGCGGTACCGTGAGATTCTCATCTATGGGATTCAGTGAGAGTTTTCTTCGGTCGGCGTCAATTGCCAGTCCCTCGGCGGAAATCAGCGTTGTCCAGGACGAGAGCGGGCGCGTGTATCTGTAGCCGCATTCCCAGTGCTCCCAGAACTGACCGAAGCGCATCTGATTTTCGTGTATGGTTCTTACTATAGTGTCGGCGACATCACGCATTCCCACATTCATTGCAAGAGCGGCGATAATATATCCGATTCCCGTCCATCCCGCTTCCGCCTGACAGTTTTCGTATGTGTCAAGGCTGACTGTACGGCTCGGTGGGCAGGTCGCGTTGACAAGTCCTGTCTCGGGCGTGTAGTTTCCCGCGAATATAGTGGAAAGCACCGTTCTTACTCTGTCGTCGTCAAAGTTTCCGTCAAGTCCCGACATTCTGAGGAACCACTCGCCGTCTATCTGGTCGGTCATGAGAGAGCCGTCGGTGAAGGTTCCGTTTTCGTCGTCGCGTCTCCAAAGGTTGTAGTATTTTCCGTTCCACAGACGTTTTTCAAGATAATCCATACCTTTTTCAAGCAGTTTCTGCCAGTTTTCGCGCCTGTCCTCGTCTCCTATCACCTCGGCGAGTTTCACACCGGCTTTGAGAGCGGAGAGCCACAGCACGCATATGTACGCCGGAGTTCCCGAGAAATTCCATGCGTCGTACGTATTTCGCGTAGTCTCGCTGTCCGGCAGTCCGTCTCCGTCCGTGTCAAGTCTCTGCATGGAGTCCATGGCGCGCTGAACGGGATTCCACATTGTTTCAAGGTAGTCTCTGTCTCCCGTGCTTAGGTAGTCGCGGCAGACCATTAGCACAAACTGGTTGTTCATGTCAACTCTGCTGTAGCCGTTGTCAACATGGTCAAGGTCGGGTGTGAAGAAGTGGTGTACCCGTCCGTCCTCACGCTGGAATTTCAGTCCCATCTTCATCTGCTTTTTCTGAAGCTCGGGGAACAGCGCGAGAAGTCCGAACGAGGCGTGATATGTGATGTCGGTCGTGTGGAATCCGCAGCTGCCCAGCCCCTCCCACAGTCCGAACTTGCCGTCCTTTATGTACCACGAGCATTTTATTATGGTAGAAAGATGAGCTGACCATGCGTCGGGATAAATCTGCGGCAGGCTTGTGCTAAAAAGGATATCAGCGAACTTTTCCGCCTTTTCTTCTATATCGGAGCGGCGTCTCGAGAGATGTAAGTTCGCGTCCTTTGCGTTTTCAAAGAGATTTTCGTAGTAGTGTCCGAGTCTGTTGTGATACTCGCCGAAGTGATTCGGGAAGTACCATGTGAGAATGAAGCGCACCTTTTTTGTCTCTTTAGGAGCAAGCACAACCTTTCCGCAAAGCGCGCATGAGCCGAAATCATCCCCCATTCGCCTAAAAGACGAGCAGCAGGCGTTTAAGAATTCCTCTTTTTCGGCGCGTGTCTCGGGATATTCCGGCTTCAGGTGGCGAACTCTTTTCAGCAGTGAGAGCGCGAAGGGATAGCGTGACATTTCGCTGACATATCCGTCTACTGCTTCATCCTTCAGCTCGGAAACGTCGTTCGGTATGCTGCGCGGTCGTACTCCTGCGTCGGTATTCGGCAGCTCTCCCGTCTCTCTGAATCCGAAGAGGAACGACTCCTGTGATACTCCGAGGTCGGATGAAGCCACATATTCTCTGAGGAAGCGAAAGTTTTCGGCTGTGATATACGATATCTCCCCGCCCTCGACGGAATAGCAGAGCGAGCCGCGGTTTCTCTCGGTAAAGCTGTCCTCCCACGGATAAACCTTCGGCGTGTTAACGAAAATTCCGCACACGTCTCCATCGGTGTATCTCTTGTTGACGCATCCGCCGTTGTTGCAGAAGTTCGGTTCAAGAGAGGAGAGCAGGCTTGCGGTTATGGTGCGGTCGGTCGGATTTTCTATGGTAAAGTCGAGATAGAATCCCGGCGTCGCGCTGTCGTCAGTGTGGTGCGGAACGAACGGAGATACCGCGCGCATTTTTACGTTCACGGGAAGCGCACTGTCCTCATAGGTCACGTCGCACACCGGAAACTTTCCGTCAAACGTGATTCCCTCGACAGGCTTATTCCATGTGAACATACGGTAGGTGAAGTCGTCGGCGTCGGTTTTCATTCCGAGCTTGCGGACTATAACCTTTTCCCCATCCTCCGAGCGAACCCAGAACGAAAGCGCGCCCGTACTGCCCTCTCCGTCATCAACGTGGCGTCCGTCGCTTCTTTCCGCCCATCTCGGCTCGTTCGCTATCTGCCATCTGTGAAATTCTCCGTCGGGGAAAAGCTCCACAGAGCCGCTTCCGATGCCGCCGAGAGCAATTCCGCTTTCGTGTTGTTTTGTTGTATGTATTACTGCCATATTCCACCTCGTGATACGAGCATTTTTCTAGATTATAACACAATTCACATAAACGTGTCAATCGAGACGTGCGGTAAATTCTCGGAATGACTGCCACTACGACATTTACTTTGTGAATTAACCCGCGGAATTATGTTTTAGGATATACTTGACAAATCCTCTTTCGGTATGATATAATGGTATTGTATTGGGGTATCGTCAAGCGGTAAGACACAGCACTTTGACTGCTGCATTCGCAGGTTCGAATCCTACTACCCCAGTGTGAAAAGTACTTGTTTCGGCAGGTGCTTTTTTGTTTTTTATGCTTACCACCCGGATAAGTTGTAAATTTTTCGGTTTTACTATTGAAGATTATTATAAATTCCTGTATAATACAGTTAGCAAAGATAACAAAATCCATCCATCAAATCCATTTCAAAACTTTAGGAGGTATTATGTCCACTACCGAATCCTGCATCTCGATTGAATATCTGAACAAAAACGGCGTCAACTACAAAATCGGCAAGACAAAAGAAGCCGCCGGCAAGAGAACTCAGATCTGCTGCAAAGACAACGCTGTAATATGGAAGCAGCAGTACCCCCTCGGAATAGCTCCCGTCAGCACCGAAAACGTAATCTGTCAGCCCGGCGCGTTTATCGAAAAAGGTATGGTATGTGTTTTGGTCATCACAGGCAAGCCGGACATAATCGAAGGACTGGAAGACGGCGCGTTCCTCTCGGCAAAATCATGGGGAAGCACGGACTCCGGTAAACTCTACGTTATGTCGGAGAAAGCCTTTTCGGAACTGAAGCTGTAAAACAAAATTTTTACGATATTCCCTTTACCGATTGACAAAACGCAAAAAGCGTGGTACATTCTGATTACAACTTAATCGGGAGAAAACAAAATGAACGACTTATTCAAACTCCGCAAAACATGGATATCCTCCGCTCATCAGGGCTTTGTCGAGGGTAACATCCACTCAAACACACTTGCGGCTTATATGCTCGCGGCTCGGAAGGGTGCGGACATGATCGAGACAGACGCAAGAACCACACGCGACGGCATACTAATCGTAAACCACGACGCAACCGTCAAGGGATACGACGAAAATCTCAAGCCGGTAGAATATCTCATATCTGACACCGACTACGCCGACATTGCAAAGCTCACGCTCACACCCGACGGGGACCGACAGAACCGCGTACCGAAGCTCAGTGAAGCCCTGCATCTGGCGTATTTCACCGGAATGTGCATAAACATTGACCTAAAGGAAGGTGCGGCTCATGCCATGGATGTTGCACGACTTGTGGCGGAACACGGCATGCGCGGGAGAACGGTATACGCGACAAACGGCTCGGGAGCGCACACAATAAACGAAATCTTAGCGATAGACCCGGATGCAAGATTCATCGACACTAAAGCAAACTACACGCGTGAAAAGCTCGCCGAGGTCAAGGACTACACTGCAAAATGCTTCGTCTATACATCGGACTTCTCTGACAAAAACATCGCGGAAATTCGTCAGAGCGGATGCCTGCTTGCCACAATTTCGCTTAGCTCTGCAAACGCCAAGGACGCGTTCCGACACCATCCCGACATGGCTGAATATCCGCACACGAGCGATTTTGAAGCGATCGACAAGGAAATACTCTCAAATATGATATGACATACAGACCCATTCTCTTCCGATTTTATTGGAGTGGATGGGTTTTGTTTATTCCCGTCTTCATTATCACGCAAAAAGTCAAAACATGACATCCTAATTCTCACATACCTATTGAATTTTCACAAAAAGCAAGATATAATGTAGTGTAAGTATTTTTCGACCGAAAGGAGCAAGCCTGTGCGGAATAATGTAAATTTCTGCACGGATAAAATATGGAAAAACTGATAAAAGATATCAAAAAGCGTTCTCCCGAGTACGGAGCTATTCCTTTCTGGAGCTGGAACGACAAGCTCGAAGAAAACGAACTCCGCTCGCAGATTCGCACTATGAAGGAGCTTGGCATGGGCGGTTTCTTCATGCACGCACGCGGAGGACTTGAGACGGAATACCTCTCCGACGACTGGTTCAACTGCATAAACGTCTGCATTGACGAGGCGAAAAAGCTCGGTATGGAAGCGTGGTCATACGATGAAAACGGCTGGCCGAGCGGATTCGCGGGAGGAAAACTCCTTGAAGACAAGGCTAACTTCGCCGTCTGCATTCGTCATGAGACTACCGAGAAATTCCCCGAGCCCGACCCCGACACCATTGCCGTTTACACAAGAAACGAGGACGGCACGTTCAACATTGTAGACAAGGACTGCGGCGCGAAGGAATATCTCCGTCTCTACAAAGGCTACGACTCAAGCTATGTTGACACGCTCGACGGCAGCATTACGGAAAAGTTCATCAAGGAAACTCACGAGGTTTATCTCAAGAGAATACCGAAAGAGGACACGGGAACTGTTATGCCCGGATTCTTCACGGACGAGCCGCAGTACTACCGCTGGGACAACCCCTACTCAAACACTCTCCCCGCTGAATTCAAAAAAGCATACGGCTACGAGATTTATCCCCTCCTTCCGGCAGTATTCTATGACTTTGAAGGCGCGGAGAAGTTCCGTTACGACTACTACAAGCTGATGCATGAGCTGTTCATAAACAACTTCGTTAAGAAGATATACGACTGGTGCAGCGCTCACGGAATGCAGCTCACAGGTCACGCGATCGAAGAATCCTCGCTCGAAGGTCAGATGATGTGCTGCGGCGGAATTATGCCCTTCTATGAATACGAGCACATTCCGGGAATCGACTACCTCGGACGCGGAATTGCCGACGACATTGCACCGAAGCAGCTCGGTTCAGTCTGCGAACAGCTCGGCAAGAAGAAGGCTATCTCCGAAATGTTCGGCTGCTGCGGATGGGACGTTACTCCGACAGAGCTGAAGAGAATCGCAGATGTACAGTACGCAAACGGAGTCAACCTCATGTGCGCTCACCTCGCTCCTTATTCCGAAAGAGGTCAGAGAAAGCGCGACTATCCTAACCACTACTCCTTCCACAACCCCTGGCAGAGCCACCTCGCGCAGTTTGACGAATACTTCAACAACCTCGGCTCCGCTCTCACAGAGGGAAAGGAATACGCTCCCGTGCTTGTTATCCACCCGATACACGGCGCGTACATGAAGTACAAGAAGAATCAGGGCACGCTCGGCGAAATCGAAGGCAAGTTCTTTGAGCTGTCCCGCCTGCTCGGATATAATCAGGTTCCGTACCACTACGGCGACGAGAACATGATGAAGTCTCACGCGTCTGTCGAAAACGGCAAGATTAAGGTAGGAAACTGCACATACGACGCGGTTATCGTGCCTTTCACCTACACACTTGACAAAAGCACCGCGGAACTCATTAAAAAGCTCATCGCGGACGGCGGCAAGGTATGGTGCTTCGGTCATCCCGACTGCATTGACGGCGAAAAGGCTGACATGACATGGCTTTGCGACACCTGCACGAAGGAAGACATATTCGCTCTCCGTGACGCTGTAATAACTCTCGAAAACGGTCAGAACGCTCCGCAGATACGCAAAATGACGCGCGTTACCGATGAAGGCAAGCTCATCTACATAACAAACGTAACAGGCGAGACACTTGACAGCGTTCATGTAAAGCTTGACAAGTCATACCTCATGCACGGCGGCATTGCAGAGCTTGACCCCGAAACTCTTGAGCTTGACCCCGTATGCGGCAAGACAACAGAGGACGGAGCGGAGCTTATACTGAACTTTGAAGAGGGACAGAGCTATCTTCTCGTTCCCGCTGACCTTCCCTTCACTACAGAAAACGTCATTCCCGACACTATTCCTACTATAGAGCTGCCCTCCGTCATGAAAATAGCGGAAAAACCCGTGAACATGATAAACCTTGACACTGCTGAGCTTTCCACCGACGGCGTGAACTTTGACGAGCCGCTTTCCGTCATGGGCATCAAGGACAACCTCCTCCGTGAAAGATATGACGGCGACCTCTGGCTCAGATTCACGTTTGACGCCTCCGCCGAATACATCAAATCCGCCGAAAACCTCCGCATTTCCGTTGAGCCTATGAACGTAAAGGAAGTACGCGTCAACGGCAGTGAGATTTATGAAATTCCCGGCGCATGGTGGTTCGACAAGAAGTTCACGGTTTATGACATTCTTCCCTACACAAAGGAAGGCAGGAACGAAATCACGATAAAGCTCCACCACTGGCAGAGAGACTACGTTTACTATGTCCTCTACGGCGGAGTTTCCGAGTCACTGCGCAACTGCCTTGTATTCGACTGCGAGGTTGAAGATATCTATCTTCTCGGCGACTTCTGCGTAAAGTGCGACGGCAAGTTCACCGATGGCGAGAGAAGAAGCGTACTCTTCGACGGCAAGTTCTCACTCGAACCTCAGCGCGACGAGATTCACATCTCCGACATCGTAACAGACGGCTATCCTTTCTACGCGGGTCATTTCAAGTCCTCGTTCGTATATAACTACAGTGAGGGTATGCCCACCGTACTTAAGCTCACAGGCAGATACGCGGTATGCGACGTCACTGTAAACGGAAGCGAAACCGGCACTCTCATGTTCTCGAACTACCTCGACCTTTCCGACCACCTCAGAGAAGGCAAGAACGAGATAATTTTGAATATGTGCAACTCCAACCGCAACCTCATGGGACCTCATCACCGTCACGACCCCGAACCCTATGCTCTCGGTCCGAACACATTCTCATACGAAAAGGAATGGAACGGCAGAGAATGCGGCGGTTATGTCGAAAGATACGCCTTTGTAAGATACGGCTTTGACGTAAAATAAAACAAAATAAAAATACGGTTTATCTCAAAATCACACGACAAGAGATAAACCGTTATTTTTTGTTTTGCTTTACTTACGCGAGAGCTTTTCCGAGAGCCTTGCAGGATGCCTGTGCGTCGTCGTCGGGAGCTTCGTTGCAGATAACGCTTTCGCACGCAAGAACCGCACCGTCGCCTACACAGCGTTCTTCCCAGTTTCTCATCCATTCGCCGTCGCCCCAGCCGTAAGAGCCGAAGAGTGCGATCTTCTTGCCGGAGAGTGCAGCTTCACACGCGCTGAACATAGGCTCGAATTCATCCTCTTCAAGAACCTCGGAGCCCATTGCGGGACAGCCGAATGCGATTGCGTCAAAGGATGCTACCATGGATGCGTCAAATTCGGGAGGTGTGAGAAGTGTTCCTTCCGCTCCTGCTTCCTTAACGCCCTCGATAACCGATGCTGCCATAGCCTCTGTGTTTCCTGTTCCGCTCCAATAAACTATTGCTACCTTGCTCATTTTCTTTGCCAACCTTTCTTCGTCTTATATATTACAACCGTCGGACTATCCCTTTACGGTCAGTCTTTCGATGGTCTTTCCGTTTTTCCACTGCTCACAGTAGACTTTCATACATTTCTTGTATTTTTCAAACAAAAGCTCGGCGGAATGCACGTCTCCGTAAACCTTCCAGAAGCCGGACATTTTGCACTCGTGCGAGTTTTCGATAAATCCTTCAACGTCCTCCGGCGGATATCCGAGAAAGAGTCCTATTTCATGGGGAAATTCTCCGCCCTCACGAAGCAGCTTCATAAGTCTTGTGACGCACATTCCCGGCTTTTCGCACTGATAACCGCGCTTTTCGAGAATATCACGCGCCGCTTCGTTTTTGATATCGTCCTCAAGCTTTTTCGGGCGGTATACGTAGAGAAGCACTCTGTTTTCGTTGGCTCTCATCGGAAGCACGCGTATTCCCTTTGACGCAAGCCTTTGGTTAAGACTGCGAACGGTGTCTTTTATCTCATTTTTCTCCGAATACGGCGCATTGAACAGGCTTCCGGTTTTCATTCCCGCGAGAGTCGGTGAACAATGCCGCAGAAACAGCTCCTCAGACATCTCAGTTAGCTCCTACGTGTTCGTCCAGTACGTTCTTCAGCGCAGCCATCGAGCTTCCGTGACATCTTGCAACCTTCGTACCGTTTCCGATATCGTTCAGCGCGCACTTGACCATTTTGTGCGACATCGTGTTTGTCAGAAGAATAAGAAGATCGGGGCTTCCCATGTTTCTTATTCCGTTCGTCATTTTCGGATAACACTTTGCTTTGCAGCGGTATTCTTTGCAGAGGTCCGTGTATCTTCTCACCATGCATTCATTTCCGCCTATAATTACGACACTCACTTTGTCGCCTCCTTATTAAGTATTGGTTAGCAGTTGCTAACTACAGATTTTAAAAATTATGTAATTCCCGAGATTTTATATAAAAACTTAAAGCTTCTCTTGATTACGGTATTATTTTATCAAAAAATCGGAGCTTGCTCCACTCCGAAAAGACGGAACAATACTCCGATTGGATATTTATTATTCAGTCAGGTATGTCGGCGTTGCGGTATTCGTTCGGGGTCATACCTATGACATTTTTGAACGCGCTGGCGAATTTGCTTGCGTTGTCGTAGCCGAAGCATCCCGCAATATCAATGACGCTGCGTTTTGTATGCCTGAGCATGAGTGCCGCGGAGTGCATTTTCTGCGTTCGTATGTACGAATATACCGAAACTCCGTAGACTCCCTTGAACGAGTTTTTAATCTGCGTGCCGGATATATGGAAAATGTCCGATATCTGCGCGAGAGTAATTCTGTCGTCCATGTGCTCGGTGAGATATTTGCACACGCTTTTCGCAAGCTCCGTTTGGCTCTGTGAGTAGGCTTTTATCTCGGTGGTTTCGTTCTCAGGCTCCATTCCGCTGAGGTAGAGAAGAAGCTCGAGAATCTTCACCTTGAAATAGCCTTTCTTTATGCTCTCGGGAACGGAATACAGCTCCGAGAAGATATGCGCAATGTACGGCTTTGAGCGCGCTATGTAGCATCCGTCCTCGCCGCAGAATTTTTTGCTCAGCTCATCCGGCGCAACCTCAACATCGGCAAGCAGGCACGAGAGACATTTCGTCGCGTGTTCCGTGTCAATGAGTATAGTGATACCGTGGTAGTGGCTGAGCGGAAAATACGACGAGCGACCCGTGGTTTTCTTCCGCGCTATCGAGAAGTCTCCGGGGGCAAGATAGAAGAACTCATCCCTCAGCTCGCACTCCATTCTGCCCTCTCTGCAATGGTTTATCTCAAGGATAGTGTCGGAAACGGTGCGCTCTATCTGTCCGGACGGCAGGTGTACGTCATTGTACGCGAGAGAAACTCCGGGGAAAACGGAATAGCTTGTGATTACCGCCTCGCCGTTGTCGTTTTCGTACTTCCAGACCTCGCACCAGCCGTCGTCGGAAATCAGCTTAGCGTCGTTGCCGTAGATTTGCTTGTGTTTTGTTTGCAGTTCACTCATAGCTTCTTGCACTCGACATAGGTCAGCGGGAATGAGGCTTTGATAATTTCGCTTTTCACTGCCGCAAGACCGTTTTTCTTTAAAAATTCAAGGTAATCGTCCGGCGACCATTTACTGTGAAGCGGAAAACCGAACAGCTTCATCGCTCCGGCTTTCAGTTTGCCGAATATGCCCATTTTTGCGTGAGTGAACGTCGGCGCGATGAGAATGCCGTCCTTTGACATCACGCGCTTTATCTCGGCGAGAGCTTTTTCCGGCTCCGGTATTATGTGCAGCACGTTCGACGCGATTATTACATCAAAGCTGCCGTCGGCGTATGGCAAGTCGAAAATATCCTGCACGGAGAAATACAGCTTTGAGGACTGTCCGAGACGTTTTGCTTCCTCTATCATTTCGTAGGAGCTGTCGGTCGCCTCAACCATCTTTGCGTCGCTGACAATGTTCCGCGCTATCATTCCCGTACCGGCAGCAAGCTCGAGGACTACCTTTCCGCGAACTACGGGACGGATGAGGGTGTACATTTTCTCGTATGCACGCTCGTCCTTTTTCATGAAGCTCTCGTATATGCCGGCGTATTTTGACCAGAACGATTTCTTCTCGCCGCTTGCAGAGCAGTTCTCTTCCGATTTGATTACTCTAAACAGTGTACTTTTTATTATCAGCAGAACTCCTGCGAGCAAAATTACCGCCAATATTGACAAAACAGCGTATTTCATACATTATGCTTCTCCGCGAGCTTTTCGAGGTCTTCTTCGCTCATTTCGGATATGAGATAGCACGCCGCGCCGCCTATATCCTCTATCCCGGGGAAATTCTCGCGCAGGACGGACGATATCACGGAGTAGTATCTGTTGAAGCTCACCGCGGCTTCACGGCCTTCGTCAGTAAAATACGCAAGACCGTTTTCGTCCTTCGACACATATCCAAGCTCTATGAAGGTCTTTATCATATTGTGGACGCTCGACTTGGCGATTCCGAGAGATCCCGCAAGATCGGTACAGCGTATGCCTCGTCCGTCCTCCCCCATCGCGCTCATCGTAAGCAGATACCTGAGCTGTGACGGAGTTAATACTTTAGGCTCAATCATGTCTCCTCCTTTAAGAAATAAGGAGACGCAGTGCAATTACCACGCCTCCCATTTCATATTCCTTAGTGTTTGTGGCAGGAACCGTTCATGGCACAGCCGCCGCAACCATGCCCGCAGCTGCCTCCGCAGGTAGATTTTCCTTTTTTCTTATCGTTTACCAAACCTCTTACTATGAAGAAAACGATAACGGCGAGAGCAAGTGCGATTATTATTGTTCCGGGTGTCATAAGCTCGGCTCCTTTCTGTGTAGTTTAGGATTTATTACTTGCTGACCTTAACGTTTGCGGTGAGCTTTGTAGCTTCCTTATAAGGCTTAACGAGCATATAAACCATGAATGCGAGGATTGCAACCGCGAAGATAAGACCAACAACGTTTACGTGACCTGTGAAGAGTCCGCCGAACTGGTTTACCATGAGAGCGATGCAGTATGCGAATACGCACTGGTATGTGATTGCGAATGCTGTCCACTTACCGTTGTTCATTTCGCGTTTGATAGCACCCATAGCTGCGAAGCACGGTGCGCAGAGGAGGTTGAATACGAGGAAGGAGTAGCCTGTTACGCCTGTAAATACGCCTGCGAGTGTGTCGTAAACATTGCCGGAACCGCCATAGAGGATACCCATTGTACCAACGATGTTTTCCTTAGCAACAAGACCTGTGATGGACGCAACTGCTGCCTGCCATGTACCCCATCCGAGAGGCTTGAAGATCCATGCGATTGCTCCGCCGATAGCAGCGAGTATGGACGCGTCGATTTCGTCTTCGCTGAGCATACGGAATGTACCGTCAACAAATCCGAAGTAAGTAGTGAACCAAACGAGGATTGTGGAAAGGAGGATGATTGTGCCGGCTTTCTTGATGAAGGACCAGCCGCGCTCCCACATTGAACGGAGTACGTTGCCGAGTGTGGGAAGATGGTATGCGGGAAGCTCCATAACGAACGGTGCGGGATCGCCTGCGAAGGGCTTAGTCTTCTTGAGGATGATACCGGACACGATGATGGAAGCCATACCTACGAAGTAAGCGGAAGTGGAAATCCACGGAGAACCGCCGAAGATTGCGCCTGCTATCATAGCAATGAACGGAACCTTAGCGCCGCAGGGGATGAACGTTGTCGTCATGATTGTCATACGGCGGTCACGTTCGTTTTCAATAGTACGGGATGCCATGATACCGGGGATACCGCAGCCTGTACCGATAAGCATAGGAATGAAGGATTTACCGGAGAGACCGAACTTACGGAAGATACGGTCGAGGACGAATGCGATACGAGCCATGTAGCCGCACGCTTCAAGGAATGCAAGGAGGAAGAAGAGGACGAGCATCTGAGGAACAAATCCGAGGACTGCGCCGACGCCGGCTACGATACCGTCAAGGATAAGTCCGCTGAGCCAATCTGCTGCGCCTGCCGCTTCAAGACCGCTTCCGATGAGTGCGGGAATACCGGGAACCCATACGCCGAAGTCAGCCGGATCGGGAGCTGCGAATTCTTCCGCGGAATGCTTTGTAAAGTAGTCAACAGCTTCGAGGTATGTAACGCCGATTGTTGTTTCTTCGTCAGCACCGTCGGGAATGGAGGAGTAGTAAACTGTCATGTCAGTCTGAGCGAGAGTTTCCTCATCCTCGATTGTTACAACGCCTGTAGCATTTTCTGTTTCGGGAACATAGTTCTTGATTTCGTCAAGAGCAGCGGAGGCGTCAAAGTCTTCAGCTTCGGGATCAACGTCAACGAATGCCTGAACAGCGTTGAGAGCGTCTGCATATTCGCCGTCAGCGTCTTCATAAGCGGAAGTGCCGATACCGAAGAGGTGCCAGCCGTCGCCGAACAGTCCGTCGTTAGCCCAGTCTGTAGCTGCGGAACCGACTGTTACCATTGAAATGTAGTATACAAGGAACATTACAACCGCGAAAATCGGAAGTCCAAGCCAACGGTTTGTAACGATTTTGTCTATCTTATCGGAGGTGGAAAGCTGACCTGCGCCGTGCTTTTTGTAGCAAGCCTTGATAATGGAGGAGATGTAGACGTAACGCTCGTTTGTGATAATGGACTCCGCGTCGTCGTCAAGCTCTTTTTCGGCAGCCTTGATGTCATTTTCGATATGACCGAGAGTTGTGGGGTCTATCTTGAGCTCTGCGAGAACCTTGTCGTCTCTCTCGAAAATCTTAATAGCGTACCATCTCTGCTTTGATTCGGGGAGTGAATGGAGAGCAGCTTCTTCGATATGTGCGATAGCGTGTTCAACAACTCCGGAGAAGGTGTGCATAGGAACTGTCTTTGTGTTCTTAGCGGCGTCGATGGCAGCTTCTGCGGCTTCCATGATACCTGTACCCTTCAGAGCGGAAATTTCAATTATCTTGCAGCCGAGCTGACGGGAAAGCTCCGCGGTGTTTATCTTATCGCCGTTCTTCTTGACGATATCCATCATGTTGATAGCGATAACTACCGGAATTCCAAGCTCTGTAAGCTGTGTTGTGAGGTAAAGGTTACGCTCAAGGTTTGTACCGTCGATGATATTGAGGATAACATCGGGGCGTTCTGTGATGAGGTAGTTTCTTGCGACTACTTCTTCAAGTGTGTACGGGGAAAGTGAATAGATACCCGGAAGGTCGGTTACTATTACGCCGTCGTGCTTTTTTAGCTTACCTTCCTTTTTCTCGACTGTTACGCCCGGCCAGTTACCGACGAACTGGTTCGAGCCGGTCAGTGCATTGAACAGGGTCGTTTTACCGCAGTTCGGGTTACCTGCCAAAGCAATTCTAATATTACTCATGTCGATATAACTCCTTATAAAATTTGCTGTTTTAACTTAGCTGCCGCTAACTGATGCTCTGAAAAATAATCGGGGCAGGATTATTCAACCTCGATCATTTCCGCGTCGGCTTTTCTTATTGAAAGCTCGTATCCGCGAACTGTAACTTCGATGGGGTCTCCGAGAGGCGCAACCTTACGTACATGAACCTCTGTACCTTTTGTGATACCCATGTCCATTATACGTCTTTTTACCGCACCCTCGCCTGTAAGCTTAACGACACGGACGGTATCGCCGATCTTAGCTTCTTTGAGTGTTTTCATAATTTCGTCTCCTCCTTGTAGGCTCTTATATTTAAATCATAATTTTGCGCGCCATTTCTTCGCTTATCGCAACGCGGGTTTCCTTCACGTTCACGATAAGGTTGCCGGCAAGCGTGTTCACTATCGTAACGGTACCGCCGACTACAAATCCGAGGTTCTCGAGGTGCTGTTTTACTTCGGGAGAACCGCCGATTTTCTTTATAATATTTTGTTCTCCGGCATTTGCCAGTGCAAGAGGCATCATATTACTCTTCCCTTTCTCCGCCGTGGGTTATGATACAGAAGATTTTTGAAGATTTCCGAAAGCGCTTCGAGCTTCTTCAAAATACTTCTGACTTCGCGGCTGTAATTAGCACTTGCTAATCGAATCGCCGTGAAATTGGTTAGCACTCACTAACCGGATAATATAATACTCCACAAAGTCCCTCTTGTCAATAACTTTCCTCCAAAAAATCCACGAAATCTTTATTTTCGGCAGGTTGATCGAATGAGTTAGCGTAGACTAATCGCAATATTGTGCAGTTCGCCAAGACTAACTCGCAGATAAAATGAAGCGTGCAAGCATATGGGATTTGGGGGGAAATATTCCGATAAATCCACAGCCGAAGCGGATTTCAGGCATTTTAGGCGCGGCAAAGGCAGGAGGGATAACGCTCATCGAGAATTTTAAGCAAAAAGAAAATCCACCGCAGAATTAACTACAGTGGACTTTATAACCTGACCCGAGGGGGAATCGAACCCCCGTTACTGCCGTGAAAGGGCGGTGTCTTAGCCTCTTGACCATCGGGCCTTAAAAAAGGATTTATCAGCGTTAGTGGTGACCCGAGGGGGAATCGAACCCCCGTTACTGCCGTGAAAGGGCGGTGTCTTAACCGCTTGACCATCGGGCCGACAGCACTGATAAATACCTTTTATGGTAGCGGAAGTTGGACTTGAACCCACGACCTACCGGGTATGAACCGGTTGCTCTAGCCAACTGAGCTATTCCGCCATTTTTCTTCGCTTTGAGTTATTCACTCTCGGCAACGGTGATATTATATCATACCCTCCTCCGTTTGTCAACACTTTTTTTCATTTTTTTCGAAATTTTTTCCTGCGCTTATCCGAGCAGTCCTTCTATCACTTCAAGTATGCGCAGTTTCACCTTGAGCCTCTCGCCGCCGGTTATCATACGGTATTCTTCGGGCGTGAATCCTGTCTGAATGTACTCCTCCGAATACGAAAATCCCGTGCAGAGTGTCGGAAACAGAACGCACCACCAGTTATGACCCTCTCCCTCTCCTATCACTATTCTGAGCGAGGTGTATTCTCCCGCGGGCATTACAGCGTCTCCGTACACTCTGCGGGGATATTCTTCTTTTGTTAGATAAGCCTTGACTTTTCCGCCGTACCCGTTTTCTCTTGCGCATTCTTCCGCGGTTTTCTCTATTACGTCAAGGTTTTCTTCCACTCTTTCGCAGGCTTCGCTCACCGTCGTGCAGTCCGTCATCCTCTCGGAGATATATTCGAGCGCGGCGTCACGTACCATCAGTTTCAGCGACTGTGCTTCTTCCGTGTCCGACTCCGCTATAACGTGAAACCGCAGAACATCGTCGTATATCGCGCTCTCACCCCTCGTAGGAAACGCGCATACCACGGTGAAGGCAACAAGAAACGACGCGCAAAGTGCAGCAATATACTTCATAAAAATCCTCCCGATACTTTAATCACCCTATTATCAGCATCGGGAGGCGGTTTTATTCACTTATTTTTTGAGAAAATCAATAAATCCCATCCAGTCGTGACGAGAGAGCCAATGCGTGCCTTCTCTGAGGTGGAAGCCTAAGTCTCCCTCCGGGAATCTGTCTCCCGCTGTCGGAAGTCTGTCGGGATGAACAAATCCCTTGCCGCCGAACAGCTCCCAGGCCGGAGAAGCAGCCGCACATGAGAGGTACTGCGAGGTCGGGTCTGCCCATTCGTCAAGTGAAGCCGCGGTAATGTACAGCTTTCTCGGAGCGCAGGCGGCTAAGAGAAAATGCTGATCGAAAGGCATCTTTTCGGCGTCGTCCGTGCTTTCCGAAACGCTCTTCATGTTCTCGCAGAACCAATAGCCGAGAACCGAATATATCCTCGGGAATCTCTCGCCTATCTTACCGCGCTCTATTGCGTCGCCCGAGCATCCCGCGTCATTCGAGAAGATGTAGGTGAAGCGTTCGTCGTTTGCGCCTGCCCACAGAGCAGTTTTGCCGAGACGTGAGTGTCCCATAACTCCGACCCTGCTCTTGTCAACATAATAGAGTGTGAGGAGGAAGTCGAGCGTTCTCGAAGCTGCATACGCCCACATGCCGATTTTTCCGAAGTCACCGCCGTTTCTCTTTCCGTTCTCGAAATAGTGCGAATCCATCAGCTTGTCGAACGTTCC
>Ga0129314_1000993_pt1 | contig 23108 bp, 27 predicted proteins | sample O1111metagenome_FD_94431 | JGI IMG/M metagenome (GOLD analysis project Ga0129314, IMG submission 94431) | Orangutan individual fecal microbial communities from fecal samples from Wisconsin, USA - O1111 metagenome | ecosystem: Host-associated > Mammals > Digestive system > Large intestine > Fecal... | reverse complement strand
TGACCTCAATTGCGATGGGCTTCTTTGCCGCAAATATGGAGCGCAAACTACGTCTCCTTTTTGCGCCTGACTGCGGTTGGGCTCTGGACTACGATTTTGACCTCGGCGAGCTGGTCATTTTTCGAGATTTCCAAATGTTCCAGCCATTCAGTAGACCCTAATGTAGGTATGTAAGAAATCTATGTCAAAGCCTTGTGCCTTAACATATTTGATTTTCTTCCAATAACTCAAATGGGTGTATGGCATTCTGCCGAGTGTACTCAAGAAGAACATAGGGTCTTTTATATCCTTGAAAGACAGAGGATAGTAATACTCGTCACTCTCTGCCAAACTCTTGAAATCGTCCTGATTACTGACAAGCTGATGGAGGACAGAACACACCCTATGTCTGTTGTGGAGTGCGGTCTGCTTATTGATACCGAGTTCTTTTGCTATGGTACGGCAACTCTCACCCTGTAAGGTCAGCTTGATAAACTCAATCCATTGAGCAACAGACAGTTTGGAGCGAAATGCAACTGTACCGTTGGTATCACCGAAGGTCTTGTGACAATCTTTGCAGAAATATCTCTGTCTGCCGTTTCTTGTGCCGTGCTTGATAGACTTAACAGAGCCACAATGAGGGCAAACAACAGCATTAGTGTCTTTGTTGTTAGCATAACTTCTATGCTCTCTGCAACATTGGAAAAATGCCTTTTCCTCTCTTGTCAGTTGAGGTTTTGCACTTCTCTTTGTTTGCAGAAGAGTAAACAACTCTTGGATTTGTTCGTCTGATAAATCAGCAATAGCAACTTGTTTATGAATATCATTGTAATCGAAACGGAAATTAGACATAAAGTACCCCCACAAAATCATTTTTGTAAGGGAATATAGATTTTTATGTTAGTGAAAAATCCGTTTATGCATATTCATCAGTCGAAATGTATATTTTTTGTTCACCAATACTTATCTCGGACAGAGACATTCGTAAAGACCCCGCACCGTCTTTACTTCCGCATTTTTAATCGTCCTCCGGGACAATTGTGTTCTCATAGCTGAATTCTTCTTCCCCATAGGTCTCTGTCAGTTCAGGGAAGAACGCGGCATCTTTTGCGTAGAGTTTGTTGATTGGAAGTCTTCCTGCCGGGTTTTTCCGCTTGCCGTTGTATTCGATCAGCATTGCTTCTGCCACACCCATAGATCCAGAACGCCGTTCTTTGGCCATGCGGACCAACTGTTTCACAGAAACATTTCCAACCTTCTCTTTGAATATTTCATCGTTCAAGGAGTCGCCAAATGTAACGACCAACTTAGTCAGCGCATTAAAGATATTAGCTGAAAACGAATTGATATCCCCTTCCCAGGTACTGATAATAAGGCGCAGAATTCGATTGAGAACTTGATATCCATACTTCGTATATATGCTCTCAAGCGTTGCAATACAGCAGATGGTTCCATGCTGCTTCTTGTTGCCGATTGTCAGGCCATAGGACTCGACTAGATCCCGGATGATCAACTGGTCATCACTTCCGGCTTCTAAGTTTGCTTTGAAGACCTCTAACGGCTGCAACGTCTTCACGTACTTCATCTGGTTAGCAAAAATATTCGCCTCATGCTCGTAATTCAAATCGTCGTAAATCATGCACCACACTGGCGTCTCCCGAGAGCCAGAAACATGAGCAACGATCTCGATGGTGTGCTGACCGTTGAAGACATAGTTGATGCCATCTCTCCGGCTTACCTTTACCGGGTTGATCTGGTACAGGTCGAAGTTTGCAACTGCACGCGCTATGTGTGTTTGGGATAAGCTCCTCTGGTATTCCTGATTAGACACAAGGTTTTTGATTGGTATCTTCTCAAAGTAAACATTTGGAACAAACAAACTGTAATCCTGCATTTAGTCCTCCTTGATGGCCAAGAGCATCTCGTCAATTCTGGCCTGCAAATCAGACAGCGCGGCTGCCAGCTTATCTTTGGCGGCGCAGGAGACACTTCCCAGATCGGTTCTCGTTCTCATCCTATCAATAGAACTTGACCAAGAGGGGATCGTCAACGTCAGCCCTGTGATTTCTGCGTCAGGATCGAATTCAGGCATATCCTTTACCGAGGGGATCGGGCCACCTTCTCCAATGGTTCGGTCTACCTGCCGCTGTATTTCCTGACGAGTCTGCTTGTACTGAATGTATGGTTGCTGAGTATGTTCAATGCGCCGCGCCATCTTTTTCAAATTTTCCTCATCAAGCTTGGCCAACTCAACGAGATTGGAGTGGGATATTTTATATCTGCCGGACAGTATCTTGGGAACCAACTCAGGGACTTTGCGCCCTACCTCCTCAAGAGATCGTGTGTATTCGGCGTACTTCTGTACAGTCCCCTGTGAGATATGATTCTCTTGGGCAATTCGTTCGGCAGTTCGGTGCTTGTTTCTCTTTTCATCAAAGGGCAAGCCATCTTTGCCAAAACCCGAATATTGGTTTAAGCCCCTTGCATTCTTTAGCTTGTTAACGATTTTCTCGGACTCATACTGCATGCCAATTAGGAATTTGCGCGTTTCTTCGGTGATATTCCGCCGTCCCAACTGGTTGGCACAGATCCAGGCAATAGCCTCTTCCCGACACGAAAACTCCATTTCTTCTACAGCAAAGGGAATGTCATGGCGGTGACAAATCTCATATCGGTTATGCCCATCAATGATGACTCCCTGCCAAGTAATGATGGGGTCCCGACATCCGTCCGACATGATATTTGCTTCGAGCTGCAAATACTCAGCTCGATGTAAAGGCCGAATCAGATTGCGGAACTCGCGGTCAATTTGCAATGTATAGCAGTGTTTTGATTCCATTCGCAGCACTCCCTCATGAATTGATTCGATGTAGAGTACGCAAATCAAACACTGCCATACCCTTTGATGCAAATACCTCACCAGAGATTCTAAATAGGCCGCTGATGTCCAACGACGGTACCAGCTCTAACAGTTTTACGCAAAAGAATTGACTATATATCTCGTATGAATTCTCCGAATGAAGTCTTTCCTTTGTGATCTTATGTACAGGATCACCTGACCGTGGAGCATCAACTCGGAGAACAGCAACAGCCATCGCTTCTGGATTTACCAAAAGTTGAATGTACTTGGGATCACCCAAGCTATGCAACACAGCTTTGTGGATACGCAAACGCCCTTTCTTGAGGTCGACTGATAGATTTGCATTTTCTTTCACTGACTGTCACCTCCATCAGTATGCGGCAAGCTGTTCTGTGTAGAGCTATCTGAAGTATCCGCCGTGGCAGGAGTTGTTCCCACCGAATTATCTTGGAGAGAGTAGACCGCGTAACCATCGAAGATGTTGATTTGCATGGACTGGCGGTGCTCACGAAAGGGTAAGCCAAATTGATTCTGCCACCCGGAAGGATAAGCAGGTGTCCGAGAGGCCTTTGGCTTTGCGCCTTCGGGAAAAGTACGTTGGTACACCTCGGTGGCAGTCAGGTCAAATGCCAATAGGTACTGACCATTGGCATGTATGACTCTCCCAAGCAGTTTGTATCGATAGTCTGGGTTCCATTCCATGAGTGTTGTGACCTTCATAAAGAACAATTTGCAGGTAGTCTGCTTTGGCTTACGACGCCCTTTGGATGATCCACACCAGGCAAGCGCATCTCGTTCACCAGCCTTGCAGGGACGAAGCGCAAGGATCTTGGTTTCCTGATTGATCAAAACTTGCACATATTCTGTATCGGGGAACTTTGCGAGGCAAGCAGAGTTCACATAGAATTTATAGTTATTGAATGTCACAGCTGGCTCAAAAGTGTGAGCGAAGAACTCTCTTCGTACAACCTGGAATCCATCAAAGTCGAAAGCATCGCCGAGTTCAATAATCTCGTCATGCTGCTCCTGAGTTTTCCAGCCAGGTGCATTATCCGCTCTTTGGGGATCTGGTGTATCCACAACTTCGAGCAGCTCCGCAAGGACCTGCTGGTTTGCAATCTCACTCATCCACGTTGCCCTCCTTCTTAATGGGACTTAAAGAGTCTTTGATATATTGTCGCAATTCGTCGAACCCGGTCACATTAAGCCGTTTGCCTGTTTCAAACAGCTGCCCCTCCAACCGAAGCTTCCAGTCAGCTTCACTCTGCGCCTCAAGCGTGGACACATCCAACTCGTGCTCATAGAACTGGCGGCCGAAACTGGTCGTCCATTCTTCCGGAATTGCCCGAATCCTCTTGCCACTGGGCAGAAAAGGCTGTATTTCATGTGTTGCATCCCCAACGGTTGCCTGTTTCGGAAGAATATAAGACTTGAAGAATGCTTCTGAATTCGCTACATCAAACACATAGGCGAGTTCCCCATCCTTTTCTAAAAGTGAACCGATGATGCGATACTTATACTCAATGTTCCATCCAAAAATGGAGAACAACGTTGAGAAGAAAGCAGATGCAGCAACTCCTCTTGGGTAGTAAATGCCGTTTGATATTTTGGAAAACACAACGGCATTTCGGTTTTTCTCATCTGTCGGACGCACCGCAAACTTTTTGCTGATTGGGTTCACCAGAAGCTCCACGCGGTTCTTAGCTCCAAATTTGCGAACACACTCAACGTTGAACTTGATCGCGCGATCGCCAAAGGAGACCATTGGCCGATGATAGGATGCGTCGAAGAACTCCGAGCGAGTAATTTCAAAGCCACGCAAGTCAAAATCGCCGGCTTCAACATGTATCTCTACGGGCTGAGGCTCTGTTTCTTCAACGGCACTATCATCATCCCCGGTAGCATATACGCTCTGTGCAGCCATGAAGTAGTCTCGCTCCTTGAATCCCGCCCAGCGAGGGTTAATAGATACAAACCCCTTCAGCATTCCGCTGTCGATGACCCGCAGTTCAGGGAGTAACGACTTGTTCCCATACTTTGCATTATCCAGCATCTTCTGAACGGCATTGAAATCATCGCGGGACACAATTGCTTCATGGTGATTGAAGTATCGGCTCTGAGGCCGCTGCCCACGGTTTTTCTTAGAAAGGTGATTTCGGTAGTTCGGTGTATAAGTCTTGCGGGTCAGTACATCTCCGCAATGGCGCTCATTCCGAAGGATCTGGACGATACTGTTTGCTGTCCACTTGATATTTCCAAGATAAGATTTTCGCTCAAGAGCGATAAATGCATCAGCAATCTGCTGCGTGGAGTATCCGTAAAGATACATGTAGAATGCCAGCTTTACAGTGGGCGCCTCTTCTGGGTTAATGACCAAATTCCCCTCACTGTCGTGGCTGTATCCAAGCAGCTTTGGCGTGAGCGGAATGCCATTGTCTAACCGCATCCGCAGAGAACTTTCCATGCTGCGGCTTCGGATGTGCGACTCCTCTTCTGCCATGGTTGCGATAAAAGACAGCGCCATCTGCGAATCCTCATTTAGTGAGAAGATACACTCAGACTCGAAGAATACTCCGACCGGCCGCTTCAACTCCTGTAGCTCTCTTACGAGACTGATGCAATCTACGACATTCCGCGAAAAGCGGGACACGCTTTTCGTCACCACGAGGTCAATTTGGTTATTGAAGCAAGCGTCGATCATCTCATTAAATTCCTTGCGCTTTTCCCGCCCGGTTCCGCTCTTGCCTTCGTCAGCGTAGACCCGCGTCAATTCCCAGTTGCCGTGGCTTGCCACATAGTCTTCATAGTATTTCTTCTGGAGTTCAAAGGAAAACTGCTGCTCATCGCTGTCTGTAGATACACGACAGTATGCCGCAACCTTCTGGTGGACCTCTGTATCGTAAAAATCCACTTGCTTTTGGGCAGGATAGTATTCGTAGTTTTCTTCGTCGACAGTGACCTGAATTCGCTGTTTGATCCTGTCTCTTTTCTTCTTCCGATTATCTTGATTATAGTTTTCAATCATGCAGCTTCTCCCGCGGAACTTCGTTGTCAGAAATCGTTGCTTGGTTTATGTCAGAGAGGAAAAACGTATCTCTCATGTCTTCCATGTAGTAGGAGGCCAAAGTGAACATATCCTCGGAAATAAAGTAGATTCCAATCGGGTGTTCCTGCTGAGCGAGTAGTCTGGCACAGAGTGAAATCTCGTGGCTCTTCTTGGATACGTTCGAAACCTTTTGGGTAATGATTAAGTCCACCTTTCCTTTCATGCAGTCATCAAGAAGGCGACACCACTCCGGCGCAGATTCCATATTGGGCGGTGTACTCCCTTCGTCAATATAGATACCGACAAACTCCCAATTGGCGCAGAGTGCCAGGGTATCTTCGAACTGCTTAATATGATAGTCCAGGTAGTTCTCATGTTTCGTTTGGTTGAAGTAGCGGATGTATACCGCAACCTTGAAGTGGTGTGCCGGGTTTGGCCGCTCATGACGAATGCGTTGAAGCCATGCCTTATGCTCGGCAATTTTTCGCATCTGCTCTGAATCATCCGCAAAAATCAACGAGAACTGCGGAGCTTCGTCAACTGTGCTCAGTTGCGTGTTCGGCTTCTTTTCCTCCATGTATGATCCTCTTTTCTGGCAGGTACACCAGTACCCAGCATATCTTTGCGGTAATTATATTTTGATTGCCTACAAAAGCCAATTAACCAGCAGCCAACCAATTAGCCGCTGGTTAAGAAATGCGAAAAAAAACAGGCCGATATTTCAAATATCGACCTGTCAGGTATCGTATTCACTTCTGTTTTGATGCAGAGAGGCTTTTAACTCCACAACGATTTTCAATATTGATTCCCGCTCGCTGGGGGTACAATCACTCAAGATCTGAGCCAACTCATTGCTCTGTATCGTATTAACTTCTGGGATGTCCGGGCGAATCAGCTGATCGGACGAAACTTGCAGCGTCTCCGCGATGCGGATAAAGGTTGAAAGTCGCATTTCCTTTTTCCCAAGTTCAATGTCACTGACATGGGAAAGATGGATATGTGCCCCTTCTGCCAAATCCGCCTGACTCATCTTCTTCTGTAGACGGGCCTCACGAATTCGTTTGCCAATCTGTTTGTTAAGCAGACTGTTGTCACTCATAAGCCCCACCTCCATATCGCCTATTGACTGATTTTTTTGAAATTATATCAACAGAAGGCGAAGCGATATATAGTCTAAAAACGGTAATATCGTCTATTAGGTATAATTATCTCGCTTATTTTTTAAGGAGGTAATGTACCATGGAATTCAGCAAAGAGGCTCTTGGCAAGAAAATCAAAGTTATTCGCAAGCGTAAAGGTGTTTCACAACAAGCACTCGCGGAAATGGCGAGCTGCTCACCTACCCATATCAGCTATTGCGAAACTGGCAGACGCCACATGAGTGTCGAAACATTGGTTCGCATTGCAAACGCCCTTCATGTAACGGCGGACGAACTGCTCATTGATAGTTTGGAAAACACCGTGAAAGTCTCCAATCACGAATTCTCAGCGATCCTCATCGATTGCAGTGAGTATGAAAAAAACGTCTTGCTGGACGTACTCGTTGCCACCAAAACTTCGCTGCGAGTCAGGGCCGTTCATCTTCATAAGAAGTAAAAGTAATTATACTGCCGGCCACATGGCTGCACCATCGACCAGAGGCCAAGAAAGTAACTGATGGTTTAGAATTGAGGCATTGTTTAGAGTTCCCGTTACTACAATTTTCAATTTTATAACTATATTTTTGCGGCAGACAAGATTGACCCAAAAGAAGCTGGTATAATGGACGGAACCAGGGATGATTATCGGACAGGTGCTGTGTGATAATCATATTAAGCCACAAATACTAGGGAGGTTGCCATATGATTAGCTTCACACTTGACGACGAACAGGAAAGCCTACTGCGTGATTGGCAGAAAAACCATGCTTGCAAGTATCGGGTAGAAGACGGCAATCGCTATACCGGTACATTCGGTGGAGCAGATACTTTCACCTTCATACCTACATCTGTGGAAGAGGTCGTTATCGTGAAATGCGCTTGTGGGGCAGAAATAGATTTGTCGCCCGAGCACATATTCTTCCAGAAACTCAAGAAGAGAAAGGATAGCAGCAAGTGATATATTATACCGGCGATCCCCATGGCTCCAAACATGAAATAAGCCGCTTTTGCAATCGCATGCGGCTCACTGAGCAAGATACCGTGGTTGTCCTTGGAGATGTTGGAGCAAACTACTTTGGCGACGAGCGCGATGGTGAGCTGAAGAGGGCATTTCGGAAGTTGAAACCCACCATCTTCTGCATTCATGGCAACCACGAAATTCGCCCCGCAAATCTGCCTACATATAAGCAAAAAGAATGGTGCGGTGGACAGGTTTGGTATGAGGAGGATTATCCAAATCTACTATTCGCAAGAGATGGCGACATCTTCACCATCGAGGGATTAAAACACCTCGTCATCGGCGGTGCGTATAGTGTGGACAAATACTATCGGCTTATGCGTGGCTACAGGTGGTGGCCTGATGAGCAGCCTTCCGATGCAATCAAGGCATATGTGGAGGAGCAGGTGAAAGAGAACCGACAAGTCGATGTAGTCCTCTCCCACACTTGCCCTTTCAAGTATGAACCTGTGGAGGCATTTCTGCCGATGATCAACCAAGACACGGTAGATGACAGCACAGAGCACTGGCTGGATGAGATTGAAGAGCAACTCGCATACGATGCCTGGATGTGCGGCCACTGGCACATCAACAAGAGGATCGACAAACTGCACTTCCTGTTCCATGACTTCGAAGCCGCATCTCAGCTCAATCTCTCTAAAGCCCAGGAAGATGGGGGCCCGTGCGATGGAATCTAAAATAGCCTCAGTTTACTATCGGTTAGAACTGGATGACTACTCCGCCGCAGCATTCACCAGTTTCGGGAAATATTATTACGGCACGTTAGATGAGATTCGGGATTTCATTGCTCAGCTTAGTAATGACGATGATTTCCATGACCGCTTCGCTGAACTGATTTCGGCATTTCAAGCCTTTGAGTTTGGTCAGCACGATGTAACGCACAAGGTGGCGTATCGAGAAACGCCCCTGCTAGTCCCGGCGCAGCTGCTCCATAAGGAGAAAATCACATTGGACAACTACGCTTGGGAGCATCTCAACACATGGCGTTGGCCATATGCCATGCGCTGTGAGAAAGTAGAGTCGGAACACTTCTGGTTCGCTTGTGACAGAGAATACTTCCGTGCAACAAAGGCGGTATTTACTAATTTGCAATATGCAGGAACTATTGGTCAATGGGAAGATGTCGGCAATATGCTTTGGGGATTTCCCTGTATTCTTGCTGGTGGCCCAGCCGGTTTTCGAAACCAACTGGGCGAGCCAGAAAGGAGATTCCAGAACAGGGCTGAAGCGCAGAAGGATTGGGAGGCATTCACAATCAAACCCGATCCTGACTATAAAGAGTTTTGTAATGACATCTTTGGAGATGGCTGACAGATGGGGGGAATATATCATGAGCGACTATCAAAGTGCTTTTCAGAAAATCGCTTCGGCTGTCGAAGGGATTGAGCTGCTGAGGCGGACAGCATTCCATCAGTATTCCATACTGGTAGACGCTGTGATAAACAATCAGATTACAGATCAGCAGGAAATACAACAAATCATGGATGGTCTCTCAGACTTTGGAGACCAGGAAGAGTTCCTGGAACTCAGTAAAAAACTCTATCGGCATATATACTACGCCTATCCTGAAATGGTAGGTAAATACGCGGCTCTGTTCCGTGCCATGTTTATGAACAATGCGGCGTCTGGGGAAGAAAACTCAGATACTTGAAATAGTCTTCCTCTCGAAAAATACCTGGCTATTTCGTGGCGCTTATGGTAATTGTTCGTGTTGCAAAGGAGGTAGCGAGACTATCATGATATATGTTCTTTCAGATATTCACGGGCAAAAACGGCGCTTCGAATCCATCATGAAACAAATCAACCTTCAACCAGAGGATACACTCTATGTGCTGGGGGATGTGATCGACAGAAACCCTGATGGCATTAAGATCCTCAAAAAACTCATGGCCATGCCCAATGTAAAGATGATCCTTGGTAACCACGAGCACATGATGCTCGACGCCCTGTACTACGAACATAAGGACTATGAGTTTGGGTGGCAATTAAGGCAGGAACGCCGCATGGCACTTTGGTATCAGAATGGTGGCGGTATTACCCATTACTACTTGAAGCATATTAAGAAAACTACCAGAACCGAGATATTTGAGTACCTTAGTAAGCTGCCACTCAACGAAGAAGTAATCGTGAATGGACAGCGTTTCATTCTCGCGCATGCCGCTCCCGCAGAGCTCTTTAAGGTGTATCGCCAATTTGCAAGCTACAGGACGGTAGAGTCCTTTGCTTTGTGGCATCGGTTCACGGGATATGAAGATCATCCCTGCGATGGGACCATAATCTTCGGACACACCGGCACACATCATTACCAGGAGGACAATCCGATGCGCATTTGGTATGGAAAGGGGCTCATTGGCATCGACTGTGGTGCCGCTTACCCAGAAGGCGAAGATCCCTGGACAGGCCAAAGAGGGTGCCTGTCTTGTCTGCGGTTAGACGACATGAAAGAGTTTTACTCTGAGGAAATGGAGGTTGACAACGATAGCAATGAACCTGAAAATCAGTAAAAAATTAGCTCAACCGCAAGTCTATCATTACATTTCGTGGCTGCGCCGCGCAGAGTATAGAAATGTTAACTGCACCATGACTTACACGGAACGGTGCTATGAATTAATGGACGAGCTATTCGCTCTGCTTGAGCGACTCAAGCCTGTCTCAGAAAACGGCGTAAAGACTCTCTGGCTATGCGCACGGCGAGGTTCCATCGATGACTTTGCTGAACAGTTCGGCGGCTACCTCGACTTACTGGCAGAAGGAGATATCAAGAACTACGCCGAGTATGAGGCGTATTGGCGAGAGATGTTCCCTGATGAAATCGAATGGCATCAGCTTGATGCTGTGGAGGACAAGAACAGTCATTATCGTGCGGTACTGCTCAAGCACCAACATGTGCTTGAGCAGGAAGGAAGCGTTCGAAAAAGCGCGTTGACAAACGATGTATCTCCATTCATTGAATGGTTGATCGAGTCTGTCCGCAACAGCATCGAAGCTCTTGAAGAAGGGATATACAATGAGCTCGTTGAGAAGAACTTACCGGCAAGGCATAGGACTGGAACGATTCTGCGAAAGGATCTGTGGGATCTCTATCCTGAAGGGCGGGCAGAATACTTTGAGAATCTTTCCCAAGAGGAAGTGGACGAGTTTGTTGCATGTGCGGTGAGCGATAAAGCACAGCTAAAATCAAAGCTTCCCGCTGTAACGGCAAACGACTTCTATTGTTTCTGCGCTATGGGCTACAAGGCGAATAACTATGCCGGATCGGAGCTGTCCCCTCGTGAGCAGTATTTCAAGCATGCAGATGGTCGCGATTCGGGACTGGGAGAAATCGACCCGGACTCACCAACAGAATTCTCTACGTGGTACCACGACAGCACCCGGCATGGCGGACATCCTTGGGAAGTTTGCCGCGGAGGGAACTCCACCCATGTTGATCTGTACGTTGTCGCCGATAATGATGGATATTCTCTGCATGTCGCTGGTTCTTCCACCTGGCGATCTGTCGAGGCTATCAAGTTCTTCCTGGCTCTCCACCGCGCAGGACTCCCTGTGGTCATCTCTCAAGCAGAGCTGTTAAAGTCCCGGCTATTAGGTATGGAGAAGGTCGGCATTGTGCCAGTCGGCGTATGGCCCGCCTATTGCCATTCCCGGTTCCCTAACGAAGATGTTGAGGCGTTCATAAACCTTCCACGAGAGAATGAAGAAAAGATGATCCCGCGCTGCGTTTGGCAGCTCTTGACTCAAATTGAACTTCAGTAAACACGAAGCGAGGTGAAAACCCATGGTATTCTTCACAAGCGACCTTCATTTGGGGCATCGCAACATTATCCGGCTTTGTAATCGTCCTTTTTCCAGCATTGATGAGATGGATGAGTGTCTTATCGAAAAATGGAATAAGAAGGTCACCAATGCCGATACAGTCTATATCCTTGGTGATTTGATGTTCCGAAATGAAAAGCCGCCGGAGGAATACCTACGGCAGCTCAGAGGAAAGAAGCATCTGATCATCGGCAATCATGACCGGGAATGGATCAAGAAATGCAATCTCTCAGCCTGGTTTGAAAGCGCCAACAATCTGCTCTACACTACAGACGGCAAGCATCAGCTGACGCTCTGCCATTACCCAATGATGTCATGGCCGCACATGGTACGCTGCTATATGGCTCATGGGCACATCCACGCCAATACTGATGCTGAGTATTGGCCCCTGATTCAAAAGAATCCTCTGATGCTGAATGCCGGCGTTGATATCAACAACTTCGAGCCGGTCACTTTCGATGAGATGGTCGAGAACAACACCCAACATAAATCGCTCTTCAACTGCGCTGAAGAAAGAGGAGAAAGTCTAGACCAACGACAGACCCAGATAAAGGAGATACCCCATGAATCATAGAAAAATGCCCCCGCTCAGCGAGATGGAGCGAATTGAGCAGTCACTGCTCGGCGAGAAACTTGATGAAATGTTGGATCGTATTGAGAAAGAGAATATTGCCTATGTGATCACAGAAGATGGAAAAGACAAACTCGTTCTCTGTCCTTACCGATGGTTTGAGGAGAATTTTCCTGATGATGTGGGTTGCGTAGTCAACAGCGCCATCCGACAAGAGCTTACAGCGGAGTCTGAAAATGCAGATGCTGTGCGGCAGTTTATCTGGAAACACTATGCGGCATTTGACAATCATACTTTAGCTGCGGCAGTTAAGGATATTGAGTATTACCTGACATCCTCCCTGTTTCAAGTAGCCAACGCCGAGGAATGGCGAAGGCTCCAAGCAGCATTCCAAAACGAGTTAGATAACCGTGAATCCCAGAAAGGGGCGTATCCATAATGGAGAAGAACCTGGAAACAATAGAAATTGAGGTTGACGCCGAACTGCTAAGGCAGGTCGAGGAACTGATCCGGCCCATGGGAATCAACATGGAACAACTCATCCAAATGTTTTTCGCCTGGGTAGTTAATCCCGATACCCAGGAAGAGGCAATCACACAACTGCTCAAATGGAAGGAACAATCATGATTTCAAAAGAAACATTCTGCAAAGCACTCCAAATGATTCAAGAGCAGTCCGAAACCGATGCCGAATTTAGCAGAGCCCTTGACCTTGTAGGCGATGGCCACTTTATATTTGGCGTCAAAAATAAGTATTTCGAAGCCCTCATGCTTGTTCTGAAAGAAGCCATGAACGATAAGTACGAGTACATCGACTGGTGGCTGCATGAGGCTACACCGGATTACAAAGTCTGGACAGAGGACATGAAAAAAGAATGGTGCTTAAAAGAACCGGAGGCACTATACGACTTTATTCGTGATGAGTGCCATGAGTGATGTAGACACGTGATGCGGAGTTTCCTTACAAGTAAAACAGGGCATGATAAACGGACACCCGCTGATTGATGCGAAGAGACTAATTCGAGCGGATTCTAACTTCTTAGACCTGATTCGACTTTTTCCAACAGCTTTTTTAACCTCAAATCCCTATCCTTATAATGTAATGTGCGCTGTCACGTAAAGCGTAATACATATTAAGGAGAGTCTTCAATGGAACACAAAAAATGCTGTTTTATCTCTCAGCGGGCAATGGAATTTTCTTTCGGACTAGACGAAGATGATTCCCGGTGCATTGCCACCAAAGCGCACATCAAAGAAGTGATCAATAGCCTTCTGGAGCAGGGGGTGACACACTTCTCAACGTCGATGACTCTGGGTTTCGGTACATATGTTGCTGAAATCATTGAGACTGTCAGACTTCGATATCCTGAAGCCACACTTGAATGCATAATCCCATTTGAGGAGATCAGCGTCAAATGGTCTCGCGTATGGAGAGGACGCTATTTTGAAGCGCTGATGCATTGCGACAAAGAGATCTTGCTCAGCACAAAGCCAACACCAACCGCATTGATTGATGCGTATCAGTTCATGCTCGAACGATCCGATCATGCAGTTTTTATCACGTGCGATACGGATTACGACGGAACTCAAATCGAAAATGACTACATCAAATCTCTCATGGAGTTCGCTAATTTACATCATGTGGAGATCATTCAAATCAAAGCAGATAGCTTTCCTGTGGATGACTAGTAAACACCTGCAACTCCCAAGCCTCGTAGATACTTGAATCCGGGTATCATGATTTTAAACGAAAACGAGTGGAGGATTTCGTTGGGATTCGATTAGTGTCTTAACAAAACCCTCTATTCCGCAGCCAAAAGGTTAGGTTGACAAGTTGTGCGCTCGTGCCTTATGATACAGCCATAGTGATTAGGTTGACACCAAAAACAGGAGGACTGTATGATGGGACACGCTGAACTCTACGACAGAATCATTGAATCCTACGAGGAGACCCACTCCGTCAAAAAGACTGCCGAAGAACTCGGAACCAGCGTGATAAAGGTTCGCCGTGTTCTGATTACGGAAGGGCTTTGGAGCAGTGCCACAAGCAGAAAAATCCTAACGCTGTGGGAACAGGGAATGTCTACCAAAGAGATTGCCGAGCAACTCCACTACACCGAGAAAAATGTGCAGGCTTTCTTGCCTTACACAAAAGGCGAGTATGGACGTGAGAGCAAAAGTAGCTACTCTATTCGCTCTAAAGAATACAGAGAGCGTAATCAACAAGCAGCCCAAAAGATTGTCGGATCAAGTGCGGAGAAATCAAAAGACTTTGTTCGAACTGAGGATCTGCCCAATAATGCTGGCGCCAACTACGGTTCACGACCAGTCGCGTTGAAACTTCACCTCGAACTGAATATGGATTGTTCCTCCAAGCGCGATATTGAAGTATTACGCAGCTACGGGAAGATGAATAATGCTATTTCCAGAGATATCGTCGTCCCGGCAGACATGACTCTTCATTCACTACACTATGCCATACAGAAACTATTTGGCTGGCAGAACGAACACCTGCATCATTATGAGTTTCCCGAAGCAGTTTTCAATGAATTGACAAAGGGAAGTTTTTCAAGATGGTGCAGCTTGGCAGGCATCTATTTTCGGTTTCCGAGCGAAGAAATGGATGATCTCTTTTGGGATGATGACTATGAGCCAAACATGAGCGTGAAATCTTGGCTTCGGAGCAAATACAAGGGGCCTTATTATTACGGCGGCTTGGGCGATTATTACTATGAAAACCAGAAACAGGTTCTGGCATTGAAGCGTGAGCTTCCTTCTTTTCAAGTCCAACCTTCTTTCCAGGAGTTCATGAAAAACGGTGGGAAGTCTACGGCAAGTAAGCCTAAAACTGTTTCTATCGAGGATGCCACCGTGGAGGAGTTTCGTAACAGCATTGATCTTGGAGGAGATATAACACACCTTCTCGAAAGACTGACATTGATGGAATACCTCTATCTCCCAAACAATGATTATTTCCTGAGCTCAATCGATGACCAAATTGCCTTCCTGGAAGATAGATTGGAGTCTAATATCAAGATGTGGGATTCGACACTTCGCGGTATTGACGATCAGTACGAGGCATTCTGTTTCCTCGCGGCACTTTCAACTGTCCGCATGCAGGCCAAAAGCAACCGGATTCATTACTTCTATGACTACGGTGATGGATGGGAAGTGTCAGTCGAACTGATAGACGCCTTCTACCCGGACAGCCTTGATGAGCAGGATGATTCTATCCGTACAGCCGTTTCGAGTCACGCCCCTGTCTGCATTAAAGCTGACGGTCTTCCTGTTTTAGAGGATGTTGGCGGAATCCATGGTTACGCCGACTTTCTCCTAACACTACACCATAGCCAAGATGGAGTCGAGCGCGAAGAAATACGTGAGTGGGCGAGATCGCTTGGATGGACTGGTCGTGCAATCAAGCCAAAGAATATGCTGTGACAGATCAGCGATTAGAGCCGGTTGCTGAATATAACTGATAAGAACTGCTTTGTGCGGAGAAGCGTAAAAAACCCATTCTGCTCCGCACGGAGTAGAATGGCAGCCGAAAAAAGAGGTATCTATTTTGGACGGATGCTGAATTTGCTCGTTTCTACATTTCACCCCAGAACTGAGCGAGATTTTCCCTCAAATAATCCTCAACCCATTGAAATTACAGCATTTCTACGTCGTATCTATTTCGGACGAGCTTGCCACAAAATCGCCGTATTTCTTGTGAAATACGGCGATTTTCTTAACTTTTTGACGGATTTGAGATCGTACTTGTCAGCGTTCTGGCGCACATTTGGCGCACAGGGGATTCGTTTTCCCTTTCTGCCCACCTCTATTATGAAGTGTACTGTATCCGCTAAGTATAAACGTTGCCGCTTGAAATTACTGCGTTTTCGTTGATTTGAGCGTCTGATTTCCACCAAATTTGTTCAATGAAGATCTAAACAGCAGAGATCCGGCGCCCATCCTGAGCGCCGGATCTCTCTTTTTATCTCAAAAAGCCACGTTCATTTTTTGGGTATTCAGAACTCCTACACAAATCCCGGCTAAAAAGTGACCTTGCAGGATGCTATGTATGCGGCTTTTAAGAGGCTTGCCGTATGATTTCATGTCTGATGGCTAAAATGGCTTACAGTGCCTTAAAACGCAAAATCAGAGTTTTTGGTATCAGTCCGCAAAGAAAGAGGCGTCGGTAAGCCCCAGAGCGAGGCAGGTGACGATGAAATTATAGCCGTCATATTCTATAGTGATGGGGTCAAATGAACTATAGAGTTCTCCCTCAAAACGGGGGTATTCATCATTTGTGGGCCACCAATCAACTGCACCATCTCCGAGAATCCCGCTATCATCCAAAAACATGAACTTGACTTCCAGCGGCTCTGATGAAGCTGATTGCCAATTATCTGCATTCAGTCCCGAAACATCGTAGTCGAACCATAAATCCATTTGGGTAGAGTAATTGTCTGCCATGTGGTAGGACCCTTCCATCAGGCTGAAATCATTGACGATTTCGTCGGAACTCAGTTCAGGGACGGAGGAACCATCGCTGTGCGTTTGAGGTGCGGATTCGGCAAGTCGGGCATTTACAATTTTTATGCTTGACCCATAATTCTCTTCAATGTAGCCATATACAGCAAAAGAATCGCCCTCATTCAGTTGATAGAGATCGTTAATATTCTCAAAATAAACATAGACTGCGCCATGCGACCAGACCGCATTGTCATCAAAGTCCAATACAAAAAGGTCCGTAATATACAGATACTTACCGGAATAATCGTTGAGCGCTCTGGGTTGATTTGCTGAAATGTCGTCGATTGATACTTGAATAGCGGATTCAGGGTTTGTGCTGGAATCACCGCCGGGAGGAACTTCTTCGGATGGGGTAATTCCTACCATGTTATTCTGACTCTGCGCTTGGGAGTCCGTTTTTAGAGAGTTCATATAGGTTTCATACAGGGAATAGTAACCGAAATCATACGTGTGTTCTGCCATGAACCCTTTGATATCTTCGGATACCAGAGAAAAATAGAAGGCCACTTGATTGTTGGGGAATTTTACAGCAATCGTCCCATCGTCTTGAAAGACCACTTCAACAAAGACAGAATACCCACTTTTGCCCACCACATCTAAATCCCTGCTGAAAGAAATAACTTCTCCCATTCCGAAATCGAAAGAACCGACAAACGCCTGCCCGGACTCCGAATTATAAATGTACAAATATGTGGTATCCTTTTGGTCCTTATCTCCTGTAAATGTTTTCCCGTCGGTCAGAATCAAATTCCAAGGCTCGCTATTGTATACACCATATTTTTTACTGATCCTAGGGGACACGAGTCTGACAATGACAAATATAAGTACCAGAGCGATGACGCCGCAAATTACTCTCAGAACTCCTTTCTTTAATATGACCTTGCCTTTTTCAATATTGGGATCTGTAGCTTGCTGCTCAGAATTAGGAATATTCTTATTTTCCATTTTGAGTTCTCCTTTTTCCGAAACAAAATGATTCAGTGTTGTCTTTGCCTTATGATCGTGATTGCCGATTACCCCTTTTGAGTTATTTTAACTCAAAAGGGGTAATCTTGACAAGAGGAATTCTGTACGCTCATCTTACAATAATAAGTGAACAGCGGGGTGCATCTTATTACTATCGGTGAAGCGGTTAGGCAGAGAATTTTAGAGTTATGCCAGGATCACGACCTTTCTATCAACGGTCTCTGTAACATGAGCGGCGTTACCCAGTCTACTGTGAATAATATCATCAGCGGACGCAACAACAGTACGACGATCTCCACAATAAAAAAACTATGCGATGGTCTCGGAATCACGATTATTGAATTCTTCAATTCAGAAGTATTTCTGGACTTAGAGCAAGAGATTAAATGAACCCTGGACGGTGGATGTCCAGGGTTCATTATGCCAGATTGGCTTGAAGCAAAATGTAGAGATTTTGTACTTGTAGATATCTGCAATGAATCTCAACATTTTCTGTCGCTGCCTTTTGTATAGGTTCCGCTTTCTTGCAGGCTATGATGCACTATGTATCGACTCCATCATCAGCCGATACCAAGTCCTATCGGGTGGACGGAATTATTCCGCCCACCCGCCCGGAGCGTCACCAAGAAAAAGCGCCCGCCGGTTCTCGGCGGATGCCTGAATGCAGGGGAAATCATTCCTGAAGCATGGACAGATACAGATCCAGCCGCTGATTGAGATATCCGGCGAACAGCTTTTCCATCGCGGAAAGGTTATGCTTCACGTGATATTCGTCGAAGGCATTGTAATAAGCCAGCCGGTCCGTGAACTTGATGTCAATGGGCGGAAATCCCGCTTTCATCAGTTCCAGATTGACCAGCAGCCGCCCGGTACGTCCGTTACCGTCGATAAAGGGATGGATCCCCTCAAATTCGATATGGAACCGGGCCAGCTTGCGGACGATATGCTCTGTGCTTTCGGCATAGCTTGCCAGTAGCTGTTCCATCCGGGGCTGAATCAGGTAGGGCTGCACCGGCTCGTGCCGGGCCCCCATGATGCGGACGGGAACACGGCGATATACGCCGCGGTCGTCCTTTTTATCTGCCAGCACCAGGTAGTGGATCTGCTGAATGACACGCTCAGACATGGGAACCCGGTCCCGAACCAGTTCACAGACAAAGTCAAAGGCTTCTTTGTGGCCAACGGCTTCCATGTGATCCTTCAGTGGTTTCCGGTCGATAGTCAGGCCCCGCAGCACCATGTCCGTTTCCCGGAGCGTCAGCGTATTGCCCTCAATGGCATTGGAGTTATAGGTGTACTCTACCGTAAATTCCTCTGTCAGCCGGGCCACTTCCCCCTCGGTCAGCGGACGGCGGCGATCCAGTTCCGCTTTCTTCCTGTCGATCATATCCAGCAGGCTCTCGGAGGACTTCAAGCGTCCGTCCGCAGGCTTGACGGCATCCATCGGGATCTTCCAGCCGCGCCCTTCCTGGAACGCGCCGGGAATTTTTCCTTCGGCACAGAGGATCCGGACGCGCCGGTCCGACAGGCCCCATTTTTCTGCGGCTTGCTTTACGGTCATGAACATGGTCATCACGCCCCTCTGGAGGAATTATACCACCTTTGCGGAATAATATCAACGGAATCGGAATAATGCCAGCCTTTTTAGCGGAATAATACAGTGTCAAACGCACTCGTTTTGATGGATCGCCTGAGCGCATATTCAGCGCTCAGGCGATCCATTCTTCTCTTTTTGACTGTCCCTGTTTCGCAGCAGCACCTCCGCAATGCACTCCGAGGACTGGGCATCGGCCTGCTGTAAAATATGTCCGTAGAAGTTCAGCGTAGTACTGGCTTTCGTATGTCCAAGGCGGTGCGACACAGTGAGAATATCGGTGCCGTTGTTGATCAGGATGCTTGCCATGGAGTGCCGGAAGGCGTGGGGATTGATATGCCGCAGGCCGTGCCGCTCACTGAATTTCTTCAGCCAGCCGTTGATGCTGTCCGGGTGCATGGGCAGACCGGTCTCCTGTGTGAAGACATAACCGCTCTCCTGCCAGCGGTCCCCTACCACGGCCCGAATATGATTCTGCTCTTTCTGATATGCGCGGAGGAGCGCGGCCGTTTCTTCCGGGATATTGATATACCGGCGGCTCTCCGGTGTCTTGGGGGTATCCGCGTGGATGCCGCTGTCAGAGGCCAGCAGTGTCTCGCAAATGTGGATCAGGCGGGCGTCCAGGTCGATCTGCTCCCACTTCAGCCCCATGATCTCGCCGCGTCGGCAGCCGGTGACGATCATCAGATGGACGATACAGCGCCATTTGATGGGTTCTGTCTCCAGCGCCGCCAGAATATCCGTGATCTCATTGGGCTGAAAGGTGTTTACTTCCGCACGTCTGGCTTTCGGAGGCGTTGCCTTGCTGGCGGCATTGTATGGAACCAGCAGTTCCTTTTCCGCCTGTCCCAATATCGTGCGGATCACCCGATGATGCTCCAGCACACTTTTGTCCGACAGCGGTTCGCTGTGCTTCTGTTTTCGGAACAGGTCATCCGCCGGAAGATTCAGCGCATCCGCGATCCGCACGGCCTTGTCCCACAAAACAGAATCGCCAAGGCGGAGTTTCCGGATGGTGGATGCCGCAACCCCGCTCTTTCTGGAGAGTTCTTCCTGGGACAGTTTCCGCTGTTTCATGATCTCACATAAGTCCTTTTTCGGAACTGCGGACGGAGGCTGAAGCCGCATATTCTCCTCCATCAGATTGTCATAGAGCTGGTTCAGCATCTGGGGCCGGATATCCTGGAGCTTCAGATGCCCGATGGCGGGATTGATCCTGCGCAGGAGCAGCACATAGCGGTCATAGGTGGTCTTTTTCAATCCGGACCGCAGCTTTGTTGCCAGGAACTGCTGGGAGTACTCCTCGAAGCTCAGCCTGTTGTCCACCCGGTAGCCCTGGCTGAGTTTTTCTTCAAACTGGAGCGCCGCCTTGGCTGCCTCCTTATCTGCCCGGGATTCTTTCATTCCCTCCGGCGGTGTGTAGGTGGTATAATGACGGATCTGCCTGCCCTTCAGATCCCGACCGCTGCTCACGGTGATCTTGTAGGACAGCCGCCCGTTTTTACCTGTTATTTTCCTGATATTTGCCATAACATTCTCCTGCTGATGCGATTCCCCTGCCGGAAATCCCGGCAGGGGAATTTGTGCATTTACCCAATGCGGCGAATGCCGTTTACGGTCTCCTCTTGCGGCTGTGTTCCTTTCTTGAGGAATTCTATCACATTGGGATAATAGATGTAGGCTCGTTTCCCACAGTAACTGGCGGGAATCTGGCCGCTCTTTACCCATGTCCGCAGTGCACCTTCGGTAATACAAAACCCCTCCTCATGAAGTCGCTTCAGGCTCTGCCTGATTGTACCACTTTCAAACTTCTGATTCATGATCGTTCTCCTTCCTTCTGATCCCCAACAGACAGCTCGTTGGGTTTGCTCCTTTTGACCGCCGTCCACGGGATGGAACCGCATGGTACAGTTGACTTGCGGCACTTCCAAAATAGTTCCCGAACTGCGGCAGACTGATGGAAATTTGATGTATTTTCTGAAAAAGCGCATAGGCGTCAGATACAAACACAGTTTCGCTTTCGGCTGGTTCAAAGCACTGCTTGACAAACGCCATCATCAGATCCGGAAGCAAGGCGGCGCTTTGCTGATGGAACAATGTCTCTATGACGTTCATTGAAAAGTCTCCCGCAAAAATATAATGGTTCTCCCGAAGCTGGTAATACGCGTCAATCGCCAGGGTTGCCACTACATCACGCTCAGCCTTTAATTTGTCCAGGAGTTTGGTATCCCACTGGGAGCGTGGGATGCTGTACGCATAAGGGACCGTGACGATCCGCTCCCGGAATGCCGGATCCGGCACCTTTGTCACCAGTGGGTGATTGCTGCACATCACAAGCTTTCCCTCGAAATGGAATCGGGTGTAATTCCGGTATTTGCGGTCTGCTGCGACCAGATCGTTGCCGGACAGCGCCTTGATCATTCCAACTGCGGTCTCATTCAATGGCTTTGATGGCATATCCGGACTGATGCACAGGGCGATACCATCCAGTTCCGCAGCGGCAAATCGCTGTCCCAGATCATGGATGCCCAGTGCAGCCACCTTGTCTTTCGGGAAAAACGAAGCCAGAAAATTGGCCAGCAGAGATTTTCCGGACGATGGGACGCCCTGAAATAGAATTCCACATTTTGCAGAGACATCTGCTGTCAGGCAGTAGCCGATTATTTGCCAGATGCGCTCTACCAACAGCGGGTCGCCGCCGGCGATCGTTTGGAGCAGCCGGTACGTTGCCGGACACGAGCCTTCCTGCTTCTGCCCCAGATAGTTTGCCTGGAGCGCATGCGTCGTGAAGATTTCAGGACTGTGGGAATAGAGAATGCCATCGTCCAGATTGAGATTGCCATTCTGGAAGGTTACGAATCGGCGGCCATATTCCAGAAATTCCTCCCGCGTTTTGAATCGCTTATCGATCTGCAGCAGCTTCCCTGCGTTTTTGACCGGCGTGTATTTGCCCATTTGAATGACGTCTGTGCGGCAGATTTCCAAAATTTCTCCAGGGATATCTTCCGGATTTAATCGTTCGTAATATTTGCCGTTATACATGAACACCGTCCCATTCACCGTGGCAAACCGCTTGGCCGCGGTGGTTTTTTCCATGAGACTATATTCATTAGTCGCTTCGATGTCTGCGGCAGGCACTGCCCCGAAACCACGGTACGGTGCTGTACCCTGACGTGTGTCGAAGTATGGGAATTCCGGGACAGCAGCTCCGGCTCCGTTACCATAGAAGTTCACACCAGAATTTGGCTGGAACGCTGCCGGAAAAACCTGTTGCTGGCCAGGATTGCCCGGAGCCATAACATTTGACTGCCGATCCGGCTCCTCTGAAAGAAACGCCAGGGGATCACTCTTTTCTGCCATCCAGTCGGCGGCTGAAGACAACTTCGATTCAGCCATGGCATCTGATGGATCCTGCTTTCTGATTTTGTCCTTCAAGATCTCCACTTCTACCGCCAAATCGATATGTTCCTGCTCTGTCGGATCATCGGAAGAGAATGGACAATAGTACGGCTTTCTCTCAGTGCCGGTACTGCCGCTGGTCCTAATTGGGGTCTACTGAATGGCTGGAACATTTGGAAATCTCGGAAAAATGACCAGCTCGCC
>Ga0129314_1000991_pt1 | contig 23115 bp, 24 predicted proteins | sample O1111metagenome_FD_94431 | JGI IMG/M metagenome (GOLD analysis project Ga0129314, IMG submission 94431) | Orangutan individual fecal microbial communities from fecal samples from Wisconsin, USA - O1111 metagenome | ecosystem: Host-associated > Mammals > Digestive system > Large intestine > Fecal... | reverse complement strand
TTTTTTCCGCACCCTCCGGGGTATGACACAGAAGTATCTTGGTATGGCGGTGGGCTTTCCAGAGCGTTCCGCCGATGTTCGTCTGGCACAGTACGAAACAGGCACCCGGACGCCGAAGGCCGATTTGACCGCTGCCCTGGCTCATACTTTAGATGTATCGCCCCAGGCGTTGAGCGTCCCGGACATAGACAACTACATAGGTTTGGCCCATACGCTGTTCGCCTTGGAGGATGTTTACAGTCTGAAAGTGATAGAGGCGGATGGACGTGCCTGCCTGCAAGCAGATATTTTCCAGGGAGGCCGTCAAGCCAGTGAGTTGAACAAAATCTTGATTGCGTGGCGGGAACAGGCGGCGAAGTTGGAGGCCGGGGAGATCACCAAGGAGGACTATGACCGCTGGCGGTACAACTACCCCAAGTATGACACCACCCAGCGGTGGGCCAAAGTCCCCTCGAAGGAATTAAGCGATGCTCTGATAAAAGGATTGAAGAAACAGAGAAAAGACAAATAGCAAAAAAGGTCTTGCCGACTGGTGAAAGTCAGCAAGACCTTTTTCTTAGGATATGGAGGATTTACCCGCAAGCCACCCGCTATACAGGAGTGAGCAAAGTAAATCCGGTTTTGGTATCTGCTATCAATTTGCTATCAAATGCCCCGTTTCCGCTTCAAAAACCCAGTGTTTTCAAGGCTTTGCGGGTTTTGTCAGTTATTCCCACTCGATGATGAATATTTGGCTTCTACTATATATGGTGGATAATAGGCGGCTTTGCTATCTGTATTTAGCGGTATTATCCCAATTATATAGATTTCCAGCGACTTTTGCGGTCAAAATGCGGTCACGGTTCGACAACGGGAATATAATCTTCACAAGAATCAACCATTCGGTCGCTTCGCGTCCGCACAAATAGGAATGAAAGTGTGCAGACAAACGACCGCCTTTCTTGTAAAATTGTATTGAAGAGTATGCACACTACAACGCACGGTATCTGGCTCTTCGTGCATAATTGTGGGTAGTCATGACTTACTCGTAGTACAAAATTGGACTCTTTCACAAGCTCCAGCCGATCAATGCGGTCGATGCGGTAGCTGGCCCTGCTCTCCGGATGTTTGCTGCTGTACGCCATCAGATAGTAGTTGTCTTCGTTGAAGATCAACGCCACCGGCTCCACGTAGTACCGCTTCCTCTCGCCGGTGCTGGTCTTGACGTAGTCGCGCTCGGCCTTCTCGTTCAGGTGGAAGTAGTTGAACGCGATCTTCTTTTTCCGGATGATCGCATCCTCGATGTCGTCCACCGTGTAGAGCACGGCTTTGTTGGTGTGCTTCCGGGTGTTGAAGGCCCCTGCTTTTTTGCATGAAGAAAACAGGACCGGAAAGCCGTGCAGACGACTTTTCCGGTCCTGTTTTGTCTCAGATGATCTCGCAGCCGATGGTCTTCAGCAGCTCATCCACCCAGGGGCGGATATAGGTGCCGTCTTCCAAAATGTGCTGCATGATGTCCGCTTCCTTCTTTTCCACGGTCTTGGTGGCGTCCGCCACTTCCTCGGCAATGGAGGGGTCGAGGAACAGCACGCCGTCGCCGTCGCCCACCACGATATCGCCGGGCTTGACCAGCTTGCCGCCGATGACCACGGGCACGTTGATCTCCCCGGGGCCGTTCTTGTAGGGGCCGTTGGGGATGGCGCCCTTGGCGTAGACGGGGAAGCCCTCCATCGCGGCCAGGCCGTCCCGGTCGCGGACGGCACCGTCGCAGACGATGCCCCGGATCCCCCGAACCTTGCAGTAGGTAGCCATCAGCTCGCCGAAGATGGCCCGGTCAGTAAAGCCGCCGGCGTCAATGACGATGACGTCACCGGGCTTTGCCAGATCCATAGCCGCATGGAACATCAGGTTGTCGCCCTGGGGGACGCGAACCGTGAAGGCGGTGCCCAGCAGCTGTCCCTGGTTCCCCACGGGGCAGATAGAGGCGTCCACCGCGGCGATACGGCCCATGCAGTCGTCAATGTTCGCCACGGGCATATCCCGGAACCGCTCCACCAGAGCGGGGTCAGGGCGCTGAAAATCTTTAATGATCTTGCATCCGATAGACATAATTTTTTCCTCCTTACACCAGCTGATAGGGCAGTTCTTTCTTCAGAACGGCACGGTTGGCCACGCATCGGGCCTCCAGCTCGCTTTTCTGTACCGCATTGGGGATGAGATCGCAGACCATATTGATCTGGGTCTTCTTGGCGCCCACGCCGTAGGAGCCGCTGTGGGGATTGAGGATCACGTTGTCCATCTTCAGCAGCGGGTCGTCGGACTCGATGGGCTCCACCTCTACGGTGTCCAGACCGGCGTAGAGGATCTCGCCCTCCTGAAGCGCCCAGGCCAGGGCCTTCTGGTCGATGACCGGGCCGCGGGAGGTGTTGATGATCATGGCGGTGTTCTTCATTTTCCGGAAGGCGTCCCGGTTGAACACATGGGTGGTCTCCGGGGTGAGGATCACATGGATGGAGATGATGTCGCTCTTCTCCAGCAGGCCATCGAAATCCACGAACTCCACGTCCGGGTACTGGGCCTTGATGGCGTCAGAGACGTAGGGATCGCAGGCGATGACCTTGGTGCCGAAGCCGCCACAGAAAATATCGTGGAGGATCCGGCCCGCCGCGCCGAAGCCGTACAGGCCCAGAGTCATCTCCCGAATGTCGCCGGGGAGCAGGTACTGGCACTTGGGCCAGTTGCCCTTGCGGATCTCCCGGTCATAATAGCTGGTGTTGCGGATGAGGCTCATGATCATGGCGGTGGCCAGGTCGGCTAGCTCCCGGACGCAGAAGCTGGGGAGATTCAGCACGACCTTGCCCAGCTCAGCGGCTGCGTCAAGATCAATGGAGTTGACGCCCGCGCCGAAGCGCTGTACGAATTGTAGCTCGGGCAGCGCCTCCATCACCTTCCGGGTGATGGGGGGATTGCCGGTGCCCAGAATGGCGAAGCAGCCATGGGCGGCCTCGATGATCTCGTCCTCGGTGGTCAGATGCGCGCGTACCAGCTCGATTCCAGCCTTTTCGTAGGCAGCCTGTACGATGTCCAGCTCCTCAGGCTTGACGGAGCCGTAATCTTTATCAACAACGATTGCTTTCAGCATATTTCTTACTCCTATGTGATAGATTCAGCTCGCCTTACCAGACCATACCCAGGACGGTGGGGAACCACAGAGAAATGCCGGGGACCAGAGCGATGATGATCACCACCACCATGATGGAAATGAGATAGGGGATCATTCCCTTGACCACCTGGACAAAGGTTCGTCCCGTGGTGGCGCAGGCGGTAAACAGGTTCAGGCCGAAGGGCGGTGTCACCATGCCAACGATCAGCGCGATGCAGAACACCACGGCCAGATGCAGCTTGTCGATGCCCAGGGCCACGCCGATGGGAACCAGGATGGGGCCCAGGATCAACATGCTGGCCACAGTTTCCATGAGGCAGCCGATGACGAACAGGATGATCAGCAGAACCAGCCAGTACACGTACTTGTTGCCCAGAATGGGAACCACCTTGGCCGCGATCTGTGCAGGGATGCCGGTGGCGGAGAGGATCCAGGACAGCAGGGCGGACACGCCCACGATGATGACCACCATGGCGGAGGTCTCCACCGTCTTGTACATGGCCTGGATCAGGCTCTTGAAGGTGATCTCCCGGTAGCAGATGCCTAGCACCAGAGCGATGGCCACGGCCACGCAGGAAGCTTCCGTCGGGGTGAACACGCCGCCGTAGATGCCGCCCAGAACCACGATGGGGAGCAGAAGCACGCCCCAGGCATGCTTGAAAGCGGCCCAGATATCCTTGCCGGTGGCCCGGGTCTTGTGCTCTTGGACGTGCTGCTTTTTCAGCACGAAGATGTTCACCACGATCAGAGCCAGGGCCATGAACAGGCCGGGGATGATGCTGGCCATGAACATGGCCGGGACGGACACCGACATGGCGGTGCCGTACACGATCATACAGATGCTGGGGGGGATGATGGGCCCCAAAGCGCCGCCGCACGCCAGAAGGCCGGCAGCAGAATCGGGGTCATAGTTGTTTTTGAGCAGTGCGGGGTACATGATGGCGCCGATACCCGCCACGGTGGCCGGGCCGGAGCCGGTGAGGGCTGCGAAGATGGCGCAGCAGAGGATCGTGATGGTACCCATGCCGCCGGGGAGCCAGAAGCAGCTCTTTTCCAGGAAGGTCACCAGCCGCTTGGAGAGGCCGCCCTTGTCCATCAGGTAACCGGCCAGCGTGAACAGGGGGATGGCCAGAAGTGTATATACGTCCATGCCGTTGAGGGTCCGCTGAGCCACCAGGATCAGGGGCTTCATATGGGTGACCAGCAGATAGAAGATGCCGGAATAGGCGATGCTGAAGCACACCGGCACACCAATGAAAATAGCGATGATAAGAACACCGAACAGAATTGCTGCACTCATTTGTTAACCACCTCCGGGAGTTCCTGACCTGTGAGCAGCATAAGAAGCCGCTCCAGAGATACCGCCATCATACCGAAGCCGCCTACGGGGATCGCCAGATAGACATAACCCATAGAGATCCGGAGCAGGCTGCTGATCTGCCGGGAGGTGATCGAGACGCACTTGATGCCCTGCCAGAAGAACACCGCCGCGCAGGCAAAGACGAGAATGTTGAGAAGAACGGAATGGAACTTTTTCGCGTTACCTTTCAGAACATCGTTGAGAATGGTCACCTGGGCGTTGGACCAGTTGTGGACACACACCACGCTGCCGACGAATCCAAGCCAGATGAAGCAGTACCGGCTCAGCTCCTCAGATCCCACAATGGCCTGCCCCAGAATGTATCTGGTTACGACCTGAATGGTTCCGGCTAGCGCGATGACAGCCAGCATGAGCACGCCGACAGTCGCATAAATTTTTGTAAGTATATCGCAGAATTTACAGTATAATTTGATCATGGTCGTAACCCCTTCTAATGATTACTCCGACAGCCGGTGAAAATCTATGCTGCCGGAGTAATCGTGTGATTTATTCTGTGATTGTTTTCGGGGAAATCAAACGCGGATCAGCCGACGCTGGCGATCTTCTCCTGGATGCGGTTGACGATTTCCTCACCGATCTGAGCGGTGTAGGTGGGGTAGATGGAACGGGCAGCTTCCACGAAGGAGGACTTGTCTTCCACGGTGTTGACCTCCATGTGCTTGGCCATCTCAGCCAGCCACTCGGACTCCTTCTCCTGGATGTAGCGGCGGTTCTCCTGCTTGGCAACCTCGGCGGCTTCCATCACCCACTCCTGCTGCTCGGCAGACAGGCTCTCCCAGGTGGTACGGGACATCATGAGGTACAGCGGGGTGTACAGGTGCTCGGTGAGGGAGGAGTACTTGATGACGGCCCAGTAAGCGCCGCTGAAGGTGGAGGCGATGGGCAGCTCAAAGCCGTCCACGGTGCCCTGCTGGCAAGCGGTGTAAACTTCGCTGAACACCATGGTGGTGGGGCTGGCGCCAAAAGCCTTGAAGCAGTCGCTCTGGATGGCGTTCTCCATCAGGCGGATCTTCAGACCCTTCAGGTCATCCACGGTGTTGATGGGGCGCACGTTGTTGAGCATGCTGCGGAAGCCATTGTCGCCGGCGGCGAGGAACTTGATGCCGTACTCATCGTAGAGCTTGTCGGTCAGGGGCTTCATGATCTCTTCGTCGTCATACACGGCGTAGACCTGGTCGCGGTTCTCAAACAGGTAGGGGAAGTCGAAGATCTGGAACTCGGGATCCATGGCGCCCACGGAGGAGTTCACGTTCAGGGCCATATCCACGGTACCCATCTGCATGCCTTCCAGGACCTCGCGCTCACTGCCGAGCTGGGAGTCGCCCACAACGTCCACCTTGATGGCGCCGTTGGAGAGCTCATTCAGCTTGTCGGAGAAGGTCAGGCACATATGGTGCAGGTTGTCATCTTCTTTGCCGGGGTTCACGTGGCCAAGCTGAAGGGTGATCTGGGGAGCGGAAGTGCTGGAGCTGTCAGAAGTGCTGGAGGAGCTGGAGATGCTGGAGCTGCTGGAGCCGCCGCAGCCGGCCAGAGCCAGCACGAGAGCGGAGACCACGAGGATCAGAACGGTCTTGCTGAAAAGCTTTTTCATGTCTATTCTCCTTTTTATTTTTCCCGTCAGCTTCTGACGGTTATTAAACGATTTCGTCCAAATATCCCATCTGCCGGAATACGATCCGGCCGTTTCGGATTGTCATGCGGGGGAAGACCATCTTCCTGCCGTTGGCGCAGTTGCCGTAACGGTCCTTCATGGGGAAGTCGAGATTCTCCACGTCCAGGATCGTCAGATCCGCGACCCGGCCCTTTTCCATGAATTTCCCATCCTGGCCGATGAGCTTTGCCGCGGCGGCGGTGACCCGGCGGAACACCTCGTCCTCTTCCATACCCAGGCTCAGCAGCTCGGAGAGCATGTAGGCGAAGCCATAACCCGGGGCCTTGTTGAAGGAGAGCTGGCTGAGATCCGAGGAGATGATGTCCGGATAGAAGCCGTCCCGGAACGCCTTGGCCGCCACATCCAGGGAGAAGTTCAGCGAGCCGTGGGCGCAGTCGAAGAGGACGCCCCGCTTCTGGGCTTCGAACACCTCCGGAAGCACGTGGCCCTCCGAATCCAGGATCGTGTTGCCCACCTGCTGGAAGCAGTGGCAGTAAACGTCACCCGCACGGAGAATGTCCAGCGTGTCCTTCACCGTACCCGGGGAGTCCGTGGCGTGTACGACTACCCGGAGCCCGGCTTTTTCGGCAATGCGCACCGTCTCCCGCAGGGGCGTCAGACCCAGCTCACCGGTGATGTTCCGGCTCTGCCGGAGCTTGATGGCTACGATGGAATCCCTGTACTTTTCACAGAGCTCCAGGATCGCCTTTTCCTGATACAGCGCCGGGTCTAGGTTCTCGTTGTAGTAGTGGGCCATTTGTCCAGCGCTGCAGATATTCAGCATCACCTTGATGTTCACCTGGCTGGGAAGTACGTCCTGCCGAAGGGCGTTTTCAAAACCGGTGTTGCCGGTGGAACCCGCGTCCACGATGGTGGTAACGCCGTTGCTGAAGGCGGGCAGCTCGGGCTTGAGGGCGAAGGAACAGGCGCTGAGCAGAGCATGCATGTGATAGTCGATCAGACCGGGCAGTACCAGGTGACCCGCGGCATTGACAACCTGAGCGCCCTCTGAGGCCGGAATGGAGCCGATCTCCGCGATCACGCCGTCCCGGATACCCAGGTCGGTCACCGTGTCGACATTGGCTTCATAATCACGGATATGTCCGTTTTTGAGAATCAGATCAAACACTGACGATTTCCTCCCTTCCCTTGGATCATTCGATAAAATATTCCCAATTCTTTTGCGATTTATAGTGATGTTTTAAGTATATTTGCTTCTCCTATAAAAATCCAATATGAAAAGGCTATCCAATCCATAATTATTGTGTTATAATGCTGTTAAATCAATATTTTACAGCGATAATCTGTGATTTCTGATAAACCAGCGGATGAAAGCCCAGCACTATCACTAAAAATTTTCTTACGATCATTTTCTGGAAGCAGAGAGAAAGGGGCGAAAATGGCGCAGTTCAACGTTGATTTTTTTCTGGAGATTGCCAAAACAGGAAGCTTTACCAAAGCCGCGGAGCGGCTGTATGTCTCCCAGCCCTCTCTCAGTCAGAGCATCAAGCGCCTGGAGAACAGCCTTGGCACCCAGCTTTTTGACCGTTCCTCCAGCCCTTTGCGGCTGACACATGCGGGAGAGATGTACTATGAGTACGCGATCCGCTCCAAGGAGTTGGATCTCAACATTCAGACGGAGATCCAGAATATCAGGAGCGGCACTGCTGGATGCATCCGACTGGGACTGGCCCTCTGGCGGGGAGCCAGCCTGCTGCCGGACATCTTACCGGATTTTCACAGGCTGTACCCGCTCATCCAGTTTGAACTGACGGAGGGATCGTTTGTCGAGCTGCAGGCCGCTCTGGAAAACGAACTGGTGGATCTGGTAGTAGTGAATACACCTCGGACCTCCAACCCGAAGCATCTGGCGTACGAGATCCTTTGTTCGGAGCGTATCGTAATCGGAATTCCGACCCGGTGCGAGTATGCGCAGAAGCTCCAGGAACAGTGCGAGTATGACCGGGGCTTTCCCGTGGTGTCTCCGGAGATCCTGGAGCGTCTCCCCTTGATCATCACCAAGCCCTCGCAGGCCCTGACCATCAAGGTAGAAAACTATCTTGCCTCTGTTCAGATACGGCCGGAGCTGCTGTTGCGGACCGGCAATCTCACCACAGCCATCAATCTTGTGGGAGAAGGGATGGGCTGTACCTTTGTCCCGGAGATGGGGGTCAAGGTCTGCCAGAGACCCGGCAAGGTCACCTATCTCTCGCTGAACTCTCCGGATCTGGACTGGAACCTGGCGGTGGCGTACAAACGCGGCCGGGTCCTTTCCCGCATCTCCAGCCTGTTCATTGATTATATGAAGGAGAAGCTGAAAAAAGCGAAGCAGGGCCGCCCTGCGGCGGCTCAGCCCCCGGATGACCGAGAGGGAGGCCGGTACTCCCCGGGCCGTGGCTACGGGGACATCTAGAATACGCCCTGAAGTGCCTGCCCCACAAACAAAAGGAGGCCGCCGTCTCCGGCAGTCCTCTTCCAGTAGAGGAGAATTATACCCGCGTCCCGTTTACAATGGATGAAAACTGAATGGATCTTCAATCGCCCCGGATATCGTTCCGGGGCGTATTTTTCGGCGCCCAGCCGCCCCTCAAACAGCAGGGACAGGTACCGTCAAGAGTTATGCGCAAATTCGTTTGCAGGCCCTGGCTGAATGAGGTCAGCCGGCAATAGAGACGTCTTCCAGAGCCGCCTCTAAGTGCTTCATGTTCATGTACTTCTTGTTGCCCCACTGGGTGCCTGCCACATGGCGCAGCCGGGCGCAGGGAATGCCCAGCGCCAGCAGATCTGGCAGAACGTTGCCGGAGCCAACCGACAAGAGCTGGTTGGGGTCGCCCAGCAGTACCACGCGGCAGGTCTTACAAACCCGGTGCAGGATTCCGGCCAGCATTTCCAGCGTCATCATGCTGGCCTCGTCCACCACGACCAGTTCAGTAGTGTTCCAGACTACCGGGCTCAAAAAGTCCTCGTCCGGGTGCACCCCGAGGGCGCTGTGGACCGTGCGGGCCGGCAAGCCGGTCCGCTTTGTGAGATTGCGCGCCGCCTTGCCAGTGGTGGCGAACAGCTTGGTCAGCACATAGGCGCGCTCATCTTCCAGGGTGCGTGCCGTCTGGAGCATCCGGACATATTCCTGCCGGGTCAGCTCCGGCGCCTCGAACTCCTCCGGGAGGAGCTGACGCGTCACCTGAAAGTCCCGGCAGTCCATGCTCTCCAGCAGGGCGTTCACCATGGAGACCTTGCTGTTCACGGTGCGGATGGCATAATTCTCAGCCAGCAGCTGATCCCGCCATTTCTCGAGGGTATCTCTGGTGACGGTCTTGCTCTCCGGCAGGAAATCGTAAAACTGGCGCAGGACCTTTTCGCAGCTGCGCATGCTGTCCTCCCGCCGCCGCTGTGCCCGCATCCGGGCGCTGTAATCCGCCAGAATGGCAGGCGTCAGCTCCGCACTGGCCGGCGTCCGGTGCAGGAGGGTCGGGTCGATTTTGATTGTCTCAGTCCGCAGGCGTCCCATGTCTCAGCTCCATCTGTTTATGACGTAATTATTGTTACGAACAGCTATTTGAAAAGTAGCGCAAATATAACTATATTATCTAATGTAGGATAGCACTTTAACCGCGAAATAGCAAGTATTTTACGGTAATTGGTGCATGAAGAAAAGGCCGATTCCACCAATTGTTGGGTCAGCCTGTTTTGACATGCAATTGAAACGCTCTGCGCAGCAAGCACAGGGCGTTCTTTTTTGCACTTTTTTAACTCATTTGCTGATTAGAGACAAAACAATAATTACGCCCACTACTGGACGAGGCCCAGCCTGTCCAGCTGGCGGGCGTATTCTTTTCCCGTGGAAAGCAGGTAAATTCTGGTGGTTTCGATGCTGCTATGGCCCAGCACGTCCGCCAGGCACACAACGTCATGGCAAACATTATAGAATGCCCGGGCGAACAGGCTACGCAGGTTATGCGGGAACACCTTTGTCCGCTCCACCTTCGCCGCCGTGCACAGTTTTTTCATTTCAGCCCAGATATACTTTCGGGACAGCCCCATACCGCCTCTGGTGAGAAAGATCTTGCCAGAGGTGATTTTTTGCTTTTTGGCGTACCGCAGCAGCTTTCTGCACAGCCGGTTGGGCAGCAAAATCGTGCGGATCTTTCCCTTGAGTGCGATCTCCGCCGCGCCGGTCTGGGCGGCTTCCACGGTGATATACTTCACCTCGCCTACCCGGATACCCGTGGCGCAGATGGTCTCCAGCAGCAGCTGCAAGCGCACATCCCCCTTGGCCTGCGCTGCTTGAACCAAACGTAGGTACTCCGCTTTCGTCAGCTCCCGCTCGGATTTTCGGAACATCTGCCGCTGGAGCTTCAGGTGCTTCACCTTGCAGTCCTCCCGGCCCATGCAGGAAAAAAACTTATTAACCGCCGCCAGCATGGCATTGACGGACACCGGACGGTAGCCGGAGCCTGCCAGTTCCGCTTTCCATTCCGCCGCCAATTCCTTGGTAATTGTCCGGCCATCCGCCCACTCCGCGAACTTCCGCAGAGAGCGCAGATACGCCTCGATGGTGGCGGGTTCCCGCTCGTCACGGCGCAGATAGACCTCAAATTTTTTGATTTCCTGTTCTGTGATTTCCAGCTTCTTTCTCATGGCAAAAACCTCCTCCAAATCAGTGCCTACATTTTACCAACAGCGCATGAAAAAGCCCAGAAGAACCGCCTCTATCTCCAGATTCCACCGCTCTTTGAGACCGAAGAATCAGATGGACAACAATGGCAAGGTTTTGAAGAAGCTGTATGATAAGGCAGGAGATATTCACCGCTGGTATCTGAAGCGGATGCTGTATCTGCCGCGAAAGGCAAGCGAGCGGAAAAGCCTTTCCGCCGCTATTGAAAATCTGATATGCATAATATCGCTTAAAAACACGCTGAAATGAGCACTTTTGAGCGAACGATAAGTAACATGAGTATAAGGGAGCATACGCTGCAGCCAGACATTTTCCGCCAATGCATATGTTCCTAAAATACGCTAAAGGATGTGATCGGTCATGAAGTATATCGACTACAGCAATATGAAGGAATTCTATACCATCGAGGAGGTGTGTCGCCTGTTTGAACTGGACAAGCAGGAACTGCGGCGGTACAGCAACAAGTATGGAATCGAGCCGCAGGAGGACCAGTATGGCAACTGGGGCTTCCGGAAGATACTGGTACGCAAGCTGCACAACCATATTTACAAGGAGCAGAAGGCGACGGGGCAGAGCGCGGGATACCGTGACAGAAAGCGGAGCGATCCATGGGGATGACAGAGCTGTTGACGGTCAAAGAAGTTGCGGAATATTTGAGAGTCAGCCGCACCCAAGTGAGAAGGCTGATCCGCTCCGGTCAGCTGAAAGGTATGATGATTGGCCGAGAGTATAGGATCTCGCTGGCCAGTCTGGCAGAATTTACGGAGGAAGCGTAATAAAATAGAGTATTACGGCTATTGGAAAGTCATGCTGCCGTTCATTTCCTCATCCCTTCAGGTACGGTCAATATAATTTACTCGTATGCCGCATTTATGCGAACATTGCACCCGATTGTAAACAAGAGACAGGGCTGGTTCAACCGGTGTCACTCTGGGGGAGGGGATGTGGACAAAACTGGGCTTATCTGCGTGGCCCGAGTTGTTATTGTTTCCTCTTAAAATAAGGTGATGGCCTCAAGGAACATTCCCTGAGGCCATCACGCTATTGTTTTTTTCGAGTCACAGAAGCGGAGAATGCAAAGCGGTTCCTTCCGTGTGTCGGCAGTATGAAGCCCTTATTCCAGTTCCAGACTGCCTGGGTAGTACGAATACAGGAAACGATCGGGCCGCAGGCAAAACTGCCGCCGTCTGCCCAGATAGATGCGCAGAGTGCTGGTCCCGGTTTCACTGCATATCCAGAATATATACTATACCTATAGAAGGCCTCGGGGTAATTCCCCGGGGTCAATTTCTATATTTGGAGGAATTGATATGAAAGCCGAGACCTTTACCTGCTGTCACTGCGGACAGGCGCACCCGCTGGAAAGCCGCATCCTGGTGGGTGACGATGCACTTTGCGAACGCTGTGCCAATGAGGAGACTGTGATCTGCTCCCGCTGCGGAGAGCGTGTTTATCGGGATGACAATGCCGGGGATGAAAATACACCCCTCTGCCAGCCCTGTTATGACCGGCACTATACCAGTTGCGAACGCTGTGGACGTATCATCCATGTGGATGATGCTTACTATGAGGATGACGATGAAGATTACCCGCTCTGCTATGACTGTCATACCCATGCGCGTCGGAATAAAATGATCGAGGACTATTATTACAAGCCGGAACCTCTGTTCCGCGGCAATGGCCCTCGCTATTTCGGTGTGGAGCTGGAGATCGACGGGGCTGGCGAGGATGACACCAGCGCGCAGAAAGTCATGGAAATCGCCAACGGAAACGGCGTGGAGAACCTGTACTGCAAGCATGACGGTTCCCTGGATGACGGCTTTGAAATGGTGACGCATCCCATGACGCTTGAGTATCACATGAAAGAAATGCCCTGGGCAAAAATTCTCCAGGAGGCAATTCGTCTGGGCTATACCAGCCATCAGGCTACTACTTGTGGCCTTCATGTCCATGTGAACCGGAATGCCTTTGGCGGCACGGAGGAAGCCCAAGATACAGTGATCGCCCGCATCCTCTATTTCTTTGAGAAGAACTGGGAGGAGCTTCTGAAATTCAGCCGCAGAACGCCCCGTCAGCTGGAACGCTGGGCTACCCGATACGGCTACAAGGACCAGCCGAAAGAACTGCTGGATCATGCCAAGAAGGGCTACCACGGCGGACGCTATACCAGCGTAAACCTCACCAATGCAGATACCATCGAGTTCCGGATTTTCCGGGGGACTCTCAAATATAATACCCTCATCGCCACGTTGCAGCTTCTTGACCGAATCTGTGATGTGGCGCTTTATTTGACCGATGACCAGATCAAGGCCATGTCCTGGACCACCTTTGCCTCCGGCTGTACGCAGCCTGAGCTGGTACGGTACTTAAAAGAGCGACGGCTGTACGTCAATGAGCCGGTGGAGAGTGAGGAGGAAGTCTGATGTGCTGCTTATTTGGAATGATCGACTGTCACGGGCGGTTCAGTGCCAGGGAAAAGGCTCATATTCTCTCTGTACTGGCAACAGAATGCGAGGAACGAGGCACTGATGCCACCGGAATCGCTTACTGTACCCATGGCCACCTGAGCATCTACAAACGCCCTCTGGAGGCCCACAGGCTGCGTTTTCGCATTCCGGAGGATAGCAAAGTCATCATGGGCCATACCCGCATGACCACTCAGGGAAAGGCCAGTAGGAATCGAAACAATCATCCGTTCTTGGGAAATGCGGCTGGAGAAACGTTTGCGCTGGCCCACAACGGTATTCTTTACAATGACCAGCTTCTGCGCCGTACCAACCATCTGCCCAGAACCAAAATCGAAACAGACAGCTATATTGCGGTGCAGCTGATTGAACAGAAAAAAGCCCTCGACTTCTCCAGCCTGAAATACATGGCGGAGCAGGTCGAGGGCACTTTTACATTCACGGTGCTGGACAAAAAAGAAAACCTCTATTTCGTGAAGGGGGACAATCCCCTCTGCCTGTACCACTATCCCCGCCATGGCGTGTATCTGTATGCTTCCACGGAAGCCATTCTGACAAGAGCGTTAAATCTCCTGAGACTGCCCCTCGGCAAACCGGAGCGCATTGAGTTGGGCTGTGGAGATATTTTGAGGATCACCGCATCTGGTCAGCAGGCAACAGCATCGTTCAACACTTCACATCTCGCGCAGCATTGGGGATATTGGCCGATGTGGACATCAGAGGTAAAGCGGACTGGTAAGGCCCGGACAGCAGAGCAGGAGTATCTGGACGAACTGAAATCCGTGGCCTGCTGCTATGGGTTCTCGCCGGAATCGGTGGACAGGCTGCTGGAATCCGGGTTTTCCACGGATGATATTGAAGAATTCTTATATGAGGGAGCGATGTACTGATGGGTATTTACGAAATTGACGCCAAGGTGAAGGAGCTACGGGAGCTGCGCAACATGGAAGCAGAAGTGAAGTCGGCCATCACTGCCATAGAAGATTCCCTGAAAGCGGAAATGCTGGCAAAGAACACAGATGTCCTATCCGGGAAGGACTATACCATCACCTGGAAAACCGTTATCACCAACCGATTTGACAGTGCGGCGTTCAAGCTGACCCACGCAGATTTGTTTGCTCAGTTCAGCCGGAGCAGCACCTCCCGGCGGTTTGTAATTGCGTGAGGGGGATAGGCCATGCAAGTAGTTGTCGTAGAACCGAAGAAAAAGCCGATGGTGCAGGACATCGGCTCTGACCTGGAATCCATGCAGAAAATCGTGGGTGGCCCCATTGAAGTAGTCTATCCCTTTGACGAGCCTGTGGCGCTGATTTGCAACGAGGAGGGCAAGCTTCTGAATCTACCGCTGAACCGGGCACTGCGGGATGACGAGGGAAATGTCTATGACATCATCTCCGGGACATTCTTTGTATGTGCTGCTGCACCGGACAGTGACCGCTTTGCGGATCTCACCGACCAGGAGGTAAATACGTACATGGAGCGGTTTTCTGTGCCGGAGATGTTCCTGAACGTGGGCGGCGATTTGTTTGTCCTGCCGTACCTGTAACGTGTACCGTTAGGGCGTACCCTATTGGTACAGCTAAAAAGAGTCCCATTAGGGTTGATTTCCGCATTTTGGCACGTGCCATCTGAGAAAGCCACCCTAATGGGACTTTGGTTACTGTTGCGAGGCAATGATCGTCTCGCAGTATTTTTTCAAAGCTGGAATGTCATCTGTGATGATCTCCCAAGTAGTTTCGGGGTAACGGTGCCGTAGCTGTGCGCCACAATATTTCGCATGGCTTTGATCTGTCGCCATGGAACGCCCGGGTGCTGTTCCCGGAAATCGTCCGACAACTTGCCGACCAACTCTCCGATTTGCAGGATACAGAGAGCCGCAGCATTACGATAGATAGAATCGTTTTGGAAAGTTGCAGAGTCGTTCCCAAATCGCTCTACGGTCTGTTCGATCTGCTGACAGTAGGAAACGATATGCTCCAATATGCTGATATTGCGGTCAAGAGGCTTCATACAGCAGCACCTCATCGTCTCGGATGGAATCTAAAAAACGCTGGTCAAGGCTGGTGGTTGGAACCAGATCAACCGGAACACCGAGGGTGTCCTCCAGATCCAGCAAAAAGCCAGCCAGCTGGAAACCGCGGATGTCCCCCTTATCGATCCTCAGGTCGATATCGCTGGAATCTGTCATATCGCCACGGGCATAGGAACCGAACAGATAGACCCGTTTGGCACCATACTGCTTCGCCAGCCGGGACACGACCTCCTGAATTTCATGCAGCGTATATGCTCTCATACGGACACCTCCCAGCGAAAAAACGGATCTTAATTCGTAGTATATCAAGAAAATGGCACATTTACAAGCGAAAGGATGATGAAAATGAAGATTGGATACATCCGCGTCAGCACACAGGAACAGAACACCATGCGCCAGGAAGTCCTCATGGAAGCTCTGGGCGTGGATGAGGTCTATATCGACCGCATGAGCGGCAAGAACACCAACCGCCCGGAGCTACAGAAGATGATGGAGTATGTCCGCAAGGGAGATACTGTCATCGTGGAGTCCATCAGTCGGTTTGCCAGAAACACCCGGGATTTGCTGGAGCTGGTGGAACAGCTGACCGCAAAAGGCGTGGAGTTTGTCAGCAAGAAGGAAGCCATCGATACCACCACGCCCACCGGAAAATTCATGCTGACGGTATTCGGGGCCGTGGCGGAGTTGGAGCGGGAGTACATCCTGCAGCGCCAGCGGGAGGGCATTGCTATCGCGAAGAAGGCTGGGAAGTACACCGGACGGAAACCGATTACGCCGCCGAATTTTCGGGAGGTCACGGAACGGTGGAGGAACGGCGAAATAACTGCGGTGGAAGCCATGCGACGCTTAGATATGAAATCCAGTACTTTCTATAGAAAAGTGAAAATGAAATACTACTACGAAGGATGAGGATATCCATAAGATCATGACCGATGGTGACGGTGATTATCAGATCGACGGCAACATCACCGCCAGTTCCCTGAAGAGCATCCTGTCCGGCTATACCGTTGACGGTGAGTTCTACGCCATCACCGATGACGACTACACCGACAGCGACACCCTGGATTACCTGTTTGTCCATGTGGATGGTGCTACGCCCATCGCCTGATCCGTTCCCCCTGTTGTTCACCCTTCCGTGTGAATAACACGAAGACCCCGCTCCTTTCGGAGCGGGGTCTTCCGTTAGCGCAGCAATACAAAATATGGAAATGTAAAAATACCAAATTTTAAAGCGGGAACCCGTTTTGATGGTCAAATAGAATGCGTATCGTGTTAAACCTGCGGGGCCCGCACACAGATAGGAGGGCCCCTGATGGGATATGTGATCAACCGTCCGGAGGCGGCGGCCATGGAACGGCTGCTTGCCCAAAATCCGGACAACGCGGTGGGGACCATTTTGCGCCTGGCCTGGCTGGAGGGCCTGACGCGGGATGAGATCGTCCTGCTCCAATGGACCCAGCTTCGGCAGGAAAAAGAGGAGATTATCCTGCCGGACCGGACAGTTCCCCTGTTCGGAGATATGGCCGTATGCCTGTCGGCCCGGCGTGAGCGGTATTTTCAGACCTCACCCTATGTGGTCATCTCGGAAAAATTCCAAAAGCCTCTGAAACCGGAGTCCCTCTCCCGGCTGGTCCGGCAGGCCATGGACAGCGCGGGCATGAGCAATGTCCGCCTGAGCGACCTGCGCCATGACTTTATCATACGGCGGCTGGAGACGGACGACTGGGCCTTTGTGGCCAGGGTTTCCGGCATCAGCGTGACAACGCTCCAGTCCACCTATGCCGAGTACATCCGGGTCCGGGCATCCGCAGAGCGGCTGTCGGACGGCGACAACGAGTACAGAGTCTGGCAGATCCTCCAGGCGGAAAAGGACTCTGTGGAGGGTCTGGTGATTTCCATGCGGTGGTACATGGGCCTGACCTTGCGGGAAATGGTGACGCTCACCTGGGATCAGGTGGACTTCGACGGGAATGTGCTCCGCCGGTCCGCGGGAGACGCAGAACTGCCCCAGTCTGTGCGGGAGCGGCTTCTGACGGAAAAAGGGCGGCGCGGGGCAGACGAGGACCCCCATATACTGCTGACGGAGAGATCCCGGAAGCCCATGGAGCCGTCGTATCTCTCCAAACGGGTACGCACGATGCTGATCCGGGGTGGTGTAGAGAAAATGATGCTCCGGGATTTTTACAGTACCTCCGAAAAAGATCTGGACAAACTGAAGATCCTGGCGCTGGCCAGGAGCAAAAATGGCCTGCTCCGCAGCGATGTCATGGAGCAGCTGAACCTGACTGGTCCCCTGGCCCACCGCCGGCTGCGAGAAATGACCGACCGGCACGAGTTGGTCCGGGTCTGCTCCAAATACTATCTGCCGGGCACTGTGGTACCGCCGGAGGAGCAGGAGTCCGTTATCCGGGAGTACCTGGTGAAACACGGACAGGCCACCATGGATGACCTGTATTACCTGCTGAAACTGGAACGGCGGCAGTGTTCCCGCGTCCTGAGAAAGCTGGTACAGGAGGGAAAACTGCTGGAAGAAGACGGGGTGTTCCTGCTGCCGAGAAAGGCGGCGGGCGGACAGGAGATCGCCTGAACTGTCCGGCGGCGAATCTCCATCGCAGAGTATAAACAGGAGATGCTGTCCGTCAAGTGAAGCGGCAAGCAGATACCTGCTGCCATCCTGGCGGCTGGTGGATGAGATCTGAAAAACCCGGTTCCAAATAAAAGGCTGCCGGAAGCCCGGAATACGGCATTGCGCCCGCAGAAAAACAGTCCCCGCTGAGACTTCAGCGGGGACCGTTCTGTTTTGTCACATCCATATGTACCGTACTTTTGCTGATCCCGAACTTTTTAGCGGCGTTGCGGACTGTAGTCCTGTTTTCTATGATGTACTGGGCGAGCGCACAGGCCCGTTCCTCGATGTTCCCTTTCAAGAAGCAACACTCCCTGCCTCGTGTTGCTTAAACCTATGCAAAACAGCCGGAAGATATGCGGGTTCTGCGGGAGATGGGGCTGCTTATCGGCGGCGGGATGGGGATATCCGGCGCATGTTGGGGGAAAATATGAACAACGCGTAAATTCTCACATAAACCGATGAAATATTTATATAAATCTGTTGACAAAAGTTCCGGGCGGGTCCATGATAGCGGTAAGAAAACCAAGGAGGCGCATGATGAAGAAAAACCTGTACAGCCTGATGCTGTCGGACGACGTGGTGCGGGAGGTGGACGCCCTGGCCCACCGGATGGGAACCAACCGGTCCGCCCTGGTGAACCAGATCCTGGCGGACTATGTCTCCGTCCCCACGCCGGAGCGGCGCATCAACGATATTTTCCAGGCCATCGAGGAACTGGTGACGCCCTCCCGGGAGCTGGTGCCCTTCTTCGCTCCCAACTCCCCCACCATGTCCCTGAAATCCAGTCTGGCCTACAAGTACCGGCCCACGGTGAAATATGAGCTGGACCTCAACGGCGGCGGAGAGGACGCCATGGGCGACCTGAGCGTCATCTTCCGCACCCAGTCCGCGGGACTCATCGCCGCCATGTCGGAGTTCTTCCGGCTGTGGGTCCGGATCGAGGACGCATGCCTCGCGCCGCTGCTGGGCGGCACCATCACCTGTTCTTTGTACGACGGGCGGTTTGTCCGGCCGCTGGCCATGCCCAGGGGACGGGTCTGCACGTCGGAGGACATCGCCGGGGCCATCAGCGACTATGTCCAGCTGTTCGACCGGCTGCTGAAGGGCTATCTGGGCGGCACACTGTCCGAGCGGGACGTGGAGCTGGCCTATCGTGGGGACCTGCGGAACAGGACCCTTCTGATCTGAATTGTTTCATATAAATGAGGTGAATTTCCATGAACGCTGAAAAATACACGCAAAAGACCCTGGACGCCTTCCGGACCGCCCAGAGCATGGCACAGGAAAACCAGAACCAGTACCTGACGCCGGAGCATCTGCTGTACGCCCTGCTGGATCAGGACGGCGGCCTGGTCCCCTCCATTTTCGGAAAGATGGGCGTGGACTGCGACGGCCTGCTGTCGGAGCTGGACACCCTTATCGGACGGCTGCCCAAGGTGTCCGGCGGCAGCGGGGAGGTCTACGCCTCGCCGGAGACCGGCAAGGTGCTGAGCGTGGCGGAAAAGACGGCGGAGAAGCTCCATGACGAGTATATCTCCGTGGAGCATCTGATGCTGGGCATCTTCTCCGAGGGCACCTCCCAGGTGAAGCAGCTGCTGCAAAACCACGGCATCACCCGCAGCCGCTTCACGGAGGAGCTGTCGAAGGTGAAGACCAATCCCGTCACCTCCGATAACCCGGAGGAGACCTACGACGCATTGAAGAAGTACGGCACCGATCTGGTGGAGCGGGCCCGGAACAAGGAGCTGGACCCGGTCATCGGCCGGGACAGCGAGATCCGGAACGTCATCCGCATCCTGTCCCGGAAGACCAAGAACAACCCGGTCCTCATCGGCGAGCCCGGCGTGGGCAAGACGGCCATCGCCGAGGGCCTGGCCCAGCGCATCGTCCGGGGGGACGTGCCGGAGGGCTTGAAGGACCGCACCATCTTCTCCCTGGACATGGGCGCCCTCATCGCCGGCGCCAAGTACCGGGGCGAATTTGAGGAGCGGCTGAAGGCCGTGCTGAACGAGGTGAAGAAGTCCGAGGGAAAGATCATCCTGTTCATCGACGAGCTGCATACCATCGTGGGCGCCGGCAAGACCGAGGGCAGCATGGACGCGGGCAACCTGCTGAAGCCCATGCTGGCCCGGGGCGAGCTGCACTGCATCGGCGCCACCACCCTGGACGAGTACCGCCAGTATATCGAGAAGGACGCAGCCCTGGAGCGCCGGTTCCAGCCGGTGCAGGTGGATGAGCCCACGGTGGAGGACACCATCTCCATCCTCCGTGGCCTGAAGGAGCGCTACGAGATCTTCCACGGCGTCCGCATCCACGACAACGCGCTGGTGGCCGCCGCCACTTTGTCGGACCGGTATATCACCGACCGGTTCCTGCCGGACAAGGCCATCGACCTGGTGGACGAGGCCTGCGCCATGATCCGCACGGAGATCGACTCCATGCCCGCAGAGCTGGACGATCTGCGCCGGAAGATCATGCAGCAGGAGATCGAGGAGATGGCCCTGAAGAAGGAGGACGACCAGCTGTCCAGAGACCGTCTGGCGGAGCTGAAGAAGGAACTGGCCAACGAGAAGGAGCAGTTCAACGCTATGAAATCCCGCTGGGAGGCGGAGAAGAGCGGCGTGGACAGTGTGAAGCAGCTGAAGACCCGCATCGAACAGCTCCAGGGGGAGATCGAGCGGGCCCAGGCCAATCTGGAATACGAGAAGGCCGCCAAGCTGCAATACTCCGACCTGCCCGCCCTGGAGCGGCAGCTGAAGGACGCGGAGGCCGCCGCCGAGCAGCACACCACTGAGAACTCCATGGTCCACGACACGGTGACGGAGAACGAGATCGCCGACATCGTGGGCAAGTGGACCGGCATCCCCGTCAGCCGCCTGATGGAGGGCGAGCGGGAGAAGCTGCTGCGGCTGGACGAGATCATCCACAAGCGGGTGGTGGGCCAGGACGAGGCCGTCCGGCTGGTGACGGAGGCCATCCAGCGGTCCCGGGCCGGCATCGCGGACCCCAACCGGCCCATCGGCAGCTTCCTGTTCCTGGGCCCCACCGGCGTGGGCAAGACGGAGCTGGCAAAATCCCTGGCGGACTGCCTGTTCGACGACGAACACAATCTGGTGCGAATCGACATGACGGAGTACATGGAGAAGTTCTCCGTGTCCCGGCTCATCGGCGCGCCTCCTGGATACGTGGGCTATGACGAGGGCGGCCAGCTGACGGAGGCCGTCCGGCGGAAGCCCTACTCCGTGGTGCTGTTCGACGAGGTGGAAAAGGCCCATCCGGATGTGTTCAACATCCTGCTGCAAATTCTGGACGACGGCCGCATCACCGACTCCCAGGGCCGGACGGTGGACTTCAAGAACACCATCATCATCCTGACCTCCAACCTGGGCTCCCAGGAGCTGCTGGGCGGCATCAATGCCGACGGCAGCATCTCCGAGGACGCCCGGAACGCCGTTATGGGCGAGCTGCGGCGGTCCTTCCGGCCGGAGTTTTTGAACCGGCTGGACGAGATCATCCTGTTCAAGCCTCTGACCAAGGAGAACCTGAACGGCATCATCGACATTTTGATGCGGGGCCTGAAGCAGCGTCTGGCGGACAAGACCCTGAAGCTGGACGTGACGGACGCGGCCAAGAGCCTCATCATCGACCGGGGCTTCGACCCCATCTACGGCGCCCGTCCCCTGAAGCGGTACTTGCAGGGCGCGGCGGAGACCCTCATCGCCAAGGAGATCCTGCGGGGCGACCTGCCCGCCGGCAGCACGCTGCTGCTGGACGCGGAGGACGGCCAGCTGACCTGCCGGAAGAAGGAAACGGCGTAATACAAAGGGAGACCGGACGAGAAGTCCGGTCTCCCTTTTTGCATTTTTTACGTTGCGGCGTCTCCGCTGTGGGCCAGCCTCCACCGCAGGCCTGAATACCGCCGCTGGCGGCGGTCGTTCTCCGCCATGGAGCGGATGGCCGCGTCGTCTCCCACCAGGATCAGCAGCTCCCGGGCACGGGTCAGGGCGGTGTACAGCACGCCCCGCACCATCAAAGACGGGGCGGAGGGCATCAAGGCCAGCACCACCGCCCGGTACTCGCTTCCCTGGGCCTTGTGGATGGTCTGGGCATAGGCCAGATCCACCTCGCTGAGCATCTCCTGGGTATAGGTGGCGGTGCGGTCCTCAAAGCAGACGGTGAGCCACTCCCCGGAAGGGTCGATGTCCACGATCCGTCCCACGTCGCCGTTGAACATACCGGTGCCCACGGTGCCGTCGGACTTCTCCCACACCACGTCGTAGTCGTTTTTCGTCTGCATGATGCGGTCCCCGGCCCGGAACAGCCGCTCGCCCCACTGGACCTCCCGCTTGCCGTCCGCCGCCGGATTCAGCGCCGCCTGTAAGAGACGGTTCAGGTTGATGGTGCCCGCCGGGCCCTTCCGGGTGGGGGTCAGCACCTGGATCTGATCCGCGGGGATACCCATGTTCTCCGGCAGACGGGTCCGGCACAGCTCCGCCACCGTGGAGACCGCCCGCTGGGCGTCCCGGCGGCAGAGGAAGAAGAAATCCCCCTGATTGTTGGCCAGCAGGGGCGGCTGGCCCAGGTTCACCGCGTGGGCGTTGCGGATGATGGCGGACTGCTCCGCCTGCCGGAACACCTCCCGGAGGAACACCGTCTCGATGCGGCCGGAGCGGATCAGGTCGGAGAACACGTTCCCCGCCCCCACGGAGGGGAGCTGATCGGCGTCGCCCACCATAATGAGCCGGGTGCCGGGCCGCAGGGCCCGCAGCAGGGCGGCGAACAGCACCACATCCACCATGGACATCTCGTCCAGGATCACGGCGTCCGCCTCCAGCGGCTCCTTTTCGCCCTTGGTGAACGTCACCATGTGGGCGGATTCGTTCCAGCTCATGCCCAGCAGCCGGTGGATGGTCTGGGCCTCCTCGCCGGTGAGTTCGCTCATGCGCTTGGCGGCCCGTCCCGTGGGCGCCGCCAGCAGAATGTCCAGGCCCATTTTCCGAAACAGGGCCACGATGCCCCGGACGGTGGTGGTCTTGCCGGTGCCGGGGCCGCCGGTGAGGATCAGCACGCCCTGCCGGGCCGCCGTCTCCACCGCCTGCCGCTGCTGGGGCGCGTATGTAATGCCCTGCTCCCGCTGGAT
>Ga0129314_1000990_pt1 | contig 23121 bp, 19 predicted proteins | sample O1111metagenome_FD_94431 | JGI IMG/M metagenome (GOLD analysis project Ga0129314, IMG submission 94431) | Orangutan individual fecal microbial communities from fecal samples from Wisconsin, USA - O1111 metagenome | ecosystem: Host-associated > Mammals > Digestive system > Large intestine > Fecal... | reverse complement strand
GTTTCCACCGCGTCGGCCACCGCGCGGGGAAGGGCGGGCCTGCCGGAATCAAAGGGAGCGAGCGCCTGATAATCCACCTGCGGACGGCGCAGCAGCTCGGCGAGACGGATTCCGGTGGCGAGCGGCGCGGTGCCGCGCTCCTCAAGCAGGGCGTTGAGTCCGGCGGAAGGAGAGATTGAGCTTGTTTTGAGCCGCTCGATCTCCCGGCGCTTCTGCTCCTCCCGTTCGAGGAAACGCTTCCAGCGCCCGTCCCCGATCAGGCCCATCTCCCGCCCGTGGGGGGTCAGGCGGCTTTCCGCGTTGTCCTGCCGCAGAAGCAGCCGGTACTCCGAACGGGAGGTCATCATCCGGTAAGGCTCCGAGGCGCCCTTGGTGGTCAGATCGTCGATCAGGGTTCCGATATAGCTTTCGTCGCGGGCAAGGATGAGCGGCGCGAGGCCGTCGAGCAGCCGCGAGGCGTTGATTCCGGCAACCAGCCCCTGGGCGGCGGCCTCCTCATAGCCGGAGGTGCCGTTGAACTGCCCCGCCCCGAACAGCCCCCCGACCTGCTTGGTCTCAAGCGAGGGGAACAGCGCCAGCGGGTCGATGCAGTCGTACTCGATCGCATAGGCCGGGCGCATCACCTCGACCTTCTCAAGTCCTTCGATCGAGTGGTAGAACAAAAGCTGGACCTCAAACGGCAGCGAGCTGCTCATTCCCTGAAGATACATCTCGTCGGTCGATTCCCCCATCGGCTCGATGAAGAGCTGGTGACGGCGCTTATCCGCGAAGCGCACGACCTTATCCTCGATCGAGGGGCAGTAGCGCGGTCCGGTGCCCTCAATCACCCCCGCGAAGAGGGGAGAGCGGTGCAGGTTGGCGCGGATGATCTCATGGGTCCGCTCATTCGTGTAGGCGATGTGGCAGACCATCTTATTGCGCAGGGAGCCTTCGTCGGTGTCCGCCGAAAACGGAATGATCCGCTCGTCGCCCGGCTGGACCTCAAGCCGGGAAAAATCAATCGAACGCCGGTTGACCCGCGCCGGGGTTCCGGTTTTGAAGCGGCGCATCGGAAGTCCGAGGGCCTTGAGGCAATCCCCCAAGGGGTTCGCCGGGTGGCAGCCGTCGGGGCCGGATTCCTGTGAGAATTCTCCGATAAAAACCTTGCCCTTGAGGTAGGTTCCGGTGGCGAGGATTGCCGCTTTGCATGGATATTCGGCTCCCAGCGCGGTGACGGCCGAGCAGACCCGCCCTTCCCGGACCCGGATTTCCACCACCTCGGCCTGAATCAGGTCGAGACCGGGACAGCGTTCGACGGTGCGCTTCATCCATTCGTGATAGCGGACCCGGTCGCTCTGCACCCGCAGCGAATGAACGGCGGGACCTTTGCCGCGGTTGAGCATCCGGCTCTGGAGCATGGTTGCATCGGCGGCGCGGCCCATCTCCCCGCCGAGGGCGTCGATCTCCCGGACGATATGCCCCTTGGCGGTGCCGCCGATGGAGGGGTTGCAGGGCATATTCGCCACCGAGTCGAGAGAAATGGTGAAGAGGGCGGTTCGTTTGCCGAGACGCGCGGCGGCGAGCGCCGCCTCGCAGCCCGCGTGGCCCGCGCCGATCACCGCGATGTCGTATTCCTTTGCGATAAATGTGTTCATTGTTGCTCCTCGAGAGACTCTCATGAAAATTTGAATCAAAGGCGGCGGAGAAAAACCGGCCGTCGTGCCTCCGCGCAAAAAGCGGGAGAAACACCATTCGGGCGCGGCGCGTGCCGAATCTGCGTGCCGGACGCACCGGCCGGGGTTGTTTTCCCACGCAGAAGCGGAAGAACCGCCGGGATTCGGGCGCGGCGCGTGCCGAATCTGCGTGCCGGACGCACCGGCCGGGGTTATTTCCCCACGCAGAAGTGGGAAAAGACCTGCTCGAGCACCGCTTCGGACGCCTGCCGTCCGGTCAGCTCGGCGAGCGGCCCGATCGCGCCGTCGAGAAGAACCCCCGCGGCGTCGAGGGTAACCCCCTCCCGCAGGGCGGAAATCGTTTCGTCGAGCGCCCGCATCGACCGGTGCACACAGGAATACTGCCGTTCCGAGGCGATCAGGCAGTGATCCTGGGTCAGCCGCAGGCCCAGCGTCCGCCGCAGCGCGCGGGAAAGCTCCTCCATTCCCTCGCCGGTTCCGGCGGAGATTTCAACATCGACGGACGGCGGCGGTGGAAAGCTCTGCTTTGCCGCCGGAAGATCCGCCTTGTTTGCAAGGACCAGATGCGGCCGCTCCTTCACCAGCTCGTAGAGCGAACGCTCCTCCCCGGTGAAAGGGCGGGAGCGGTCGAGCAGAAACAGAACCAGATCGCTCGTTTCGACCGCCTGCTTCGCGCGAAGCACCCCGATCTGCTCGACCGCGTCCCCGGTCGGGCGGATTCCCGCGGTGTCGAGCAGCCGCAGCAGCACGCCGTCCAGCTCAACCGTATCCTCCACCACATCGCGGGTGGTGCCGGCGATTTCGGTGACAATGGAACGGTCCCGCCCGCAGAGGCGGTTCATCAGGGTCGATTTTCCGACGTTCGGGCTGCCCGTGATGGCGACCGAGATTCCCCTTTGGAGCATTCTTCCGCTGTGGTAGCCCTCACAGAGGGCCGAAAGCCGCCCCCGTCCGGCCTCGAGCGAGCAAAGCAGGCCCTCGCGGGTCACCGCGGGGGAATCCTCCTCCTCGGGGTAATCCCCCCACATCGCCAGCTCGGCCGCCGCGTAGGAGAGGGCATCGGTGATCTCTCCGATTTCGCGGCTCAAGGCCCCGTCCCGCCGCGCGAGGGCGGCCGAAGCCGCCGCCGAGCCTTCCGCCCCGATCAGTTCCGCGACCGCCTCGGCCTGCGCCAGATCGAGCTTGCCGTTCTCAAAGGCCCGGCGGGTAAATTCCCCGGCGGCGGCGGGGCGGGCGCCCTCCCGCACACAGGCGGCGATCAGCCGCGCGGCAATCGAGGGATTGCCATGGCAGGAAAGCTCGGCCATATCCTCTCCGGTATAGCTTTTCGGCGCCCGCAGGACCAAAACGATTCCCTCGTCGATCCGCTCCCCCCGCGAGACAAATTCTCCGTAGGAGGCGCGGTAGCCCGGCAGAGAGGTCAGCTCCCTGCCCGAGACGGGGCGGAAGATCCGCCCGGCAATCTCAATGGCCCGCGGTCCCGAAAGCCGGATCACCGCGAGGGCGGACACGGCGGACGGCGTGCCGCACGCCACAATCGTCTGTTCCATCCCCTTCTCCTTTCAACATCAGCCGGTTTCTTTGGTTGAAAACAAAACGGGCCGCTGCGGATGGAAATTCATCACGCGGCGGCCCTGACAGGAATCAAATCTCGATCTTGCCGTAAAGCGGCTGGTTTTCCGCCTCGGTGGGCGGGACCTCCCGGCGGCTGCTCTCCTGATAGGGTGCGGGCTTCTCACGGCGTTCGTTACGCCGTCCGTCTCTGCCGCCGAAGCCGGAACGCGGACCGCGCGGCCGGTCGCCGTCACGGCGGGGAGGACGTCCTCCGTCGCGGCGGGGCGGGCGGCCGGAGCGGGGCGGCCGGGCATCCCTCGCGGGCGCGGCGGAAGGATTGTTTGAGGAGATCACCACGCAGCGGTTCGGCTCCTCGCCGGTCGAAGCGGAGGTAATCCCTTCCATCTGGGAGATGGTCGAATGGATGATCCGGCGCTCGTAGGGGTTCATCGGCTCGAGGGTGGTGCTGCGTCCGGTCCGCAGAACCGCGCTGCCCAGACGGCGGGCGAGCTGCTCGAGGGTGGCGCGGCGCTTGTCGCGGTAGTTGCCTGAGTCGAGCACCACCCGCACATAATCGCCTTCCCCGCGGTTGGCGGCCAGCCCGGCAAGATATTGCAGCGCGTCGAGCGTCTCGCCGTGGCGGCCGATCGCAACGCCCGAAACATCCCCGCTGAGACGAATCTGAATCACGTTCTCGTGGGTGGAGGCGGCGATGGTCACATCGGAAAGGTTCATCGCCCGCAGAATCGAGGTGACATATTCCTCGGCGACGGCAATCTTGTTGCCGAAATCACAGGGGGCGGCGGGCTCGGCGGGAGCTTCCTGCTCCGGCCGGACAGGGCCGGCCTGCGGCTGTTTTTCCTCCGTCTTCGGCTCCTCTTCCCGAACGGGCTCCCGGACCGGCTGCGCTTTGGGCGCGGCGGGCCTGGGCGCGGGCTTTTCTTCGCGGGGGAGGGGCTTTTCCTCGCGGGGCGCGGGCTTTTGCTCCCGGGGCGCGGGCTTTTGCTCCGGCGCCGACTTCGGATCGGGGACCTCGACAAAGACGCGGACCTTTGCGGGAATCTGGCTCAGGCCCAAGAATCCCTTCTTCGGCATGCTGATAATCTCGAAGTCGACATCGCCGCGTTCGAGTCCCAGCTCGGCACAGCCGCTGTCGATCGCGGCGTCAACCGTTCTGCCGGTCGCGATGACTTCCTTCATCATGCTTTCAACCTCCTTGATCGGGTACTGTTATTTGATGTCGTCGTCGGTGACTTCGACATATTCCTCACCGTAGCGCTCGGCGTCCCGCCTTCTGGCCTCGGCCAGCTTGCGGCGGGCGATTTCCTTTTGGGAAAGACCCTTCTCGCCGGGATCCTTGATACCCTGTTCACGGGCCTTCTTCTTCTGCTCAATCCGCTCGAGCCGCTCGGCCTCGCGCATTGCCTCTTCCTCGGCCTTGGCCTTGGCGATTTCTTCGGCGGGGTTCATCACCTTGTTGAGCACATAGCTCTGGACGCAGGAGCAGATATTTGAGATCAGCCAGTAGATGCCGACGCCCGCGGGAACGACGAAGGAAATCCAGACGCTCATCACCGGCATCATGATCATCATCGAATTGTTCATGCCGGCCATCTGTCCGTCGGTGGTGGCGGCGGTGGACTGCTTGGTAATCAGGCTCATGATCAGTGAGGTCACGCCCGACAGAATCGGGATGACCATCAGGGCGAGGTAAAGCCCCATCGGCTTTCCGTCGGGGGTCAGGGTGGGCTGGTCAAAAAGATTCAGCCCGAACATCGTGAAGTCGAAATTCAGAATTTTATCCGCAATGTCGGCGCCCAGCCCCTCATAGAAGGGGGCGGAATTCTGCCGGATGGCCGAAATGACACTGATCTCCTTGGAGTAGGAGTTGAGTCCGTTTTCGCCGAGGACGGCGGTGGCGATTTCGATCGCCTTGTTGATCGTCTCGGCCGGCAGCCGGAGCATATGCTTGATCGGGTAATAGATGACGTCGAGCATGCCGAAGAGAATCGGGAACTGAATCAGCATTGGCAGGCAGGAGGACATCGGAGAAAAATGCTCCTCGTTGTAGAGCTTCTGCAGCTCCTCGGAGTAACGCTGCTTGTTGTTGCCGTAAGCCTTTTGAAGCGCCTTCATCTTCGGCTGCATTCTGGCGTTGGCGATCAGGCCCTTCTGCTGCTTGATTCCAAGCGGAATCATGCAGACCTTGAGAAGAATTGAGAAAATGATGAGGGTGATGCCGTAGTTGTGGGTAAAGTTATTGATCTGGTACATAATCCAGCCCAACGGGGTTCCGATAAACGAGAAGAATTGAATCATGCGGCTGCTTCCTCCAAACGCTCTTTTTCTATTCAAAAGAGATCCGCCGCATCAGCGGTGGCGTTTCTCTCGATTTTTTCCGGGATAAACCTGAAATTCCCTGTGGAAGGTGAAGTGGTCGGGCACCGGGTCGTAGCCGCCCTTCGCAAAGGGATTGCAGCGCAATAGACGCCAAACGGAAAGTAACCCGCCCCGTATCGCGCCGAATCGGTCGATCGCCTCTAAGGCATATCTGGAGCAGGTTGGAATGTAGATGCAGTGCGGCTGGGTGTAACGGGAGACGGAAAGCTGATAAAAACGGATCAGCGCCCTAAGAATCTGCTTCATCGGATTTTTTGAGGTAAGGGGCCAGTTGCTTCTTCATGAGGCGGTAGACCTCCTGCATCGAACAGACGGTGGTGCGGACGCGGGCGACGAAGACAAAATCGTAGCCCGCCCGATCCGTCAGAGACGGGGCGAGGAGGCGGTACGCCTCCCGGATCACCCTGCGCGCCCGGTTGCGGTCGTGGGCCTTGCCGATCTTTTTGCTGGTGGTGATGCCGACCCTGTGAACGCCGAGCCTGTTTTTGGCCGCGTAGCTCACAAGGACCGCTCCCACCTCGGCCTTCCGGCGGTAGAGCCTTCGGAAATCATTGTTCCGGGTAATCGAAATGATGATTCTTCGCAACGGGCAAAACGTCCCTCCGCTTGTGATTTCGATAAACAGAAAGAAAGGCCACAAACCAAGACGGTGTGGCCTTACAGAATTAGTACGTGAGCCGAGCTCTGCCCTTGGCGCGGCGGCGGGCGAGTACCTTCCGTCCGTTTCTCGTCTTCATTCTCTTGCGGAAACCATGCTCCTTCTTGCGCTGGAGCTTTTTCGGCTGATAGGTCCTGATCATCGCAAACCCCTCCTTTCAGGGAAAACCTTGCAGGGTACTAGTATAGCTTATCCGCGGCTGTAAAGTCAAGAACCTTTTATCAAAAAGCGCAAACTTTTCTTCTTTTGGCCGCGCTATTTTTCCCTTTTCGGGAAAAATCCGGCTTTCCCCGCGCCGCGGTCCCGAAAAAGGGGCGGAAAAACGCCCGTTCTTTCCTATTATAATTATCCGGCTATTTTTCTGTTGATTGTTGCCTGAAAGACATTTTTATGTTATGATGGAAGGGAATATTAAGGAGGCCCCCGGGAGGGCCTTTTTTGGAGGGCGAGCCGATGGATTCCACCCAGAAAATCTTCTCTTACGTACAGGAATACTGCCAGAAAATGATGCCGGCCGGACCCTATAAGCTCTGGATCAAGGATATCCTCTGCGACAGCTTCGACGAAACGTCGGCGGTGCTTCTGGTGCCGACCAACTTCCGCAGGCAGATCATCGAGAGCAAATACCTTGAATTCCTGACCACCGCCTTTCAGGAAGTGGTCGGCTTTCCGGTCAGAGTTTCGGTCCAGAGCGAGGAGGAGCGCCGCAGCGCCGAGCCTCCCCCGGAATCCCGCCAGCAGGAGGAGGGCGGCGGAGAGGAGCTTGACTTCAACTCCAACTTTCTGCCGAACGGCGAATACGCCTACACCTTCTCGACCTTCATTGTCGGTTCCTCCAACAAGTTCGCCCACGCGGCGAGCGTGGCGGTTGCCAACAATCCTTCCTCCTCCTATAACCCGCTGTTCATCTACGGGGATTCGGGACTGGGCAAAACCCACCTTCTGCGGGCGATCTGCTCCGAAATCGCGGATAACTACCCCAGCTTCGAAATCATCTACGTCAAGGGCGAGGATTTTACCAACGAGCTGATCAACGCCATTAAAACCGACAAGACCAAGGCCTTTCACGACAAGTACCGGAAGGCGGACGTTCTGCTGGTGGACGATATCCAGTTTATCAGCGGCAAGGTCAGCACGCAGGAGGAATTCTTCCACACCTTCAATACCCTGTATGAGGCCAACAAGCAGATTGTCCTGACCTCCGACCGGCCGCCCAAGGAGATCAAAACCCTCGAGGACCGGCTCCGCAGCCGCTTTGAATCGGGGCTGATCGCGGACATCCAGCCTCCGGATTATGAGACGCGGGTGGCGATCCTGCGCCGGAAGGCCGAGCTGCTCGACCTCGATCTTCCCGACGATGTGACCGAATATATCGCCAACCGCCTGAAAACCAACATCCGTCAGCTCGAGGGAACGGTCAAAAAGATCAAGGCCTTCAAGCTGCTCGCCGGCTCGCCGCCGTCGATTCCGATCGCCCAGAACGCGATCCGCGACATCCTCAACGACAGCCAGCCCGTCTCGGTCACCGTCGAACGGATCATCAACGAGGTGTCCCGCTACTTTGAGGTTTCCCCGCAGGACATCCGCTCGATGGACCGCACCGCCAACGTCTCGCTGGCGCGGCAGGCCGCGGTGTATATCATCCGGGAGATCACCCATATGTCGATGGCCTCGATCGGGGAGGAATTCTCCAACCGCGACCATTCGACCATCGTTTATACCATCAAGCAGACCAAGGCGACGATGGGCAGCAACGCGCAGTACAAAAATACCATCGAGGACATCATCAAGAATATAAGGGATCAATAGAGACAGGACGGCCTTTCAAGAAGTTTCAAACGGTGTAAAATCGGTTGAAAAGTGGAAAGAGATGTTGAAATCAAACAATCTTTCAACATTCTCACCAACGTTTTAAACATCTTTTCACTTCCATTTTCTACACCCATTGAAAAAACTTTCTTTTCCAGAAGTTTTTCAGAACGGCGGATTGTCTGTTTTTGCGCTTGTCCCGCCGTTTCCGGCGCGTCTTCAACAGTTCAACCTGTCCTACTATTACTACTAAATATGATCTCTATCTATTCTATCGAAAGGAAGATCCTGATTATGAAAATAAAATGCGAGAAAAACGCGCTGTGCGAGGCGGCGGCCGTCGTCAGCCGCGCCGTTTCCTCTCATTCCTCGATTCCGACGCTGGAGGGAATTCTGCTTCGCTGCTCCGCCGCGGGGATGGAGCTTTTCGGATACGACCTCGATACCGGAATCTCGACGCGGATTGACGCGCAGATTTCCGAGCCGGGGGAAATCGTTCTGCCGGCAAAGGTGTTCCTCGATATCGCCAAGCGGCTGGACGATGAGTTCATCACCATTTCGACCGGAGAAAAGTGCCTGACCGAGATCAAGGGCGGCAAAACCGAGTTTACGATTCTCGGGATGCCGGCCGACGATTTTCCCGAATTTCCCACCATCGGCGACGTCACCGATTTTGAGCTTCCGCAGGCCACGCTCAAGTCGATGATCGACCAGACCATCTTCGCGGTCAGCCAGTCGGACGCCAAGCCGGTGCATACCGGCTCGCTCTTTGAGCTGGAGGAGGGAAGCCTTTCGGTTGTTTCGGTTGACGGCTACCGGCTTGCGGTGCGCCGCGAGCGGGTTGCTTTCGGCGGAGAGCTGCGCTTCGTGGTGCCCGGGCGGGCGCTCGGGGAGGTTTCCCGGGTGCTCGACGGGGAGAGCGACGACCCCGCCGGAATGCAGATTTCAAAGAAGCATATCATCTTCCATATCGGGGACTACCAGATTTTCTCCCGGCTGCTGGAAGGGGAGTTTCTCGATTATCACGCCGCCATTCCCGGCGGCGAGAGCCTGACCGTCCGCATCAACACCCGCGCCCTGATCGACGCGGTCGAAAGGGTCAGCCTGCTGATCTCCGACCGGATCAAAAGTCCGCTGCGGGTCAAGTTCTATGAGGGCGGGGTGGACCTGAGCTGCTCGACCGCTCTGGGACGCGCTAACGACACCATTTCCGCCGCCATCGAGGGCAAGGCCCTCGAGATGGGCTTCAACAACCGCTATCTGCTCGACGCGCTGCGCGCGGCCGGATGCGACGAGGTCCTTCTTCAGATCAACAGCCCGCTTTCCCCGATGAAGGTGGTTCCGACAGCGGGAGATTCCTTTGTTTTCCTGGTGCTGCCGGTCCGTCTCAAGACCGAGGGGTGAGCGGATGAGGCAGATTGAAATTTCCACTGAATTCATCAAGCTTGATTCCCTGCTGAAATTCTGCGGCGCGGCGCCCACCGGCGGCGCGGCCAAGGAGATGGTTCAGGCGGGGGAGGTCCTTGTCAACGGGCAGCCCTGCACGATGCGAGGAAAGAAGATCCGTCCGGGCGACCGGGTGGCGGCGGGCGGGGCCGAGTGGGAGGTTATACGCCTTGAAGGTCACCCAGCTCTCGATTGAGGCCTTCCGCAACCTGCGGGAGATCGACTGGACTCCCCGCGGCGGGGTCAATGTCATCTACGGCGAAAACGGCCAGGGAAAGACCAACCTGCTCGAAGCAATTTGGATTTTTTCGGGAGCCAAGAGCTTCCGGGGAGCGAAAGAGGCCGAGCTGATTCCGATCGGCGGACAGCAGGCGGGTCTTTCGCTGCGGTTTTCTGATTCTTACCGCGAACATCTGGGTAAACTCCGATTGGGGGAAAAAAAGGAAATTCTGCTCGATGGGATGCCGGTCGATTCTCTGCCGGGCCTTTCGGGAAGTCTCTGTTGCGTTGTTTTTTCCCCGATCCACCTGAACCTGATCAAGGGAGGGCCCGCCGAGCGGAGAAAATCGCTCGATACGGTCATCGGACAGGTGAAGCCGCGCTATCTTTCGGTGCTTTCGGAATACCAGCGGCTGCTGACCCAGCGGGCGGCGCTGCTGAAGGACGCGCAGATGCAGCCGGCGCTGCTCGATACCCTCGACATCTGGGATGAGGCGCTCTGCCAGCGCGGCGCGCTCCTGACCGTCACCCGCAAGAGCTTTGTCGAGCGGCTGACTCCGATTGCCTGCGAAATCTACCGCGGAATCTCGACCGGCCGGGAGGAGTTTTCCCTTCGCTATCTTTCGAGCATCGAATCCGACGGGGAGTCGAGCCGCGAAACGATGAAAAAGCTCCTTGCCGAACGGCGCGGAGACGACCTGCGCACCGGCATGACCTCGGTGGGACCCCACCGGGACGACCTTGAGGTTTTGATCAACGGGATTTCGGCACGTTCCTTCGGCTCGCAGGGGCAGCAGCGCAGCGGGGTGCTGGCGATGAAATTTGCCGAAAGCGCCCTGATCGAGCAGGTCGTCGGACAGCCGCCGGTAATTCTGCTTGACGATGTGATGAGCGAGCTGGATTCTTTGCGGAGGGACTACCTTCTTCACCGGCTGACCGGACGGCAGATTTTCATTACCTGCTGTGATCCGGGGCAGGTGTCAGGGGTGGACGCCCTTTTTGAGATGAAACAAGGCTGCCTGACCGGCGGCGGCCCATTGGGATAGGAGCGATGGAATGTTCTTGCATCTCGGCCAGAATACGGTGGTCCGCACCGACGCGGTGGTCGGAATCTTCGATATCGAGACGGCGTCGGTCGGAAAGATCACCCGGCAGTTCCTTTCCCGGGCGGAGGAGGAACTGCGGGTCACCAACGTCTCGCAGGATCTTCCCAAGAGCTTTGTCGTCTGTCTTGACGAAGGCGGCATGCGGGTTTATATCTCCCAGATTTCGACCGCGACGCTGCGGCGGCGCACCGGATTTGTGGAGGATCTCGCTAAGGATTAACATAATTTTCCATATCAGTACCGGCGTCGGCATTTTTCCAAGAGGAGAAGGAGAGAGGTTTTCTTGAATAACACCGAGCAGAATCATTATGACGAAAATCAAATTCAGGTGCTGGAAGGGCTGGAAGCGGTCCGCAAGCGTCCCGGCATGTATATCGGTTCGACCGGTCCGCGCGGACTGCACCACCTTGTTTATGAGATCGTCGATAATTCGATCGACGAGGCCCTTGCGGGTTACTGCACCGATATCGAGGTCGATATCCTGCCGGGGGACATCATCCGTGTCCGCGACAATGGACGCGGCATTCCTGTCGGCCTTCATCCAAAGATGGGGATTCCGGCCGTTACGGTGGTTCTGACCGTCCTGCACGCGGGCGGAAAGTTCGGCGGAAGCGGCTATAAGGTTTCGGGCGGCCTGCATGGGGTCGGCTCCTCGGCGGTCAACGCCCTTTCTGAATGGCTTGAGGTGGAGGTTCGGGACGGAAGCCATTGCCATCACCAGCGCTTCGAGCGCGGAAAGGTCGCCACCGACCTCAAGGTGACCGGCGAATGCAGCGACACCGGCACCACCATTACCTTTAAGCCCGACGCCGAGATTTTTGAGACGGTCGAATTTGACCGCAATGTGCTGCTGCTGCGTCTGCGGGAGCAGGCGTTTCTCAATGCCGGCCTGCGGATTGTTCTGCGCGACACCCGCTGCGCCGACGGCGGAGAGCCTTTTGAGGCGGATCTCTGCTATGAGGGCGGCATCTCGAGCTTTGTCGATTACCTGCACAAGAAGCGCGGCCTTGAACCGCTGCATCCCGATATCATCCACCTCACCGCGCAGGACGGAGATTCGATCGCCGAGGTGGCGATGCAGTATAACGACAGCTACAACGAGCTGATTCTCTCCTTTGCGAACAACATCAACACCGTCGAGGGCGGCACCCATGAGGCCGGGTTCAAGTCCGGCCTGACCAAGGTGATGAACGATTTTGCCCGGCGCTATAACCTGCTGAAGGAGAACGATAAAAATCTGACCGGCGAGGACGTCCGGGAAGGGCTGACCGCGGTGATTTCGGTCAAGCTGACCGACGCCCAGTTTGAGGGACAGACCAAGGCGAAGCTCGGCAATACCGCCATGCGGAGCATGGTTGATTCGCTGATCTCCGATAAGCTCGCCCAGTATTTTGAGGAAAATCCGGCGATCGCCCGCGCGATTCTTGATAAATCGCTCGGCGCCGCCCGCGCGCGGGAGGCCGCCCGCAAGGCGCGCGAGCTGACCCGCCGCAAGTCGGCGCTGGAATCGGCTTCGCTGCCGGGAAAGCTGGCCGACTGTTCCGAGAAGGGGACCGACCGCACCGAAATCTACATCGTCGAGGGCGATTCGGCCGGCGGCTCGGCCAAGCAGGGGAGGGACCGCCGTTATCAGGCGATTCTGCCGCTGTGGGGCAAGATGCTCAACGTCGAAAAGGTCCGCGCCGACAAGGTGTACGGAAATGACAAACTGACTCCGGTGATCACCGCCCTCGGCTGCGGCATCGGGGATGAGTTCGACATCGAAAAGCTGCGCTATGACAAAATTGTCATCATGGCCGATGCCGACGTGGACGGTTCGCATATCCGCACCCTGCTGCTGACCTTCTTTTTCCGCTATATGCGCCCGCTGATCGAGCAGGGACACATTTATCTTGCGCAGCCGCCGCTCTACAAGGTGGCCCGCGGCAAGCAGATCCGCTATGCCTACACTGATCCGGAGCTGGAAGTGGCCGTCAAGGCTCTCGCGCCGAACGGGGAAAAGGTGGACATTCAGCGGTACAAGGGCCTTGGCGAAATGAATCCCGAGCAGCTTTGGGAGACGACGATGGACCCCGACCGGCGGCTGATGCTCAAGGTAAACATGGAAGACGCCGTTTCCGCCGATGAGGTTTTTTCGGTTCTGATGGGAGACAAGGTCGGCCCGCGGCGCGAATTTATCGAGCAGAACGCGCAGTACGTCGTGAATCTCGATATATAGTCGAATGTTTCACGTGGAACATTCGATGACATAGAACAGGAAGGGATACCAGATGGACGAAATGATTCAGGGACGCCTTGTTGACGTTGAGATCGAAAAGGAAATGAAGGAAAGCTACCTCGCCTATTCGATGTCGGTCATCGTCGGACGCGCGCTGCCCGATGTGCGGGACGGCCTCAAGCCGGTGCACCGCCGCATCCTTTATACCATGTACGAGGCCAACAACACCCCTGACAACGCCTACCGCAAATGCGCGTATACCGTCGGCGAGGTGCTCGGCCGATTCCATCCGCACGGCGACGCGAGCGTTTATGATGCGCTGGTGCGTCTCGCGCAGGATTTTTCCCTGCGGATGCCCCTCGTTGACGGCCACGGCAACTTCGGTTCGGTTGACGGCGATCCGGCCGCCGCCTACCGCTATACCGAGGCGCGGATGAGCAAGGCGGCAATGCCGCTGCTCACCGATATCGAGAAGGATACCGTCGATTTTATGCCGAACTATGACGGCAGGCTCAAGGAGCCGGTCGTTCTTCCCTCGCGCTACCCGAACCTGCTGGTCAACGGCTCGACCGGCATCGCCGTCGGCATGGCGACCAATATTCCGCCGCACAATCTCGGTGAGGTGATCGACGCGGTCTGCGCGCTGATCGACAATCCCGATTCCACCATCGAGGAGCTGATGACCCATCTGCCCGGCCCGGATTTTCCGACCGGCGGCATCATCATGGGCCGCAGCGGAATCCGCGCGGCCTATGCGACCGGACGCGGAAAGATCACCGTGCGCGCCCGCACCGAAATTGAAGAAATGCATAACGGCCGCGAGCGGATCGTTGTCACCGAGCTGCCCTACGGCGTCAATAAGGCCCGGCTGATTGAGTCGATTGCCGAGCTGGTCAAGGAAAAACGGGTGGAGCAGATTTCCGACCTGCGGGACGAGTCGGACCGCGACGGAATGCGGATGGTCATCGAGCTCAAGCGGGACGCCAATGCCGCCGTTGTCCTCAATCAGCTCTTCTCCTATACCCAGCTTCAGGACACCTTCGGGGTCATCCTGCTGGCCCTTGCCGGCGGAGTTCCCAAGGTGATGAGCCTCAAGGAGATTCTCGGACATTATATCCGCTTCCAGGAGGAAATCGTTGTCCGCAGGACCCGCTTCGACCTGAAAAAGGCCAAAGAGCGCGCCCATATTCTCGAGGGATTGCAGCGCGCCGTCGATATCGTCGATGAGATTATCGCGGCGATCCGCGCCACAAAGGGAGGAATTCCCGAGGCGAAGGCCGCCATCATCGAACAGTTCGGCTTTGACGAGCCGCAGGCCGCCGCGATCGTGGCTTTCCGCATCGGACAGCTCGCGGGGCTTGAGATCAAAAAGATTCTCGATGAGCTGGCCGATCTCGAACAGAAGATCGCCAACTGGGAGGCAATTCTTGCCGACGAGCACCGGCTGCTCCAGATTGTCAAGGAGGAGGTCACCGCTCTCGGCGCCAAATTCTCCGACCGCCGCCGCACCGAAATCCAGACCGTTTCGGGTGAGGTCGATATTGAGGATTTGATTCCCGAGACCGACTGCGTCATCACCCTGACCCATTACGGCTATGTCAAGCGCCAGACCACCGATACCTACCGCACCCAGAAGCGCGGCGGGCGCGGCGTCACCGGCATGAGCCGCCGGGAAGAGGATTTCGTCACCGACCTCTTTATCTGTTCGACCCACGATTATATCATGTTCTTCACAAGCAGGGGACGCGCCTACCGGATGAAGGGCTATGAGATTGCCGAAAGCTCCCGCAGCAGCAAGGGAATCAATATTGTCAACCTGCTGCCGCTCGAACAGGGGGAGAAGGTCACCGCCGCCATCAAGGTCGGTGATTTTGAAGCCGGGCAGTACCTCTGCATGGTCACCAAAAACGGCGTGATCAAGCGGACCAGCCTTTCCGCCTTCAAAAACATCCGCAAGGCGGGGCTGATTGCCATTTCCCTCGACGAAGGGGATGAGCTTGCCTGGGTCCGGATGACCGACGGCGAGGATGATCTGATTATCGCAACCCGTCAGGGCCGGGCGATCCGCTTCAACGAGACCGAGGCCCGCGGAATGGGCCGCAGCGCCCGGGGCGTGCGCGCCATCCGCCTTGCCGACGACGATCAGGTTGTCGGGATGGCCAGGGTCCGGCCCGAAAGCTGTCTCCTGACCGTTTCCGAATCGGGACAGGGGAGAAGAAGCCCGGTGGATGATTACCCGGTGCGGTCCCGCGGCGGGTTGGGCGTCCTCAACTATTATGTCGAGAAAAACGGTCCTGTCGCGGGCATCAAATCGGTTGACAGCACCGACGAGGTGTTCCTGATTTCGGATGACGGCGTGATTATCCGTATCAGCGCCGCTGAAATCGCGGTGCAGTCCCGCTATGGCGGCGGCGTGCGGGTGATGCGGCTCGCCGAAGGCAGCAAGATCGTAACCCTGGCCCGCGCTCCGGCGGAGGAGCAGTCCGACGAGGAGGTTTCGGAGGACCCGCAGGAAGATCCGCAGGAGGAAGCCGGTTCCGTCAGCGAAGAAGAATAACCCCGAAGGCCGGACGCCCGTGATGGGCGTCCGGCCTTCGCTTTGTGCCCAGGACAACCGCCGGTTCTGCCGGCCGCGGTGAAGGATCTTTCGCTTCAAGCAATGAGTGCGGAAAAATGGAAATCATTAAAAACGGAAGGGTCAATCAGAAAAAATTTTGATTCAGCCGCCGCAGCGCATGTGATGCATGAGAAATATTCAATGCCTCAAGAAGCAGACCGCTAAAAGACCTTTTGCGGTGCCGTTCCCCGCTTGGAAAAGCCGGGTGACGGACAGGCAGGAAAACCGGCAGAACAGGCAGAGCGGGAAGAAAAGACCGGAAGCAAACGGGTCGCTCGCGCGCAGTGTGCTCGGCAAGGCTGTTCTTAGCAAGCCTGTTCAATGCCCCAAAAAGCAGACCGCTAAAAGACCTTTTGCGGTGCCGTTTTCCGCTCGGGCGAGCCGGGCGCTATGCAGGGTGCAAGCCCGCTCTTCACGCATGGTTCTGTCGATTGGGGCGGAAGAGAGGAGTGTTTCACGTGAAACAAAATGCGGGAGGCGGTTTTCTCACAAAACTTCCGAATATTTCATGGCTTTTTCACATTTCTCTGTTTGAATAAAAATGAAAGGGAGGCGTATGCATGGCAAAGATTCTGATGGTTGATGATGAGGAAAAAATCCGCTTTGTCGTCAAGGAATACGCGCAGTTTTCCGGCCATGAGGTGGCGGAGGCCGCGGACGGCTCACAGGCGGTGGAGCTCTGCAAAAGACAGGATTTCGACCTCATCGTAATGGACATTATGATGCCGAAGGTCGATGGATTTTCAGCGGTCAAGGAAATCCGCAAGTTTTCCCAAACCCCGGTAATCATGCTTTCGGCGCGGGGGGAGGAGTACGATAAGCTCTTCGGCTTTGAGCTGGGGATTGACGATTATGTGGTAAAGCCGTTCTCTCCCAAGGAGCTGATGGCACGAATCGGCGCGGTGCTTGCCCGCAGCGGCGGAGAAAAGCGGCAGGAGCATGAATCGATCAAATTCGAGGGACTGGTCATTGACCTGACCGCCAGAAGGGTCACCGTAGACGGAACCGACGCCCAGATGACCCCCAAGGAATATGAGCTGCTGTTCTATCTCGCCAAAAATCGGGGAATCGCCCTTTCCCGTGAGCGGCTGATCACCGAGGTGTGGGGGTATGACTATTTCGGGGATGACCGCACTCTTGATACCCACATCAAGATGCTGCGGCAGAATCTCGGCCCTTACCGCGGGTATATCGTCACCCTGCGGTCGATGGGCTATAAATTTGAGCCGCCGATGGAGCCGCAGGCATGAACTGGCCGAAAAAAAGCATTGAGGGGAAAATCCGCAAGTCCCTGCTCGGCTATACCATCTTCATTGTGATTCTGCTCTGGACTTTCCAGATCGCCTTTATCAATACCTACTACCAGACGATGCAGCGCATGAGCATCCTGCGGGCCGGCAAGGAGATCATCCGCAGCGTCGGGCGGGACGATTTTGAAGAAAGTCTTGAAAGCATCTGCTTTGAGCACCGGATGTGCAGCATGGTGGTCAACGAAAAGGGAGAAACCATCTATTCGGTCGATATGATGGGGCGCATCTGCCTGATTCACAGCCCGGCCCGCTTTTCGCTGATGCGGGTGCTTGCGCCGGTGGTGCAGGGGCAGCAGGACGAGCTGGTGCAGAAGGTTAAGGACGAGCATTTTCACAGCATGGGGCTGATTTATGCCAAGGCCTACCTGACTCCGGAGGGGGAGCGCCGGGTCATCGTCCTCAACGCGGCTCTTGAGCCGATCAAATCGACCGAAGGAATCCTGAAAAGCCAGCTTTGGATTATTACCGCGATGCTGGCGGTCATCGCGGTGATCATTTCCAAGCTGATTGCCCGCAACATTTCGCGGCCGCTGCAAAACATCAGCGACAAGGCGCGCCGTCTCGCCGAAGGGGAATATGCCGCCGATTACGACGGCGCCGGCATTGCGGAGATCGACGAGCTTGCCGAGACGCTGAATTTCGCCGCGGAGGGGCTTTCCAAGGTTGAGGAGCTGCGCCGTGAGCTGGTGGCGAACGTTTCGCACGACCTGAAAACGCCGCTGACCATGATCAAGGCCTATGCCGAGATGATCCGGGACCTGACCGGGGACAACCCGCAGAAGCGCGGAGAACAGCTCAACGTCATCATTTCAGAGGCGGACCGCCTGACCGCGCTGGTCAGCGTGCTCATCCGCATTTCGCAGGACGAGCGCGAGGGAAGGGTCTATCAGGCGGAGCCGTTCGACCTCGAAGAGATGATCCGGGAGGTGGCGCGGCGCTTTGCCCAGACCAACCCGGATTATCAGATCACCTGCGCCATCGAGGGGACTCCGGTGGTCCTCGCGGACCGGGAAAGCATAGGGCAGGTGCTGTATAACCTGATCTCCAACGCGATCAACTACACCGGCGAGGATAAACGGGTGTTTGTTGCGGCAAAGCCCGCCGGAATCGGTGTGCGGGTCGAGATCCGGGATACCGGACGGGGCATTCCCGCCGATCAGCTTCCGCTGATCTGGGAACGGTACTACCGCAGCCGCAACACCCACCAGCGGCCGGTGGCGGGAAGCGGGCTTGGCCTTTCCATCGTCAAGGGGGCGCTTGGCGCGCAGAATCTTCCCTTTGGGGTGGACAGCGTGGTGGGCGAGGGCAGCTGCTTCTGGTTCGAGCTGCCTTTCGGGGCGCTGCCTCCCGGCAGAGAACAGGAAAACTAAACAGTAACGGCTTCGGCGCCGGACGGGATTTTCCCGTCCGGCGCCCGCTGCTTTGTCTGTGTGATCCGCGGCCCCGGCTTTGTTTGCACCGCCGGTTTCCGTCCGCCTGGCCTGTTTGTCCTGCCTATCTCATCCCGCCGCATCCGCGCGGGCTTTTCCAAAATTGCCGCCCCGCCTGTTTTCAGTATTTCAGGGGGATTTTCCGATCTCTTTCAGGGTTGTTTCACAAGGACGACACAGAAAAAACCGAAAATGGAAAAAGAGAAAAATATAATTTTCCTATTTATGGAAGAAAGGAAAATTTATGCCGGAACCGATGGAAGAACAAAAGGCACTGGCCGCAAAAGTACAGAAAGAAACGGAAAGCACTGCCCAAAAGGAGCTTCTGAAGCTGCTGGAGGAAGAGCACAAACGAAGGCTGCCGCCAAAAAAATATTGGGCAGCTGCTCTGGCGCTGCTTGTTTTGGCTGGCGGCGGTCTGGGGTGGTGGGTTTATATCGAAAAGGGCTCGTCAGAAGATGAAGTCACCTATCGCCAGTATACGGTGCAGCGCGGTGATGTGACGGTGGGAATCAGCGAAAGTTCCTCCATTTCCCTCGACCGGGAGGTCATCACCTTTCCGGTATCCACCACAGTGGAAAAAATTTTTGTAAAGGCGGGGGAGTCGGTGAGCAAAGGCGATCCGCTGATGCAGCTTAACGCCGAAGAAATTGAAGCGGGAATGGTTTCCTACCGGCTTCAGGTACAGATGGCCGAGTTGGAGCTGGAGCAGGCAAAGCTTGACCAGCAGAGCAAGCTCGTGAAGGCCGAACAGGAGTACCGCGCCACTGTGCTGGAGGGGGAGCTCGCCGCAGACAATCAGAGCCTCTCGGTCAGCGATCTCGAAAAGAAGCTTGCCTCGGCGCAGGAGGATCTGGAGGACGCGCTCGAGGATCTGGATAAATACCGCAATTACGAGGAAGATTACGACGACGATTATTCCGATCTGCAGGCGCTGGAAAAGCGGGTGGAAACCTACCGGTCGCTTTATCAGGATTATCAGTCACAGTATGACACGGTGGCGGACCTTGAGATCAAGATTGCCTCTTATCGGGAAAGAATCGACGAACTGTGTGAGGGAAAGACCGAGGAGGAGATTCAGGACTGGAAGGAGGACGAGGACAGCACCTACAGCAAATACCTCAAGCTGCTGGCCGACGCCCAGGAAGAGCTGGCCGGCCGCGATTCGGAGAGCCTTTCCGGCAGCTACCGCTCCGCGTATGAAAAGTACCAGACCTATCAGGAAAAATATTCCGACCGCCTTGCCGACTTCAACGAAGAATATGACGTGGAATACGGCGATGACGACGGGCTGGAGGACAAAATTGAAAAGCTTGAAGATACCGTGAGCGATTATGCCGATGCGCTCGAACAGGCCAAGCTCAACCAGAAGACCGGAACCCTCTCTGCTGAACAGATCCGGGAGCTGGCGGAGCTTTCGGCACAGACGGCGCTTTCCCAATACAATCTGACCAAGCTTTTGCTGAATCAGGATGTGGATGAAGCGCAGGAAATCTATGACCAAACGCTGAGACAGATCAATGAAATTCAGCAGAGCCTCTCGGACGACGGCATCGTTTATGCGCCGTGCACCGGAATGATTGTCAGCATTTCACTGGATGAGGGGGACGATTTCGACGTGACCTACGACGAAGACACAGATACCCTCCGCGAGCAGACGCTGCTCACCATGACCGACATCTCGTCGGTTTACGTGCCGATCACCGTGTCGGAGGAGGATATCCTCAACGTCTACATCGGCCAGCCGTCCACCGTCACAATGACCGCCTTTGAGGGAATGACCTTCGAGGCGGAGGTGGATACCATTTCGGTGGAAGCGGCTCGTTCCGGCGCGGCAACGGTAAGCTATACGGTAAATGTGCGCTATTTGGGCGAAAACGAGCTGGATATGTACGAGGGAATGAGCGCACAGACCACGCTGATCCAGCGGACCGCCGCCGATGTGCTCTATGTCAGCAATCAGGCTGTGACCAACACCGATGGCATCGCCGCCGTACAGAAGCTCGGCGAGGATGGAAACGCAGTCACAGCCAGAATAAAAACCGGCTTTTCCAACGGCCAGTATGTCGAAATTCTTGAGGGGCTTGAGGAAGGCGATGTTGTTCTGGCGGAAAGCGGAGTGAGCAGGCAATGAGGCTTTCGGAGATTATCCGCCTTGTCTGGATGAACCTGATACAGAACAGAACCAAAGTGCTGCTCACCTCGCTGGGAATTATCGTCGGCTCCGCCACCATCGTGCTGGTCATTGCGATCGGGCAGGGCGGACAGGCTGATGTGGCCGAGCAGTTCAAAAATCTCAACGCCGGCGCGATCGACATCAAATCAGTGGAGGCCTCCGCGGCACAGGGGCCCGATATGGTCGGCGGAATGGGCGGATTCGGCGGCGGGGCGCCTCCGGGCGGCGGGTTTCCTTCCGGCGGCGGAACGCGCTCATCCAGAAACTCCCCCGGCGGGAGAAGCGCCAAAAGCAGCAAGGTAAAGCTCACGCTCGAGGATGTGGAGGACCTTTCCGAGCTGGTGAGCGGCCTCGACGAGGTTACCATCCTGGTAAGCGGCACGACCGGGGTATACGGGGGGGACATGGAGGAGGAGAACGACTCGGTCACAGTGGTCGGCGTGCTGGAAAATTATCAGCGGGTCGGCAATCTTGAGCTGCTGCAAGGTTCCTTTCTCAGCGAAGAGGATAATTCCGGCGGAAGCTATGTGGCGGTCATCGGCTACAGCCTCGCAGAGGAGATTTTTACCTATCCCAGTCTGGCCTGCGGAGATTATTTGACCATCGACGATAAAAATTATCAGGTGATCGGCGTGCTTGCCGAGATGGGTGCGGTAAGCTCCGGGATCAGTTCGGATGATGCGATATATATTCCATATAATTCCGCAATCAAATACATATATGGCAATGGGGCCGAGCCGTCGATGACGGCGGTGGCCTCCGATGTGTCGCAGGTGGAACCCGCAATCGAAAAAATCAAGGCGGTGCTGGCCGAAAACTATCCCAAGGGAAGCTTTTCAGTCACTGATGCGGGCAGCGCCATGGACGCGGCCACCAGTTCCGCAAACACCCTGGCGATGCTGCTGCTCGCGGTGGCCAGCATCGTCTTTGTGGTGGGCGGAATCGGGATCATGAATGTCCTGTTTGTCTCGGTAAAGGAACGCACGCAGGAGATCGGCATCCTGAAGGCGATCGGCTGCCCTGCCGGCAGCATCCTGCTCGAATTTTTGCTGGAAGCCGTTTTTATGGGATTCGCGGGCGGAATCCTCGGCATCGTTGTCAGCTTTGCCCTTGTGCCGGTCATCGAGATATTCGGAATGCGCCTTGAAACCGGCGTGACGGGCTGTGTGCTTGCGCTGGTATTTGCGTTGTTCACCGGGACTTTGTTTGGATTTTATCCGGCCTATCGGGCGTCAAAGCTGGCGCCCATCGAGGCACTGACCCTGAATTGAGGAGGAAGCATCCCTATGAAGCGGCTGCAATGGATACTAATCGTAGTAATAATTACAATATTTACTTCCTGTATCAAATCTGAGCCCATTCCGGAAGGGCAGAGCGGGACGCATGGCGATTCTCCGAAGGGGATGAGCCGCCCCGCGGGGATGACGGCCGACGGGGAGGGGAAGCAAAGGGCCGGTTCCGCAGAAAGAAAAAGCCGTGCGCCGGATGAGGTCAGAGATTCGGGCGCCGGGGAGAGCGGGCTCGGGAATAAGGAAGAAAAAAGCGTCACCGGCAAGGTGAAAATGATTGTCGGCAACGAGGCAACCCTGATCATCACCACCGGGGACGGGGTGGAAACCGCCGAAAGTTATCTTCTGCCTGTAGGAATGCGCATCGGCGGCAAGGACTTTTCGTCGGTCACGGCGGGGAACACCCTCAAAATCACCTTTGGGACCCATCCGGACGACGGCAGCGAAATAATAACCGCTGTTTCCATTGTCGGAGGCAAATAGCAAAAGCATCGGAAATCACAGCTTCAAGAACAACGGGGGTGGGAAAATGCCGCATCTGATTGAGCTGACAGATATTTCCCGGCGGTTTCTGGTGGGAGATACGGTGGTACAGGCACTCAAGCACATCCATCTGCAGGTAGACGAGGGGGAGTATCTTGCGGTTCTGGGACCTTCCGGGTCGGGAAAATCCACCCTGATGAACCTTTTGGGCTGTATGGACCATGTGCAGTCCGGAAAATATTTTCTGGCCGGACTGCCGGTCCACAGGCTGCACGACCGGCAGCTTTCGATCGTGCGCAACCGGATGATCGGGTTTATCTTCCAACGGTACCACCTGATCCCGACCTATACGGTTCTTCAAAATGTCATGATGCCCCTGCTGGTACGCGGCGCTTCACACCGTGAGGCCCAGCTTGCCGCACTGGAGCAGCTGGTCCTGCTCGGCATGGGAGAACGGGTTCGCCACAGCCCGAGGGAGCTTTCGGGCGGGCAGCAGCAGAGGGTGGCAATTGCCCGGGCGCTGGTGGGCGGGCCGAAGCTGCTGCTGGCCGATGAACCGACAGGGGCGCTCGATTCCAATACCGGCGGCGAGGTCATGCGGCTGTTCGAGCGGCTTCACGACCGCGGACATACCATTGTGATGATTACACATGATTCCCATATTGCCTCTTACGCCGAACGGACGGTAAGAATCGTCGATGGAGAGCTGTATTCCTGAAAGGCGCCGGTCCTT
>Ga0129314_1000989_pt1 | contig 23126 bp, 26 predicted proteins | sample O1111metagenome_FD_94431 | JGI IMG/M metagenome (GOLD analysis project Ga0129314, IMG submission 94431) | Orangutan individual fecal microbial communities from fecal samples from Wisconsin, USA - O1111 metagenome | ecosystem: Host-associated > Mammals > Digestive system > Large intestine > Fecal... | reverse complement strand
ATGATGGGCTGATCCACGTTGCCGATATCGCCGGAGAACACGATGGTGCGCTTTTCGCCGCCCTCGGTCAGTTCCAGCAGAATGGAGGCGCTGCCCAGCAGATGGCCGGCATCGATAAAGGTGGCCGTTACCCCCTCGCACACATCAACGGTCTGGTTATACTCGCAGGTTTGCAGAAATTCCGGAACGCGCATGGCATCAGCCACCGTGTACAGCGGCTCCACATTGGGGCGGCCGGCCCGCTGGTTCTTACGGTTCTGATACTCGGCGTCGCTCTCTTGAATATGGGCGGAGTCAGCCAGCATGATGCTCAGCAGATCCGCAGTCAGGCGGGTGGTGATGATCCTGCCCTGAAAGCCGTTTTTGATCAGCATGGGAATGCGGCCCGAGTGGTCGATGTGGGCATGGGTTACCAGCACCACGTCAATACTGCCGGGATGGAAGGGCAGCGTGGCGTTGTCCACCTCGTCGCGGCCCTGCTGCAGACCGCAATCGATAAGAATATGCTTTCCGTTTACCTCAAGGCAATGGCAGCTGCCGGTAACGCACTGGTCAGCGCCGAAAAAGCGGATCTTCATGACGTACATCCTTTCCAAAAAGTTCACAACTACGGGTTCTGTTTTCTGCTATGATAGATGATGTTTTATTGTACCACTCTTTTCAGCCGCAGGCAAGCCGGAACTTGTGCAAAGGAATTCTTTCCCCAAATTTCCTTTACATATGTACGGCAAATGTGGTACAATGATATTTGTGTTATTATGTATATGTGTATATGCAAAATCTTTTCACAGAAAGGATCCAAAATATATGGGACTGATCACCAAAATCTTCGGAACCTATTCCGAACGCGAATTGAAATCTATCTGGCCAATCGTTCACCAGATTGAAGGCATGGAGGAGGAATATAAGGCCCTGAGCGATGCGCAGCTGCAGGCCAAAACCCCGGAATTCAAGGAGCGCCTCCAAAACGGCGAAACGCTGGATGATATTCTGCCGGAGGCCTTTGCCACCGTCCGCGAGGCGGCGGACCGCGTGCTGGGCATGCGGCCCTATCCTGTGCAGCTGGTGGGCGGCATTGTCCTGCATCAGGGCCGCATTGCCGAGATGAAAACCGGTGAAGGTAAAACGCTGGTGGCTACCCTGCCTGCCTATCTGAACGCACTGACCGGCAAGGGCGTACACATCGTTACCGTCAACGACTATCTGGCCAAGCGCGACAGCGAATGGATGGGTAAGGTACACCGCTTTCTGGGGCTGAGCGTGGGCCTGATCATACATGATCTGACCAAGGAGGAGCGGCAAAAGGCCTACGCCGCCGACATCACCTACGGCACCAACAACGAGATGGGCTTTGACTATCTGCGTGACAACATGGCGATCTATTCCAACGAGCTGGTGCAGCGGGGCCACAACTTCGCCATCGTGGACGAGGTGGACTCCATCCTGATCGATGAGGCCCGCACACCCCTGATTATCTCCGGCCAGGGCGACAAATCCACCCAGCTTTACGACATGGCCGATTCCTTCGCCCGGAAGCTGAAGCGCTTCACCATCGTGGAGACTGACAGCAAGGAGGAGGAAGATCCCAACATCGACGCCGACTACATCGTGGACGAAAAGGCCAAGACCGCCACGCTGACCGCCCGCGGCATCGCCAAGGCGGAGGAGTTCTTCCATCTGGACAACCTGAGCGACCCTGAGAACAGCACCATTTCCCACCACATCAATCAGGCCATCCGGGCCTACGGCATCATGAAGCGCGATGTGGACTATGTGGTGAAGGACGGCGAAATCGTCATCGTGGATGAATTTACCGGCCGTCTGATGTTCGGCCGCCGGTACAGCGAGGGACTGCACCAGGCCATTGAGGCCAAGGAGCGGGTGCAGGTGCAGCGCGAGAGCAAGACGCTGGCCACCATCACCTTCCAGAACTACTTCCGCATGTACAGCAAACTCTCCGGTATGACCGGTACGGCGCTGACGGAGGAGGAGGAATTCGCCACTATCTACAAGCTGGATATCATCGAGATCCCCACCAACCGGCCCATCGCCCGTATCGACTATGACGACAGCGTTTTTAAGACGGAAAACGGCAAGTACCGCGCCGTCATCCGTCAGGTGAAGGAGTGCCACGCCAAGGGCCAGCCGGTGCTGGTGGGTACGGTGTCCATTGAAAAGAACGAGCTGCTGGGCCATCTCTTGCAGCGCGAGGGGATTCAGTGCAACCTGCTTAACGCCAAGAACCACGAAAAGGAGGCCGAGATCGTAGCGCAGGCCGGTAAGTTCGGCGCCGTCACCGTGGCCACCAATATGGCGGGCCGCGGCACCGATATCATGCTGGGCGGCAACGCGGAATATCTGGCCAAGAACGACCTGAGAAAGGCCGGTATGAGCGACGAGCTGATCGCCGAGGCCACCGGCTACGCCGAAACCGACAATCAGGAGATTCTGAATGCCCGCAAGCTGTTTGCCGAGCGGCTTCAGAAGCATAAGAGTGAGATCGCCGGAGAGGCCGAGCGGGTTCGTCAGGCCGGCGGACTGTTTATCATCGGCACCGAACGCCATGACTCCCGCCGTATCGACAACCAGCTGCGCGGCCGTGCCGGCCGTCAGGGCGACCCCGGTGAGACCCGGTTCTATATCTCGCTGGAGGACGATCTGATGCGCCTGTTCGGCGGCGATCGGATCACCAACATGATGGAGCGGCTCAATGTGGACGAGGATATGCCCATTGAGAACAAGCTGCTGACCAAGTCCATCCAGCAGGCACAGACCACGGTGGAGAGCCGGAACTTCCAGACCCGTAAGTCGGTGCTGGAGTACGACGACGTGATGAACAAGCAGCGCGAGATCATCTACGGCCAGCGCAAGCAGGTGCTGGACGGCATGGATGTAAAGCAGACCATCATGGGCATGATGTCCACTTCCATCTCCAATCTGGTCGGCGCCGCCTTCCTGGAAAAGACCCATCTGGACGCCGCAGAGTGCAAGGAGCTGCTGCGGAATGTGGAAGGCATCTATTTCCCCAAGTACGCCGTGAAGATCACGGAGGAGGAGCTGCCCTCCCTGACGGCGGAGACGCTGTCTGAGCGGTTTATTGCAGCGGCTACCGACTTCTATGAGAAGAAGGAGCAGGAGTTTACCCCGCCCATCATGCGTGAGGTGGAGCGCGTCGTCCTGCTGCGTGTGGTAGACGAATACTGGATGGAGCACATCGATGCGATGGATGATCTGCGGCAGGGTATCCGCCTGCGGGCCTATGCTCAGACTGATCCTGTAATCGCCTATAAGAAGGAGAGTCTGGAGATGTTTGAAGAGATGATTTCGGCAATCCAGGAGGAGACGGTGCGGCGGCTGTACAGCGTCCGCATCCAGCACAACGAGGCAATCAAGCGCGAGCGCGTGGCCAAGGGTATGACCGAAAATGTGGGCGGCGACGGAACCGTGAAAAAGCAGCCCAAGAAGGTGATCAAGATCGGCCGCAATGATCCGTGCCCCTGCGGCAGCGGGTTAAAGTGGAAGAAGTGCGACTGCAAGGAGTACCACTCCTGATATGACCCAAACCGGGCGGCGGCAAATGCCGCCGCCCGACCTTAAACTGGCAAAAAAGCGATTGCTTTTTTTGCCAATAAAAATTCGCTCCGACCCGCGCTCCTCCACGTGCTTGCACGTGGAGGAACACTCTCTACGCGCAAAGTGTTTTTCACCACGTACACGCCGCGGTGAAAAACAATCAAAATGATTCGCCGTCTGCGGGCGGCGAACTCTGCGAGGCTTTTACGCCAAGGCGCAAAATGTGTCCAAGGAGGTACTATGTTCCACACCAACACCAAAAACGGCGTCACCTACCTGACTGCCGACACCCTGCGCGGCGTTTGCCATGGCTTTTCCACCCGCCTCGGCGGCGTTTCCCCCGCGCCGTGGGACAGCCTGAACCTGGGGGTTGGCCGGGGGGATCATACGGAATCCGTCCGGGAAAATTATAGCCGCTTCTGCGCCGCCGTGGGCGCCGATCCGCGGCGCGTTGTTCTGTCCAAGCAAATTCACGAGGATGAGGTGCGCCATGTAACGGAGGCGGACGCGGGAAAGGGCCTGTGGCGGGAGCGGGACTACGCCTCGGTGGACGGCATGGTGACCAACGTTCCCCATCTGCCGCTGGTGGTTTTCTCCGCGGACTGCAACGTTGTCCTGCTCCACGATCCCATCAGGGGCGCCATTGGCGCGTGCCATGCCGGATGGCGGGGCACGGCGCTGGGCATCGCCGCCAAGACGGTACGGGAGATGGTGCGGCTGTTCGGCTGCGATGCGGCCAACATCCGCGCCGCCATCGGCCCTGCCATTGGCCAGTGCTGCTTTGAGACAGACGCGGATGTGCCGGAGGCCCTCACTGCCGCGCTGGGCAACGCGGTGCAGCCGTATATCACATGGGACGGGCGAAAATATCACATCGACCTGAAGGGGATCAATGCCCTGTGGCTGCGCAGGGCAGGCGTGACGCAGACGGACATCTGCCCCGCCTGCACCGCGTGTGAGCCCACCCTTTACTGGAGCCATCGGAAGATGGGCAACGCCCGGGGCAGTCAGGCAGCCATGATCTCGCTGGAGGAATAAGGCAATGAAGAAATGTATTGCGCTGCTGCTGGCGCTGCTGCTGGTGGGCTTGTGCGGCTGCACAAGCTGGGACGAGGCAGACTATATCAATGACCCGCTGAGTGAATTGCAGCAATACTACCAGCCGCAGGAGGAGGACGATCCGGCTCTGACGGCCTTTGTCCTGCCCTACCGCAGCAATGAGACCGCAGATCCCATCACATGCCGCGACGGAATGCAGCTGACGCTCAGCGCGCTGCTGTATGAGCCGCTGTACCGGCTGACGCCCGATTTCAAGCCGGAGGCGGTGCTGGCCCTGCGCGATAGCTACGACCCGGTCAGCTTCACCTATACCGTTACGCTGCGCGGCGGCCTGCACTTCAGCGACGGCAGCATCGTGACGGCGCAGGATGTGGCCGCCACACTGCTGCGGGCGCGGCAGTCGCCCCGCTATGCCGCTCGACTGGCCGATGTAACGGATATCCGCGCCGTGGACAGCGCCACCGTGCAGATTCATCTGGCGCAGGATCGGCAAGGTTTTGCGGCGCTGCTGGATATTCCCATCGTGAAGGCCGGGACGGAAAGCGCCGCCTTCCCCACCGGCAGCGGCCCCTATGTCAAGGCGGCCGACAGCAGCACGCTGCTTCCCAACACCTATTGGCAGGGCGTAGGCACACTGCCCTTTCAGGAGATCTGGCTGCTGGCGTGCAAGAGCGAGGAGGCGGCCGCTTACGCCTTTTCCTCCCATGATGTGCATTTGCTGGCCTGTGACCTGACCGGGACAGCCGGGGACGTGGCCTCCACCAGCGGCAGCTCCACTGACGCGGATACCACTATTTTCCAGTTTCTGGGGTTCAATATGAACCGCAGGCTGTTTCAGGATGAGGCCATGCGTCTGGCAGTGGGCATGGCGGTGGACCGCAGCGCGATCGTCAGCGCCTATCTGGTGGGACACGGAGCGGCCACCCAGTTCCCGGTTCATCCCGCCAGCAGCCTGTATCCCACGGCGCTGGAGCAAGCCTATACGGCGGACGACTGTGCCGCCGCTATGGCAGAGCTGGATATGGCCGATGGCAAGGATATCTATCACCTGACGCTGCTGGTAAACAGCGAGAACAGCTTTAAGGTAGCGGCGGCGCAGGAGATCGCCCAGTCGCTGAGCCAATATGACCTGGATGTGACGGTAAATGCCCTGCCGTGGGAGGCATACCTGTCCGCGCTGGAGGATGGCCGTTTTGACCTCTACTACGGCGAATGCAAGCTGACGGCCGATTGGGATGTTTCGCCGCTGCTGGCAACCGGCGGCAGCCTGAACTACGGAGGTTGGGCGGATCCCACGACCGATACGCAGCTGGCGGCCTGCCGCAGCGCCGACGACACGCACCGCGCCGCGGCGATGGAGGCGCTCTGCGGCCGCTTGCAGGCGCAGATGCCGATCGTACCCATCTGCTTCAAGCGTACCTCGGTGCTGCTGCCCTACGACGCGGTGGAGGGGGTCACCCCTACCGCTGCCGACCCGTTTTACGGGCTGGCCCATTGGGTGGTACATTGGGCGGATGAGAAAACGCCGGAATCGTAAAATCAAAACCTCCGGCTAGGCCGGAGGTTTTGATTTTGTAGCCAAGAGAGGCGGCACAGTGAAGAATCACTGTGCCGCTTATTTTTTTATAACGAAAAGGGGGTCAATCTGTACGGTGGGCAAGTCCCCGCAGCTCATGCAGGTTTTTAAAGCCGCGTTGATCCATGAATTCGTTCAGCCCACAGATGATCTTCGGCATGGCCATAGGGTCCACAAAGTTCATGCAGCCCACCTCGAGCGCGGTGGCACCCGCCATGATATATTCCACGGCATCCTGCCATGTGGCAATCCCGCCGCTGGCGATGATGGGAATATGCAGCACAGGCGCTGCCTGATAAACCAGAAACATATTCAGCGGCTTGATCGCCGGGCCGGAAATGCCGCCGGAAATATTCCCCAACACAGGTCTGCCCCGGTCGATATCTATCTTCATGGCGCGAAATGTGTTGGAAATCGTAACGGCATCCGCGCCGCTGTCCTCCGAAGCCAGCGCTGTAGCGCGTATATCGGCGATATTGGGGCTGAGCTTGATATAAAGCGGCAATTTGGTGCAGCGTCGGGCGCCGGACACCAGCTCGGTGACGGAGTGGGGATCGGCTGAAAAAGGAAGGCCGCTGCCCACGTTGGGACAGGAGAGATTTAATTCAACGGCGCTGATGCGGGGATCATTATCAAGGATCTCCAGCGACTCGAAATAATGGCGCGGCTCGTTGCCGGAAAGGCTCAGCACTACATTGGTGCCCATATCCCCAAATCGGGGCAGCTGCTCCGCCACAAAGCGCTCTATTCCCACGGAGGGAATGCCCACGGCATTGATCATACCGCCCAGCACCTCGGTAATGCGCGGGCCGCAGTTGCCCTCGCGCGGCAGGCGGTGGACGCTCTTGATCATCACCGCGCCCAACTCACGCACGGGAAATACATTGGCATTGCAGTCAAAATAATCATATGTGCCGGAACCCGGCATCACCGGGTTCTTCATCTTCATCCCGCCAAGATCTACGTTCAGATTCGCCATGGCTTATACGATCCTTTCTGTCGGAAATACCGGGCCGCAATGGCAAACCGTTTCATATTGCCTGCGTCCCTGCCTGTCATGGGTTTCACAGACGCATCCCTTGCAGGCACCGACACCGCAGGCCATATGCTCCTCCAGCGACACATAGGTGGGAAAGCCATACCGGCGTCCCAGCGCATGCATCTCCCGCATCAGCCGCTGTGAGCCGCAGGAGTAGGCGGCGGCAAAAATATGGTCTTTCAAATCCTGCGCAAAAAGATCTGTCACGCGATGCCTGTCATCTGCACTGGCGCGGACGATGGCGCCCATCGCCGTCAGCTCCTCACTGTCGAAAAGCATCTGTGTACTTTGCGCACTGAGATAGGCATATATCTGATGGCCCCGCGCCAGCCCCCAGCCGGCCAGAAGGCGCAGCGGCGCAATGCCGATACCGCGTCCGATCAGGGCAAGCGCTCCTTGAGCATCAGGCAGTGGGAAGCCGTGTCCCAGAGGGCCAAGCGCCTGTATGCCGTCACCAGCGCGGAGGGCTGCCATACGTTCTGTTCCCTCCCCTGTCACCTTATAGAGAAAAGTGAGTGTACCGGCAGCGGGGTCTGCATAATTGATGCTGATAGGGCGCGGAAGAAAGGGCACATGGCCCTCCCACGCCCGGAGCATCATGAATTGGCCCGGCTGCGCCGCAGCAGCCATCTCGGCGGCGCGGACTTCCATGCGCATGTAGCCGGGAATTACCTGTTCGTTTCGAACAACTGTTGCTCTTTGATACATTGTGTTCTCCTTTTCGGCGGCGTACAGCGGATACGTCCGCTGCGCGTGAGAAAAAGAAAAGCGGACATGGTAACATATCCGCCCTTCACTTTTTTAGCCGTTACTCTTTTCACCCAGATACGCCTTGCGCACGTCGTCATTGTTCAAAAGATTCCGGCCGGTATCCTCCATCACAATACGGCCGTTTTTCAGCACATAACCACGGTCGGCAATGCTCAGGGCCATCTTGGCGTTTTGTTCCACCAGCAGCACGGTGGTGCCGCTGTCGCGCACGCTTTTTATAATATCGAAAATGCCCTTGATGACCAACGGCGCCAAGCCGGTCGAGGGTTCATCCAGCATGATCAGATCCGGCTTTGCCATCAGCGCGCGCGCCACGGCCAGCATCTGCTGCTCGCCGCCGGACAGCGTTTTGCCCAGCTGCTTTCTCCGCTCCTCAAGGCGCGGAAACAGCTCAAACACCTCATGCATGCTCTTGTGGATCCCGGGCTTATCCTTGTGACGCAGATATGCCCCCATCTCCAGATTCTCCGTAACCGTCATTTCCGGAAATATCCGCCGGCCCTCCGGCACCAAGGAAAGGCCCTTGGACACAACCTGCTCGGCATTGAGCGCCGTAATCTGAGCGCCGTTATAGATAATGGAGCTGCCCTTCTGCTTGGGAATCATGCCGGAAATTGCCTTGAGCGTCGTGCTCTTGCCGGCGCCATTGGCGCCAATAATCGTAACGATCTCGTTTTTCTCCACATGGATATTTATGCCATGCAGAACCTCAATACTGCCGTAGCTGACATGCACATTCCGCAGTTCAAGCATCTTCCTCATCCTCCTTGCCCAGATATGCTTCGATCACCTGCTGGTCGGCGCTGATCTCTTCCGGCGTTCCAAAGGCGATACATTCTCCGAAGTTGAGCACCATGATTTTATGAGAGATGTTCATGACAACGTCCATCTTATGCTCGATCAGCACCACCGTGATGCCCATGTCACGCATCCGCAGCACGCGCTGTGACAGTTGATCCAGCTCTTGCGTGTTCAGGCCGGAAGCCGGCTCATCCAACAGCAGCAGCTCGGGCTTTGTGGCCATGGCGCGGGCAATCTCCAGATTCTTTTGCATACCATAGGAAAGGCTGCCCGCTTTTTCATTGGCTACATTTGCCAAGCCCATAAAATCCAGGATTTTCATGATTTCTTCGCGGGACTGCTTCTCCTGCTTGCGCTTAGCCGGCAGAGAGAGCATCGCGGTAATGGGATCGTAGGTCATGCGGCAGTGCTGACCCACCAGCGCGTTATCCATCACGGACATATCCTTGAAAAGGTTGATGTTCTGGAACGTGCGCGCCAAGCCGATGCGGGTACGCTGGTAGGGCTTGAGGGAGGTGATATCCTGCCCTTTGAAATATACCTTGCCGGAGGTGGGCTGGTAGAAGCCTGCAATCAGGTTGAAAAGGGTGGTCTTTCCGGCACCGTTCGGCCCGATCAGTGCCGTGATCTCCCCTTCTTCCGCTTTGAAATCCACATTATCGACAGCTTTCAGGCCGCCGAACTGGATACCGATATTCCGGGTTTCCAAAATACAGCTCATACCTGCGCCTCCTCATTCGCCGTCTCTGCCTTCCTTTTTTTACCAAGCTTGATGGTTCCGGACAGCACGCCGTCCACCCAGTCCACCAGTCCGCCCAGACCCTTTGGCGCAAAGATAATGATCGCCACCACCGCCGCGCCGTACAGCACCAGCCGGAACTCGCCGATAAAGCGCATTGCTTCGGGCAGGATCGTCAGGGCAATGCCGCCGAGAATGGCGCCCGGAATAGAGCCGATGCCGCCCACCACCATCATGGCAAGCAGCGAGGCTGACTCCACGCTGGCAAAGGTTTCGGGGCTGATGTAACGCATTTCATGGGCGTAAAATGCGCCGGCGATTCCTGCGAAGAAGGCAGAAACCATGAAGGCTACCAGCTTGTAGGTCACAACATTGACGCCCATCGCTTCGGCGGCAATGTCATTGGCGCGGATGGCCAACATGGCGCGGCCGGAACGGGAATGAAGCAGATTATAGGTCAGCACAACGGTCAGTACCAAGCCGATCAGCATCAGATAATAGAACCGGTTATAGCTTTTGAAGGAAACGCCGAAGATTTCAATGGCGGGGATCTTGGTAATGCCCTTGGTGCCGCCGGTGAGCCACTCCATATTTTTAATGCACTGGTAAATGATCTCGCCAAAGGCCATGGTCGCAACAGAGAAATACATACCCTTTAAGCGCAGCGTCGGCAGGCCCAGCAGCAGGCTGAACAGCGCGGAAATCACACCGGCACCGATAAAGCCCAACAGAATGGGCATTCCCAATTTTGTTGTCAGGATCGCGGCGGTATAGGCGCCGATCCCGAAGAAAGCAATATGTCCCACGGACATCAGCCCGGTAAAACCGGACAGAACATTCAAGCTAATGGTCAGTATGGCAAACATCATGGAGATATTCGCCATATGCAGAATATAATTGTTGACGCCGGTGAAAGGCAGGAGAACTGCCAGCGCCAAAATGATCCAGATTCTGGTGCGCTTATAGATCTTCTGCGCAGGATTCAGATTATTTTTCATTTCCACACTCGTTCACCTCTCAGACCTTTCGGATATCCTTCTTGCCCATGATACCGGAGGGCTTTACGATCAGGGTCAGGAAGAGGATCAGGAACGCAATCGCCGTCTGCCACGTGGAGGAGCCGTAGGTAGCAGCCAAGGATTCCAGAACTCCCAGTGTAATACCGCCCACCATGGAGCCGGCATTGGAGGCAATGCCGCCAAACAGCGCCGCAGCAAAACCCTTATTGCCAAATGTGAGTCCCAGAGAGGCAATCACAAAATATTTGGGGGACAGAAGGATCCCGGCAAAACCGCCAATGGCAGAGGACAGCACAAAGGTTAAGGACATGCACTGGCGGACATTGACGCCCATCAGGCGGGCAGCTTCACGATCCTGTGCCGTGGCGCGCATCGCTTTGCCAATGCGGGTCTTTTTCAGGAAAAGCATCAGCAGAACCACCAGTAAAATACCGATGACCGTATTCCAGATGTCCTGCGGCACAATCATCAGCCCGCCGATATCGATGGCCTTATTGCCAAAGATGCTGGGAAAAGCAAACGCATCCGCGCCGAAGATGATTTGGATCAGGTTGCGTAGAAAAATACCCACGCCGATCGTGGCAATCAGGCGCCGCTGGTTTTCTGCGTTGATCAGCGGGCGGAATGCACACAGCTCGATAAGATAACCGATTACGATGCACATCAGCACCGCAGTGGGAATCGCCAGCCACATGGGAAGGCCGATATATGTATACGCGATCAGCGCCGTGAACGCACCGACCATTACCATATCGCCCTGGGCAAAATTGAGCACGCCCCACGTGTTATAGATCAGAACATATCCGATGGCGATCAAGCCGTAAATACTGCCCAGCGCCAGACCCTGAACCAGCTGTTGCAGAAAAAATGTCATGTATTTCTCCTCCTAATCGCCAATTCACAGAACTGCTTCTATGGCTGACGAGATATTTCGTATTTGAGCAGGAGCGGGGCCGCAGACCCCGCTCCTATTGGCTGACAGCATGAAATCACTTTGCCAGCTGGTAGCCGCCGCCCTCGGTCAGCTCCACCATCAGGATCTCCTGACGGACAGCATCGCCGTTTTCATCCACGGTGATATTGCCGGTGGCAAGATCCATATTTTCAATTTTCTTCATACCCTCCATGATGCCGTCGCTCGTCAGCTCACCATAGGTCTTCAGACTGTAACGGAGGCCTTCCGCCAAAACATACATGGCATCGTAGGACATGGCGTTGTTGGAGTCAGCCATATCGTGGTACTCCGCCTCAAAATTCTCAATGAATGCGGCAGAAAAATCGTTAACCGCATCGGCACCGGCCAAGAAGGTCTGGCTGTTGACCACACCGACCACATTTTCGCCGCCCAGCTCATACAGCTTTGCATTGGTCAAACCGCCGCCACCCATCAGGGGCAGATCACCCATTCCCAGCTCGGCAGCCTGGTTGGCAATGGTAGCGCCCGATGCATACATGCACCACATAATCAGGCAGTCGCAGCCGGCGGCCTTAACATTTTGCAGCTGCGGCGTTACATCGGCGGCCGATGCCTCAAACGCTTCGTCCGCGGCCAGCTTCATGCCCTTGTCCTTCATGATCTGCAAGATCACATCGCGGGCGCCTCCGCCGTAGTCGTCATTCTGATACATCAGGCCGATCTTCTCATAGCCTGCGTTGATGGCGTAGTTCACCACCGCGCCGGCCTGCAGCAGGTCGCTGGCCTGAACACGAACCACATACTGATATCCGCTGGTGGTAATCGCGGCACCGGAGGAAATCGCCGTCAGGTGGGGAATCTGCTCGTCCTGCGTTACCTCCAGAGCACCCAGCGTAACGGAGCTGTTGACAGAGCCGATCACCGCCACAACCCCATTGTTGTTGATCAGCTTATTGACCACAGAGACCGCCGTTGTTGCATCATTCTCATCATCTTCACTGATGACCTCAATCGGACGTCCTTCAATACCGCCGGCAGCATTGATCTCCTTCACGGCCATCATGACGCCCTCCTGCTGGGACAGACCCACCGCCGCATTTGTGCCGGACATGGGGCCAAACAGGCCGACTTTGATCGGATCGCCGGAAGCGGCATCGCCGCCGTTGCTGTCACCGCCGTTGCTGCCGCCGCCACCGCAGCCAACCAGCGTGAGCATCATAAGCAGAACCAAGAGAATCGCAAGAATCTTTTTCATGTGGTACCTCCTATTTTTGTTCTATTTTCAAACACAATTGTGGTGCTTGACAAATTACGCCGTCCACTCCAAAAAGGACTTTCGGCACTGTCCCCTCTCACGTGGCAGAGGATGGGGAAAACTTTCTGTTTTTTTCAGATTGTATACAAAATACATTTTCACACGTTATAGTATACTTGTAAAACTGCGTATTTGCAATTCTTTTTTTGGCTATATCCCTTGATTTATCTTTTATCACATATTTTACTTTCAAATTTTGTCTAATACGACAAATTTTTCATTTGCTTCCCTATTATTTTGCCGAAATATGGGGGAAGCAACTGTATATAATATATATACTGTCTCACGCAGGTATTATATTTCATATATGGTTGCTATTTCATTTTCGCTGTTGCCCTGTTTATGTGTAAGAGCAATATGCGGCGGAAAAAAGCAGGCAGCGGCATTTGCCGCTGCCTGGACAGTATAAAGATGAGGAATCGCTTGCCGCACAAAATAGCGGGTGTCTAGCGATAGGTGCGGATTACGGCGCTGACCTTTCCCAATATGGTGGCATTGCGCCCATCGATGGGACTGTAATCGTTGTTTTCCGGCATGAGCCACACCTGCCCATCCCTGCGGCGCAGGCGCTTGACGGTGGCTTCATCCTCGATAAGGGCCACGATGATCTCACCGTTATGGGCCTCCTGCTGCTGATGCACCACCACCAGATCACCCGGCAGGATACCTGCGTTAAGCATGGATTCTCCCCGCACGCGCAGGGCGAAATACTCACCGTCCCGCCCGCCGGTGTCAAAGGTCAGATAATCCTCGATGCATTCCTGTGCCAGAATCGGCGTTCCAGCGGCCACCGTTCCCACAATGGGCACACGACCCGCAGGCGGCTCCTCCTCGCAGGGCAACTGGGAAGCAGCGGGCGCTGCCCCACGGGCCGGTGGATGAGCCAGCGTGATGGCGCGCCCCTTGCGGCCGGATTTGTTAATCACACCCAGCTCCTCCATATGCTTCAGATGGAAGTGAACCGTGGAGGGGGACTTCAGGCCCACCGCCTCGCCAATCTCGCGGACAGAGGGGGGATACCCCTGTTCTTCCAGCGTCCGGGCGATGTAATCGTAGATTTTCTGCTGCATCTTCGTCATCTGCGCCATATGTGTCCCCTCTTTCCGGTTTATTACTTTGAGTATACCACACTCCTGCGCCGGTTGCAACATTTGTTCTAAAATATTTTTGTTTTTTCGCTTGCTTTTTCCCCTTGACTGTGGTAGTATAAGTTTTACTGTGATAGCTATGCCTGTCGGTGGGACAGGCATGAAAATACGTTTGGAGGGTTTTCCGTATGCTTTTCTTTGTTACCATTTTGCAGTTGATCGTCGCACTGGCGCTGATCCTGATCGTTCTGTTCCAGTCCGGCAAGAGCGAGGGTTTGTCCGGTTCTATCGGCGGTATCGCCGATTCCTATATGGCCAAGAGCAAGGCCCGTTCTCTGGATGCCAAGCTGGCTAAAAGTACTAAGTGGCTGGGCGGCGTGTTCGTCGTGCTGACACTGGTGCTGAACTGCATGATCGCAGCTTCCAAGTAAGTTCATTGAAAAAGAACGCCTGGCGCAGCCAACTGCGCCGGGCGTTTTTATCTTCGCAATCAGCTTTGTCTGGCGCAGCGGTAGGTCATGCCCGGCGCCGCTTCAATGCCCCGGATGGCCAACAGCTCTGACACGGTGACAAAGCGGTAGCCCTGCTGCTGTAGATGGTCAATCGCCTGCAGCGCCGCCGAAACTGAATTGAGATAGCGGTCGTGCAGCAGGATAATATCTCCGTCGGACACCTGCCGGTAGAGAATATCCAGAATTTTCTCCGCGTTTTTACTCTTCCAGTCCTCTGTGTCCAGCGACCAGCCGATTACCGGTACGGCTAATGCCTGTCGCTCCGACTCAGACAGCAGGCCGTAGGGCGGGCGCACCCAGTAGTCTCCCGCCCCCAGCAGACGACGCAGCAGGGCATCGTTCTTCTCCATGTCCTCCGCGGCTTCCCGGACAGACAGCTTATCCAGCTCCTTATGGTCATAGGAATGGTTTCCCACCTGATGGCCCTCGGCGGCCATGCGCACCACAATGTTCGGGTCCTTCTCCACCTGACAGCCCACCACGAAGAATGTGGCGCGGACATCACGCGCTTTCAAACCATCCAGCAATTGAGGCGTGCAGCGCGGCGAAGGACCGTCATCAAATGTGAGGGCCACATATTTGATCTCATCCTCCGGCACCGCGGCAGTCTTTGCGGCAGTCTCCGTAATTTGACCCTCCGGCTGCCGCGCACCGGCACAGACGCTCACCAGCAGCAGTGCCAGTATGATGATCCAATGTCGCTTCATCCCATCACCTCTGGCAAGTATATGCAGAGGTTAACGGGCAGAGAACAGGGCAGGGTCTGCACCCTGCCCTGTCTATCAGCTCATGCTGCTGAATATCTCTGTGATGTCCGTCCACACCTCGTAAAACGGCACTTGATCATCGCCGAAATCGGTAAATATCAGATAGGCTTCCGCCACATCCTCCCCGTCGTCTCCTATGTAACCGCACTGCCAGACGCCGTCTTCCTTATCCTCCACAGCATAAGGATAGTCCTCCAACACGCCGCCGTTTTCATAAAGGATATGCAGTCTTGGCATAGGATCGGGCGATGCCCATTGCAGCGTGACCGAAAGAATTTCTTCTTCCAGCGCAGCTGCTTCCACCGTTACCGGCTGGCCGTTGACAACAAACTGTTCGCCCACATCGTAATAGAATATATAGGCCTCGTCTCCGGAGACGTCCTCGGCGGATTCCTCGGCTTGGTTCCATTGCTGCTTCAGCGTCTCCACGCGCATGGAGGTCAGAGAAATCACCCCTACGATCACTGCCACCACGATGGACAGCACGATGGCACGCACAGTGGTCCTCAGCGCGGCATTACTGCCTGTCGGACGGTGAAGGGCTGCCGGTTTTCCCTGCCGGACAGGCTGCTCATAGCAGTCCTTCCGCTTTCGGTTGGCGGCACTCTGGCGCTGGAACTGCTGCTCGTTCAGCAATTCCGCGTTGCCGCCCTTGTCGAAGTCTACCCGCATGCGGCTGGATGGGCGGTTATACGCGCCGCAGTGAGGGCACAGGTCGCTCTCGTGATAGCTGTACCGCTTGCCGCAGGACTGGCATCTGATATTTGGCATGATTTCCTCCCTTTCCGATCACAGCGACGACATGCAAGCCCGTAGCAGTATCAGGGCAATAACGATCACGAGGGTAAAACCGACCTGCGATTCGCCCTTCTTTTCATCTCGCTTTCCGCTGAACAGCGACCCGGCCTGGTTGCTGAACTTCTTCATTTTCTCCGTCAGCTGCTGGGTATTCAGCGGGCTGCTTTGCGGCGTTTCGCTCTTGGGGCGCACCTGATCCTCATGGCACTCCTTGCGTTCATGGCAGACCTTCTCCCGCTGCTTTCCCGCCTCGCTCTGCCGCAGAAATTCCTGCTCATGCAGCAGCTCCGCGTTGCCCTCTTTATCAAAATCCACACGCAGGCGGCTGGGCGGTCGATTATACGCGCCGCAATTGGGACAAAGATCACTGCTGCGGTAATCGTATCGCTTACCGCAAGCCTTACATTTGATGATGGCCATACACATCCCCCTTCCATCAAGCAGCGAGGTCTCTTTCTGCCTGAGAGTATGCCATATTGCGGCGGGATTGTCCAGCAAGCTACGGTTGCATTTTTGTTTCCGGGGAGAATCCGCCGCAATTTGAAGTTTACAGCATCAGTATAGCATATCTGCCGCCTGCTTGGCAACGGTGGGATTATTTGTCAAAACGAAAAAAGCCCTTTGCTACGGCGGCTGAGCCATAGCAAAGGGCTTTTTTGAGATGTGATTACTTCACCAGCTCGATGATAGCGGTTTCGGCAGCATCGCCGCGGCGAACGCCGGTGCGGATGATGCGGGTGTAGCCGCCGTTGCGCTCGGCGTATTCAGGAGCAATCTCCTTGAACAGCTTGTTGGCAACATCTTCTCTGGTGATGAAGCTCAGTGCCTGACGATAGGCAGCCAGATCACCCTTCTTGCCCAGGGTAATCATCTTTTCAGCCAGGGGCTTGATCTCCTTGCAACGGGTAATGGTGGTCTCCATACGGCCGTTGGCCAGAAGATCGGTGACCTGCTGACGGAGCATCGCCATACGCTGATCGGTAGTCTTACCGAGCTTACGAGTTCCGGGCATGTTACGTTTCCTCCTTGATAGGATGTTAGTTGTTTTCCTCGCTGGCCAGAGACAATCCCATCATAGCCAGCTTGTTGATGACTTCCTCAAGAGACTTGCGTCCCAGATTGCGCACCTTCATCATCTCATCCTCGGTCTTGGAGATCAAGTCCTCGACAGTGTTGATATTGGCGCGCTTGAGGCAGTTGAAGCTGCGGACACTCAGATCCAGTTCCTCGATGGTCAGCTCCAGCATCTTGTCCTTGGAATCGGTGGCCTTTTCCACCACGGTGGACTTATCGCCCAGCGTGTCGCTAAGGTCGGTGAACAGGGCAAAATGATCGCACAGGATCTTGGCGCCCAGAGACACCGCATCACGGGCAGAGATGGTGGAATCCGTCCACACCTCCAAAGTCAGCTTGTCATAATCGCTGGAAGCGCCCACACGGGTGTTCTCCACGGTGTAGTTGACCTTGTAGACGGGGGTGTAAATCGAGTCGATGGGAATCACGCCGATAGCGGCAGGATGCAGCGCCTTGTTCTTGTCAGCGGAAACATAGCCGCGGCCGTGGCTCAGGCAAATCTCCATGCTGAGCGTGGCGCCTACATCCAGCGTGGCAATCTGAAGCTCGGGGTTCAGCACCTCGACCTCGCCATCGTTCTTGATGTCGCCGGCTGTTACAACACAGGGGCCAACCGCCTCGATAAAGACGGTCTTGGTACCCTCGCAGTGCAGCTTGGTCAGCAGCTTCTTGATGTTCAAAACGATCTCTGTCACGTCCTCTTTCACACCGGGAATGGTGGAAAACTCGTGCTGCACGCCAGCGATCTTGATGCTGGTGGCCGCCGTGCCGGGCAGAGAAGAAAGCATGGTGCGGCGCAGCGCATTGCCCAACGTCGTTCCGTAGCCGCGCTCCAGGGGTTCGATCACATATTTGCCATAGGAAGCATCACCAGGTGTTTCAACACATTCGATCTGGGGCTTCTCAATTTCGATCATGCAGTACCCTCCTTCAAATTCATGTGGCGATACGGGCAAGCCCGTATATTCGTGGTTGCTTCGTTGTGAGGGTCATTTCCCCGATTACTTGGAGTACAACTCGACGATGAGGTGCTCCTCGATGGGCATATCAATGTCCTCACGAGCGGGCATCTGCACTACGGTACCCTTCAGTGCGTTCTTTTCGCGCTGGAGCCACTGAGGTACGTTGACCATGGGAGCATCTTCGGCAGTCAGGCGCTTGAAGCAGGCGGCGCTGCGGCTGCCTTCCTTTACCTCGATCACATCGTTCACACGAACCAGATAGGAAGGAATGTCCACCTTCTGGCCGTTGACGGTGAAGTGGCCATGGCTGACCAGCTGACGGGCCTCGCGGCGCGTCATGGCAAAGCCCAGACGATACACCACGTTGTCCAGACGGCGCTCAACCAGCGTCAGCAGGTTCTCGCCGGTCTTGCCGGGCATGGAGGAAGCCTTCTCGTAGTAAGCACGGAACTGCTTTTCCAGAATGCCGTAGACAAACTTCACCTTCTGCTTCTCATTCAGCTGGATGGCATATTCGCTCTTTTTCTTTCTCATCTGACCGCCGGGGTTGCGCTTGGTCTCCTTCTTGGCGTAACCCATAACGGCAGGAGAGATACCCAGCGCCTTGCAGCGCTTGGCGATAGGCTGCATATTCTTAGCCATATTCTAATGATCCTCCTTATTCCGATTACACACGACGACGCTTGGGCGGGCGGCAGCCGTTGTGAGGAATGGGAGTGACATCCTTGATCATGGTCACTTCCAGACCCACGGCCTGCAGCGCGCGGATAGCGGCCTCACGACCCTGACCGGGACCCTTGACAAAGACCTCAACGGTCTTCAGGCCATGCTCCATAGCGGCCTTGGCGGCGGTCTCAGCGGCGCTCTGTGCGGCGAAGGGAGTGGACTTCTTGCTGCCACGGAAACCCAGACCGCCGGAGGAGGCCCAGCTCAGGGCATTGCCCTGAGAGTCAGTGACGGTCACCATGGTGTTGTTGAAGGAAGAACGGATATGGACCTGGCCTTTTTCAATGTTCTTCTTTTCGCGGCGGCGACGGATAACTTTCTTACCCTTAGTAGCGGTAGCCATATTCTATCTTCCCTCCTTACTTCTTCTTGTTGGCAATGGTCTTCTTGGGACCCTTGCGGGTACGTGCATTGGTCTTGCTGCGCTGGCCGCGAACGGGCAGGCCGCGGCGATGACGCATACCGCGATAGCAGCCGATCTCAGTCAGACGCTTGATGTCCAGCGCCACCTGACGGCGCAGGTCGCCCTCCACCACATAGCTCTGGTCGATGGCTTCGCGAAGCTTGGCTTCATCCTCCTCGGTCAGATCCTTTACGCGGGTGTCGGGGTTGATACCAGTCTGCGCCAGGATGTCCTGTGCGCTCTTTCTGCCAATACCGTAGATATAGGTCAAACCGATTTCGATTCGCTTATCCTTGGGCAGGTCAATACCGGCAATACGTGCCATACTCTTAAAGCACCTCCACTTTTCTAGTTAGCCCTGACGCTGCTTGTGCTTGGGATTCTCGCAGATGACCATGACACGGCCTTTACGACGGATCACTTTGCACTTTTCGCACATGGGCTTCACGGACGGTCTTACTTTCATTTTGATAAACCTCCTACTTACTACGCCAGGTAATCCGGCCACGGGTCAGATCATAAGGGGACATTTCCACTGTCACCTTGTCACCGGGCAGAATCCTGATGAAGTTCATTCTGAGCTTTCCGGAAATATGCGCTAGGATGGTGTGTCCATTTCCAATGTCTACCTGGAATGTGGTGTTGGGCAACGACTCGACGACGACGCCTTCCACTTCGATCATGTCGGATTTTGCCAAGTTTCTATCCCTCCTGGTCTTGATTACCGCCGACATATGCGGCGATGGCTTTACGAAGCTCACTGTTTGTGATTTTTTCGCTGCTTCTGATCTTTTCAGCGACGGCGCTATCACTTTCCGCCACAAACTGCACATGACGTGCACGTTTGCGCTTGGGCGACTCCAGACGCCTGCGCTTCCCGTCTGCCAGCAGAAGGAAATCCTCCTCCGTCGCAAGCACGAAGAAATAGCTTCCCGTATCTCTGCCGGCAATTGATCTTACGATGTTGGATTTGGCAATGTCCATAGGCGTTACACCAGGGAATCGGAGGCGTCCGTCAGAAGCTCCGGATCGCCGTCAGTGATCAGAATGGTGTTCTCATAATGGGCGGCGTTTTTGCCGTCCGCCGTTTTGACTGTCCAGCCATCGGACATCTGGCGGATGGCAGCGCTGCCGGCGTTGACCATGGGTTCCACCGCAATGGTCATGCCCCGCAGCAGCCGGGGCCCATGGCCGGGTGCACCGAAGTTGGGCACCTCGGGGCTTTCATGCATCCGGCGGCCGATGCCGTGACCGACATATTCCCGCACGATGCTGTAGCCGTGGCTCTCTGCGTATTCCTGAACGGCATGGGAGATATCGCTGAGGCGATATCCCTCCCGTGCGAACCGCAGTCCTTCGAAGAAGCACTGCTGTGTCACGCGGATCAGATCCATGGCCTCGTCGGACACCTGCCCGCAGGGGTAGGTGCCGGCGCAGTCGCCATGAAAACCGCCAATGTACGCGCCTACATCCACGCTGACGATATCGCCCTCGTGCAGCACCCGTTTACCGGGGATGCCATGGATGATCTCGTCATTGACGCTGACGCACACGCTGGCAGGATAGCCGTTGTAGTTCAGGAACGAGGGAATCGCACCCTGAGACTTGATAAAGTGATACACTGCCTTGTCGATTTGTTGGGTTGTTACGCCGGGTTTTACCATATCCCGTGCCAAGGCACGGGCAGCCGCGGTAATCTTTCCCGCCCGGCGCATCAGTTCGATCTCATGCTCGGATTTCAGGGTGATCATAAACTCAGCACCCCAGAACCTTTAAGATCGCCTGTGTCGTTTCCTCTACCGTGGGGTAGAACGGCACAGTTTTCAGAACCTTACGGGCCTCGTAGAAACCCTTGAGAGGCTCTGTCTCTTTATGATAAACCGCCAGACGATCTCTGACCGTCTCGGGGTCATCATCCTTGCGCTGCTTCAGTGCACCGCCGCACACATCGCACACGCCCTCCTTTTTCGGGGGAATGTTCACGATATGATAGCTGGCGCCGCAATTCTCGCAGACGCGGCGGCCGCCCATGCGCTCGACGATCAGCTCATCGGGCACTTCCAGCGCCACCACAGCGTCGAATCTGATTCCCGCCTGCTCCATGGCCTCGGCCTGCGCGATGGTGCGGGGCACCCCGTCCAGAATAAAGCCATTGGCGCAGTCAGCCTCCTGCAAGCGCTCGTTGATGATGCCGATAATGACCTCATCGGGTACCAGCTTGCCGGCATCCATGTACTCCTTAGCCTTCAGACCGGTAGGAGTCCCGTTTTTCACGGCGGCACGCAGAATGTTTCCGGTGGAGATCGTCGGGATCCCCAATACCTTCTTGATAATGTCTGCCTGTGTGCCCTTGCCGGCACCAGGAGCGCCTAAAAGGATCAGTTTCATATAAGACACCTCTTATCCCAAGAACCCCTTGTACTGACGCATCAGCATCTGGGATTCCAATGCCTGTACAGTCTCCAGTGCAACACCCACCACAATGATAACGGAGGTACCGCCGATGGACAGGGCAGAAACGCTGACGATCTTACCGATGATAAGGGGCAGGATCGCAACGATGCCCAGATATACGGCACCAAACAGCGTCACCTTATTGAGCACCTTACGGATGAAGTCGGACGTGGGCTTGCCGGGGCGGAAGCCGGGGATAAAGCCGCCGTTCTTCTTCAGGTTGTTGGAAATCTCAACCGGGTTGAACTGGATGGTCGAATAGAAGTAGCTGAATGCAATGATCATCAGGAAGTAGAAGATCATATACACCACAGAGGAAGTGTCGATGGCCTTGATAAAGCCGGCCCAGAAGGAGCCCTCCTTCGGCTGCGCAAAGGCGCCGATGGTAGAGGGGATCATGGCGATGGACTGGGCAAAGATGATGGGCAGAACGCCGGACATATTCACCTTCATGGGAAGGCTGGATGCCTGACCGCCATACATCTTGCGGCCCACCTGACGCTTCGCGTACTGAACGGGGATGCGGCGCTCGGCGCCGTTGACCCAGGTGATCAGCACGATCAGAGCCAGCATGCCGGCCACCACCAGCAGGATCGCCCACCACTTGGTGGGATCCGCACGCAGGTAGCTGATACCCGTACCCACCATGTTGGGCACGCGGGAGAGGATACCTGCGAACAGAATGATGGAGATACCGTTGCCGATACCGAACTCGGTGATCTGCTCGCCCATCCACATAACGAAGGAGGAACCGGCGATGAAGGAGGCGATAATGACCAGAGCCGGCCATACACCGGTATTGGTCAGGATGCCGTAGTTCTTCATCAGCACATAGTAGCCCCAGCCCTGCAGAATGGCGATGGCCACGGTAGCATAGCGGGTGATGGACTGGATCTTCTTCTTGCCCTCTTCGCCGCCGTCCTGTGCCATGCGCTGCAGAGCAGGAATGGCAATGGTCAGCAGCTGGATGATGATGGAGCTGTTGATGTAGGGCTGAACACCCAGCGCAAAGACTGTGGCGTTGGCAAAAGCGCCGCCGGACATCACGTTATACAGGCCCAGCACCGTGGTGCTCATCTGATTGATATACGTTTCCATCAGACCGGCATCCACATAGGGCACGGGGATCGCGTTACCGATGCGGAAGATCAGCAGGATCAAAGCCGTGAACACGATCTTCTTGCGCAGTTCGGGAATCGCCCACGCCTTTTTGATCGTCTGAATCACGTCAGATCACCTCTGCCTTTCCACCGGCTGCTTCGATCGCTTCCTTAGCAGCCTGGGAGAAAGCAGCGGCCTGCACGGTCACCTTTTTGGTAACTTTGCCGTTACCCAGGACCTTGTAGCCGTACTCGCACTTGCTCAGGATGCCCTTTTCAAGCAGGGCTTCAGCGGTGACGATCTCGCCGTCCTCAAACTTGTTGAGGGCACTCAGGTTGATAATCTCCAGGGGCTTGGCAAAAATGTTGTTGAAACCGCGCTTGGGGATGCGGCGTGCCAGAGGCATCTGGCCGCCTTCAAAGCCGATGCGGGT
>Ga0129314_1000988_pt1 | contig 23136 bp, 19 predicted proteins | sample O1111metagenome_FD_94431 | JGI IMG/M metagenome (GOLD analysis project Ga0129314, IMG submission 94431) | Orangutan individual fecal microbial communities from fecal samples from Wisconsin, USA - O1111 metagenome | ecosystem: Host-associated > Mammals > Digestive system > Large intestine > Fecal... | reverse complement strand
GGTAAAAATTTTTGAAAAATGCTTGACAAACGGACAAATGTGCGCTAGTATAGCACCATCGATTTTTGAATCGGGATTGAGAAGGCAATGAAGGGAAGAGTAAGCCCGCGGATGCCGTGCAGAGAGCCCCGTTTGGTGGAAAGGGGTACGGATAGGCGTGCTGAACATGGCCCCGGAGCCGCATGGGTGACAGTGAGCCCATGACGGGTGCGCCCGTTAACGCGCAGGAGTATGGTAGTACTCCCTGAGGCAGTGCCCCGTGAGGGGGCTGCGAAGCAAGGTGGTAACACGGATTTTATTCCGTCCTTGTGCGTAGGCATGAGGACGGATTTTTTATTTGTAGGAGGGATTTGTTTGGAACCCATAGTAGAGCTGCGGGGCCTGTCCAAGACCTTTGGCTCCGGAGCAGAGCAGGTGGCGGCGTTGCAGGATGTCAGCGTTCAGGTGGAGGCCGGGGAAATCTTCGGCATCATCGGCCTGTCCGGTGCGGGCAAGAGTACCCTGGTGCGCTGCATCAATCTGCTGGAACGGCCGGATGCAGGAAAGGTGCTGTTCCACGGAGAGGATTTGATGTCCATGTCCACCCGGCGGCTGCGCCAGGTGCGCCGGAAGATTTCCATGATTTTCCAGAGCTTTAACCTGCTGGAGCAGCGCACCGCTTTGGACAATATCTGCTTCCCCCTGGAGCTGGAGGGCGTGCCCAGAGCCAAGGCAAAGGCCAGAGCTCTGGAGCTGCTGGAAATTGTGGGTCTGCCGGATAAGGCCGGGGCTTACCCGGTGCAGCTGTCCGGCGGGCAGAAGCAGCGCATCGCCATCGCCCGGGCCCTGGCATCCAATCCGGAGGTGCTGCTGTGCGACGAGGCCACCTCCGCCCTGGACCCCCAGACCACCAACTCCATTCTGAATCTGCTGCAAACCATCAGCCGGGAGCGGAAAATCACCGTAATCCTCATCACCCACCAGATGTCCGTGATTGAGCAAATCTGCAACCGGGTGGCCATCCTGGACAGCGGCGTGGTGGCGGAAATCGGCGAGGTGGAGCGGGTGTTCTCCAATCCCCAGTCCGCCGCCGGGCGGCGGCTGGTGTCCCCGGAGGTGCCCCTGCCCCTGTCCGCCTGGGAGGGCCCGGTGGCCCGAATCGCCTTCAACGGCAACGCCTCCGAGGAGCCCATTATCGCCGAGGTGGCCATGGAGAAGGGCATCAAGCTCAGCATCCTGGGTGCCGACACCCGGAACGTGGACGGCAAGGCCTTCGGCACCATGCTGGTGAGCCTGCCGGAAGACCCGGCCCGGCGGCAGGACGTGCTGGACTATCTCAACCATTTTGACGGCGTAACTGCGGAGGTGATTCAGTAATGTTCGACCTGTTTTCCGACCCGGTAAAGGTGGCAAACCAGATGCAAATCATCTACAGCGAGTACGGCTTCGCCATCTGGGAGACTATGTATTCCCTGGCTCTGGAGACTGCCTTCGCCTACCTCATCGGCCTGCCCCTGGGGGTGCTGCTGGTGACCGGCGAGAAGGGGGGCGTAAAGCCCCTGCCCAAGCCCATTATGACGGTGATGAACGTGGTCATCAACCTGCTGCGCAGCGTGCCCTTCCTAATCCTGATGATTATCTGCCTGCCCCTGTCCAAGGTTATCGTGGGAACTAAGGTGGGCACCATCGCCACCATTCCCCCCATGGTCATTGCCGCCTTCCCCCTGGTGGCCCGAATGGTAGAGGGCAGCCTGCGGGAGGTGGATCAGGGTGTGGTGGAGGCCGCCCAGAGCATGGGGGCAAGCCCCTGGCAAATCGTCACCAAGGTGATGCTGCCGGAAGCCCTGCCCAGCCTGATTTCCGGATGCACCATCACCGTGGCCACCATCCTGGGCTACGGCGCCATGGCCGGTATCATCGGCGGCGGCGGCCTGGGCCAGATTGCCATCAACTATGGCTATTACAATTTCAAGTTCCTGGTGATGTGGATTGCCGTCATCGGCCTGGTGGTGCTGGTGCAAATCTTCCAGTCCCTGGGCACCTGGCTGTCCGTCAAATGCGATAAACGTCTTCGCAACCGGAAATAATAGCATGCCCATACAATCCCCCAAAAAAGGGAAAAACAATCGGCCCATACAAGCCCCCCGGTTTCCTCCGCAAAAACGATACCGGGCGGGTCAGGGAACCCACGTATAGGAACCCGCCCAAAGCGTAACTAAAAAACCGGGCGGGTTAGGGAACCCACGTATAGGAACCCGCCCAAAGCCTACCCAGGAACCGGTTTCCACCAGGAAGCGATACCGGGTGGGCAAGGGCACCCACGTATAGGAACCATCCCAAAGCGTAATTAAAAAAAGGAGTGTATTGTTATGAAGAAAGTATTTGCAGTTGTCCTGTGCCTGGCCCTGGTTCTGAGCCTGGCCGCCTGCGGCAGCAAGAACGAGAAGGTCATCACCGTGGCCGCCTCCCCCACCCCCCACGCCGAAATCCTGAAGGCCGCCGCCAAGGTGCTGGCCAAGGACGGCTGGACCCTGGAGGTGAAGGAATACAGCGACTACGTGGTGCCCAACAATGTGGTAGAGGACGGCGAAATCGACGCCAACTACTTCCAGCACCAGCCCTACCTGGATACCTTCAACGCAGAGAACGGCACTCACCTGGTCAGCGTGGCTCAGGTGCACTACGAGCCCTTCGGCATCTACGCCGGTACCAAGAGCAGCATTGCCGACCTGGCCGACGGCGACGAGATTGCCATCCCCAACGACGGCTCCAACCGGGCCCGTGCCCTGCTGCTGCTGCAAGCCAACGGTGTCATCACCCTGAAGGAGGGCGTGGGCATGGAAGCCACCGCCCTGGACGTGGTGGACAAGACCGTGGACGTGAAAATCCGTGAGGTGGAGGCCGCCCAGGTGCCCAAGGTCCGGGACAGCGTGGCCCTGGCCGTCATCAACGGCAACTACGCCCTGCAGGCCGGCCTGAACGTGGAGAAGGACGCCATCGCCTCGGAGGATCCCGACTCCGTCTCCGCCCAGACCTACGCCAATATCCTGGTGGTCAAGGAGGGCAACGAGAACACCGAGAAGACCCAGGCCCTGAAAAAGGCCCTGCTCAGCGACGAGGTCAGAACCTTCATCAACGAAACCTACTCCGGCTCCGTGGTGCCCCTGTTCTAAGCTCCCAAAGGAATTCTGCAAAGGCCCATGGCGAAAAACGCCATGGGCTTTTTTCCCGGAAAAACCCCCGGTGTTTTCTTTCGGTTTAGAGAAAAAAGGTATACTTGACGAAAATAGAGAAATTCGCTATTGTATTTGCAAGGGGGGATGCGGTGTGATTCATATTCTGGTGGCCGACGACGACAAAAATACCCGGCTGCTGATGAAGGCAATCCTGGAAGGGGCGGGCTATGACGTATTCACGGCAGTGGACGGTCAGGACGCCCTGGAGCAGCTGGAAAAAGAGCATATCGACCTGGTGGTGCTGGACGTGATGATGCCCCGGATGGACGGCTATGCCTTTACCCAAACCCTGCGCCAGGGCAACAGCAGCCTGCCTATCCTCATGGTCTCCGCCAGGCAGCTGCCCGCCGACAAGCACCGGGGCTTCCTGGTGGGTACCGACGACTATATCACCAAGCCCGTGGACGAAGAGGAAATGCTGCTGCGTATCAAGGCCCTGCTCCGCCGGGCCAAAATCGCCGCCGACCGGCGGATTGTGGTGGGGGACGTGGTACTGGACTACGATGCCTTCACCGTGTCCCGGCCAGGGCAGACCGTGGAGCTGCCCCAGAAGGAATTCCTGCTGCTGTATAAGCTGCTGTCCTACCCCGGCAAAATCTTCACCCGCATCCAGCTGATGGACGAAATCTGGGGCATGGACTGCGAAACCGGCTGGGAGACCGTCACCGTCCACGTGGGCCGGCTGCGTAAGCGCTTCGAGGGCTGGGAGGAATTCTCCCTGGAATCCGTCCGGGGCCTGGGATATAAGGCGGTGAAGAAGATATGACAAGAGAAAAGCGCGCCCGCCACCGCTCCCTCACATTGCTGTTCTCCCTGTTCACCTTCGCCATCCTGGCGGTGTCCCTGCTGCTGGCGGTGGGGGTTATGTACATCCTCACCCGGCTCAATCTGCTGCCCTTCTCCGCCGTGGGCCTGTCCGGCACCTTGCAGGTGCTGCTGCTGATGGCAGCCATCAGCCTGATTGTGGGCACCTGCCTGTCGGCGCTGGCGGTGCGGATTCCCCTGAAGCCCATCAACTGGCTCATCGACCAGATGAACCGCCTGGCAGAGGGGGACTTCCAGGCCAGAGTCCACTTCGGCAAAAAGGTGGATATGATTCCCGCCTTCTACCAGGTGGAGGACAGCTTCAATAAAATGGCCCGGGAGCTGGGAGACACGGAGATGCTCCGCCGGGACTTTGTGGACAATTTCTCCCACGAGTTCAAAACCCCCATTGTCTCCATTGCGGGCTTTGCCAAGCTGTTGCAGCGGGCCGACCTGGACCAGGCCCAGCGGAAGGAATACATCGACGCCATTGTGGAGGAATCCCGGCGGCTATCGGACATGGCCACCAATGTGCTGAAGCTGACCAAGGTGGAGAACCAGTCCATCCTCACCGGCCAGACCCGGTTCAACCTCTCCGAGCAAATCCGCAGCGCCCTGCTGCTGCTGGAAGACCAGTGGAGCGCCAAGAATCTGGAGCTGAACATGGACTTCCCGGAGGTGGAGATTTCCGCCAACGAGGATATGCTCCAGGAGGTCTGGATTAACCTGCTGCAAAACGCAGTGAAATACTCCCCGGAATACGGCCCGGTGCAGGTGCGTATCCAGGAGGAGGATACCGCTGTCCGGGTAACGGTGGCCAACAGCGGCGAAATTGCCGAGGAGCACCTGGACAGAATTTTCCAGAAATTTTATCAGGCCGACCGCTCCCATTTTTCCGCCGGGAACGGCGTGGGCCTGGCCATTGCCAAGAGAATCGTAGAGCTTCACGGGGGCACCATCCGGGTTCAGAGCACCGGAGGGGCCGTCATCTTCACCGTGGAGCTGCCAAAAGGAGACAGAGCATGAAACCGTATCTATATTATGTACTGGCCGGATACCTCTCGGGCAGTGTGCTGTATGCCAGAGTGCTGTGCCGCCTCTTCGGTGGGGAGCAGCAGCTGCTGGACTGCAAGGATGCCAACCCCGGCACCACCAACGCCTTCGCCTGCGGCGGCTTCCTCTGCGGGGTGCTGACCCTGATGGGCGACCTGCTGAAGGGCATCCTGCCGGTGTGGGCGTATGTCCGCAGCGGCCAGGCCATTACCCCGGTGTCCCTGGCCCTGGTGCTGGCCGCCCCGGTGGTGGGCCACGCCTTCCCCTGCTTCTATGGCTTCCATGGGGGCAAGGGTATCGCCGTCAGCTTCGGGTGCCTGCTGGGCCTGATACCCCTCTGGGCCCCGGTGGTGCTGTTTGCAGCGTGCTTTGTCTTCTTCTCGGTGGTGGTGCGAATTACCCCCCACTTCCAGCGCACCGCCATCACCTATTTCACCACCCTGATTCTGCTGGCCCTGACCCACCAGCCCAGCGGCGTGGCGTTGGGCTATCTGCTGATTTCCGTGACGGTGGGCCTTCGGCTGCACCTGAGCAAGGAGCCAAGAGAGCACATCCAGGTGCTCTTCGCCGGGAAGGAGGTAAGCCATTGAATATTCTGATTCTGTCCTGCGGCACCGGCGGCGGGCACAACGCCGCTGCCTACGCCGTGGAGGAGGAGGCCCAGCGCCGGGGCTGGAACGTCACCCTGATGAACCCCTATGGCCTGTGCGCCCAGGGGGTGGCCCAGCGGGTGGACAGCGCCTATATCTCCATTGCCCAGGCCAGTCCCCGGGGCTTTGGAGCCCTTTATGCCATTGGCAACGCCTACCGGCGGCTGCCCTGGCGCTCCCCGGTGTACTTCGCCAACAGCCGGGCCGCCGAGGCCCTGGCAGGCTATCTACAGGAGCACCCCACCAATGCCATTGTGATGACCCACCTGTACCCGGCGGAGATGCTCACCTATCTGAAAAATCACGGTGTGGCCCTGCCCAAGACCGTTTTTGTGGCCACGGACTATACCTGCATTCCCTTTACCGAGGAATGCGCCCTGGATGCCTATGTTATCCCCTCGCCTATGCTGACGGCGGAGTTTGCAGGCCGGGGCATTCCGGAGGAGAAAATCTATCCCTTCGGCATTCCGGTGCGCAGCGCCTTCCGGCAGGAAATGTCCAAGGAAGAGGCCAAACGCCAGCTGGGGCTGGATACCGACAAGCGGTATCTGCTGGTATCCGGGGGCAGCATCGGGGCGGGGAACCTGGAAAAAGCCATCCAGCTGCTGCTGGAGGTGACCCAGGGGCAGGATTTCCGGCTGACGGTGATTTGCGGCAGCAACGCCTCTGCCCGGCGGCAGCTGATGAAGCGCTTCGGGGACAGGGCGGATTTCCTGGGCAGTACCCAGCGGATGGCCGCTTATCTCCGGGCCTGCGACCTGTATTTCACCAAGCCCGGGGGGCTATCCACCACCGAGGCCGCCGTGGCAGAGGTGCCCCTGGCCCTGCTGCCCCCCATCCCCGGCTGCGAGAGCCGGAACCTGCGCTTCTATGTGGACACCTCCATGGCCGTCCCCGCCGTCCTGCGCCGGGGGGAGCTGGAAAAGGCCCTGGCCCTGCTGGACAACCCCGCCCAGCTGGCCCACATGCGCCAATCCCAGCGCCAGCACATCCCCAAAGACGCCGCCGCTCACATCTGCGACCTGGCCACCCTCCTGACCGCACAGTAAAATGTAATTTCGTAGGGGCGATGAAAATCGCCCGTAACCCCACGGTTTAGCGAGTACCCGGTTGAATGGCACCAGCCCTCCCGGCTCCCTCTCTGAGGGAGCTGGCAGCCCGCAAGGGCTGACTGAGGGAGTGTACCCCGATGAACGTAATCGCTCAAAAATTTCAGAGCCAATAAAAAACTGTGAAGAAACCATTGGCCCGAAGCAACCAACGGACGACACTCCCTCAGCTTCGCTGCGCTCAGCAGCTCCCTCAGAGAGGGAGCCGGGAAGGGCTGTATCATTCATCGGGGTACTCGCTAAGACGTGAGGGTGGCGGGCGATTTTCATCGCCCCTACGAAACTCAGAATGTTTGACCGCTCCCGCTCATCGGGGGACACTCCCTCAGTCACGCCCGAAGGGCGGGTTCCATTCATCGGAGTGCTCGCTAAAATTCGGGGTTACGGACGATTTTCATCGCCCCTACGAAACTCAGAATGTTTAACCGCTCCCGCTCATCGGGGGCATTGGTTTACGACATGAAGGAAAGAGAGATATGAAGCATTTATTTATCATCAACCCTGCTGCGGGGAGCAGTGACCGGACCGGGGAGTATTCCGGGGCCATTCGCACGGCCTGTGAGGCCCGGCGGCTGGAGTATGCCATTCGGGTGTCCATGGGGCCCGGGGACTGCGGGCGGATTGCCCGGGAGGCGGCCCGGACCGGGGAGCCTCTGCGGATATACGCCTGCGGCGGGGACGGTACCCTGAACGAAATCGTCACCGGCATTCGGGGCTTTCCCAACGCCGCCGTCACCGCCTATGCCGGGGGCAGCGGCAACGACTTCGTGCGGATGTTTGACAACCCCGCCGCCTTTGGGGATTTGGACCAGCTGCTGGATGCTCAGGTGGAGCTGTTCGATTTGATTCGGGTGAACGACGACTACGCCTTCAACATCTGCTCCGTGGGTCTGGATGCCCGGATTGGCACGGACGTGTCCGGGTACAAGCGGATTCCCTTCTTCCATGGCTTCCGGGCCTATGCAGTGTCCACCCTGGTCAATGTGGCCCGGGGCATCGGGGAGCACTATGTGGTGGAGATTAACGGAGAGAAAATCGATGGGGAGCAGACCATGATTTGCGTGTGCAGCGGCCAGTATTACGGCGGCGGCTTCCACCCTGTCCCCCAGGCAGACCCCCGGGACGGGAAGCTGGAGGTGCTGCTGGTGACCAAGGTAAGCCGCCTGCAGGTAGCGGGGGTGGTGGGCAAGTACAAGTCCGGCCAATACCGCCAGCTCTCCCACCTGATTCGCCACTTCACCACCGACAGCCTCACCATCCACTGTGACCGGCCCAACGCCATCAATCTGGACGGAGAGCTTCGCTTTGCCGACGAAATTCACATCCGCGTGGCCCCGGAGAAGATCCCCTTCTTCTACCCCAAATCCACCCGCCTGGTTATCGCCGCCGGGGAGCCGGTATAAAAACAACCTGCCTCAGAAATGGGGCAGGTTTTGCTTTATAGGGGGGACTGTTTGATTTTGGCGTATCTTCTGGGGTACTGGCTGGGGGTGGGGGCGACCTTTCGCAGGATAATCAGGGCGTGGCTGGTGCCGTCGGCGGGGAATTCCTTCACCTGCTCCAATTTCAGCCCCAGCTTGCGGATAGCGTTGGCGCACTCGGCCAGCTCCTCCTGGGCGGCGGCCCCCTTCATGGCGATTACCCGGCCCCCCACCTTCACATAGGGGGCGGTAAGCTCCAGCAGGATATTCAGCCGTGCCACGGCCCGGCTGGTGGCAATGTCGTATTGCTCCCGGCGGTCTGCCACCGCCTCCTCTGCCCGGGCGGTGAGGCAGGTGGCCCGGATGCCCAGCTGAGGCAGAATCTCCTCCAGCCAATGCACCCGCTTGCCCAGGCTGTCCAGCAGGGTGACCTCCAGCTGAGGGCAACCAATGGCCAGGGGCACCCCGGGGAAGCCAGCGCCGCAGCCCACGTCTATCAGCCGCAGCCCCGCCAGGTCGCCGCAGGTCAGCACCGTCAGGCTGTCCAGCAGGTGGAGCTTGGCCACCTGCTCCGGCTGGGTGATGGCGGTGAGGTTCATCACCTGGTTCTGTTGAATAACGGCCCGGCCAAAGGCGCACAGGGTTTCCTTCTGGCTGTCGCTCAGGGCCAGCCCCAGGCCGGGCAGACCGCTGCTCAGGGTTTCCAGCATACAATCCATATCAGTACTGTTCCTTTGCATTGACAATGCCGCTTAAATCCACCTGGGTCTCGTCGTAGGGGTCGAACCGCTCCTCCACCACAACCAGGGCGGGGAGCACCACCTCCTGGATGTGCCAGTTCACCAGCAGGTCGCAGACCTCGCCGTAGGAGGCCACACCGGCGGTTTCGCCGCTGGCCTTCAGGTAGGCATCGTTGATGGTGTCGGCCAGATTGGTGGCCAGGGCGTTCCGGTGGCTGCGGAAGAATGCCTCGTACTGCTCCATATCCTGGCGCAGGTATTGGTTTACGTTGCCGTCGATGCGGCTGGCCGCCTCTGCCGCCTGGCGCACCAGCTGGGGGTCGATGGTGGTGGACTTGCCCACGCTGACCAGAGCGGTATAGCAATAGCGATAGGCCATGAAATAGGCGGAATACTGGTATTGCAGGTTGGGGTTGAAGGAGCAGGCCAGGAAGGCGGCGAAATTGGCATCCCGCTCCGAGGCGATGCACATCCGGTGGGCCATTTCGTGGCACATGGTAAAGGGCAGCACCGAGGCGGGAATCTGGGGATTCACCGCCGCCTCGCCGGTGAGGGGGAAGGTAAAGCCGGTGATGCCCATGGAGCTGTACATATCCGCCCAGCCCAGCTTCTTCACCGGCAGGGTGGAGCCGGCGAACACCGGATAGAACCGCTGATAGGTCAGGTACTGGAAGCCCATCCCCGCCCGGCTGGCCAGGGTATCGAAATCCTCGAAGCTGAGATAGCCCTGGGCATCCCGGCCCGCCTGGGCGGCCATGACGTTGGCCTGACTCTGGTAGTACTCTGTGGCATCCACAATCTCCTCCAGGGTGCAGCCGGTTACGTCCATCCGCAGGTCGGCGGACAGGTCACCGGCATGGTAGTTCATGCCGTATACCAGGGTATGGAGCATAAAAACGAAGCTGCCGGCTGCCAGAACCCAGCCGAACCACTGGATGACGCTTTTCTTGGTGACAATCACCACCACCAGCGCCGCAATCACCACCACCAGCAGCGCCGCCGCCAGCAGCTGCCAGATCAGAAAATCCACCTGGCTGCTCCACTGGGCCAGCGTCTGCTCCAGGGTGCGGATGACATAGGGATAGACCATGTCCACCAAAGCGGCGAACTGCTTGCCGTACTGGGAAAGGGCGTAGGTAATACCGGCAAAAATTGCCGCCGTCAGATATCCACGCAGATGTTTCAAGGGGAATCCTCCTTATAGGTCTCGGCCCGGCTTGGCCCGGGCCGCAAAATGCGTATAATAATATAGGATAGTATAACACATTTATATGGGATTGTCTCTTATTATTTTATGAATTTTTTGCATTCCCCAGGGTTCATAATTTGGTGGTTGTATTTTTCCGGAAAATCAGGTAAAATAGACGGATAAATCACACAACGGAGGAAATCAGGCCATGGCTTGGCTGGAAATTACCATTGATACCGCCGCCCATTCGGTGGAGGCGGTGGCAGAGGAGCTGACAAAGCGGGGCTTCTCTGACCTGGTTATTGAAGACCAGGAGGAATTCGAAACCTTTTTGCAGGAGAATCGGGCCTGCTGGGACTATATCGACGAGACGCTGCAAAAAAAGCTACAGGGGCTCTCCCGCATCAAGCTCTACCTGGAGCAGTCCCAGCCAAAGCAGCTGCGCCAGTTGGAGGACTATGCCGCCTCCGCCGGGCTGCATATCACCGTGGCTCCCCTGGCCGAAACCGACTGGGAGCAGAGCTGGAAGGAAAACTACCCGCCCCAGGAGGTGGGCCGCTCCCTGGTGGTGCTGCCCTACTGGCTGGCCGGGGACTATACCGGCACCCGGCTCCCGGTGATTCTGGACCCGGGGCTGACCTTCGGCACCGGTGCCCACCCCTCTACCCAGATGGTGCTGGAAACCATGGAGGCCCGGATTGCCCCGGGGGCCGCCTGCCTGGATTTGGGCAGCGGCAGCGGCATTCTGTCCATCGCCGCCCTGCGCCTGGGGGCCGCCCGGGCCCTGGGGGTGGACATTGATGCCAAGGCAGAGGGCATTGCCCGGGAAAACGCCGGCTACAACGGCTTCGCTGCCCCGGCCTTCACCGCCCTCACCGGCAGCGTCACCGCCGACCACCGGCTTATGGAGCAGCTGGCCGGGGAGCACTGGGACGTGGTGCTGGTAAACATTGTGGCAGACGTCATCATCACCCTGGCTCCGGTGCTGCCCCGGCTGATGGACAAGAGCACCCTGCTGATCTGCTCCGGTATTCTGGACACCCGGCTGGCGGAGGTCACCGCCGCCCTGTCCGCCGCAGGCATCGCCGTCACCGGCCACCGGGCCAAGGAGGACTGGCGCTGCATCACCGGAACGCTGAAATAAGGAGTATCCCCTATGCGAATCACTTACAAAACCCGCCGCACCCTCCACCGGGTGGGCACGGTGGTGGTGCTGGTGGCGCTGCTGCTGGCACTGTGCAGCTTCTGCTGGAATATCTGGGTAGCCCGGTATGTGGTATACACCCGGGAGGGCGCAACCCTGGACTTCAACCGGGATCCCCTGCCCTCCAACTACAAATTCGCCACCCCGCCCCAGGCCGACGACAGCGTATCCATCTTCTATAACGAAGGCTCCGATGCCGTGGAGCTGACCCAGGAGCTTACCCCGGTCATCGGCTATTACATCGACTATGACATGCTCAAAAGCACCAGCACCGAGGAAATCAAGACGGATTTGAACCGCCTGAAGGCCGGTACGCCCATTATGGTGGAGCTGAAGGGGGGCTACGGCTCCTTCTACTACACCTCCGGCCTTACCGGTGCCGTCAGCTCCGCCAGTGTGAACGTCACGGCGGTGGACGAGCTGATTCAGTACATCCGCAACAAGGGCTTCTATATGATTGCCAAAATCTCCGCCTTCCGGGACTACGACTTCGGCAACCGGAACGTCACCTCCGGCCTGTATATGAAGAGCCGGGCGGGCCTGTGGATGGACAGCGGCGGATGCTTCTGGCTGGATCCCACCAGCGCCAACACCCTGAGCTGGGTGGCCTCCATTGTCAACGAGGTAAAGGGCCTGGGCTTCAGCGAGGTGGTGCTGGACAATTTCCGCTTCCCGGCGGAGACGGACAAATATATCTTCAACGGCAGTATGGAAGATGCCATCACCGCCGCCGCCACTACCCTGATGGCCAGCTGCGGCACGGACAGTCTGGTGGTATCCTTCTGCGGCGCTACCACCGCCTTCCCCCTGCCCGAGGGCCGCAGCCGCCTGTACCTGTCCGGGGTTCAGGCCGGAGAGGTGGCGGCCAAGGCAGCCCAGGTGACCTTCGAGAATCCGGAGGCCCGGCTGGTCTTCATCTGCGACACCAACGACACCCGGTTCGATTCCTACTCCGTTCTGCGGCCCCTGTCCGTGGCCGAGGGCCTGGAGGCCCAGAAGGCGGACATGGAAGGAACCAACTGATGGCAAAAAAATTCCCAAAGCAGGAGGCGCAATATGCTGCCTGAGCAATTTTTAATCCGGATGGAGCAGCAGCTGGGGGCCGAGTTTCCGGAGTATCTCCAATCCCTCCAGCGCCCCCGGGCGGTGGCCCTGCGGTTTAACCCCCAAAAGGGGGCCATTCCCCAGCTGCCCTTCCTCCGGGAGCCGGTGCCCTGGGAGCCCATGGGATTTTATTATGACCCCCAGGCCCGGCCCGGCCTGCATGGATACCATGAGGCAGGCGTATATTACCTACAGGAGGCCAGCGCCATGGCCCCGGCGGCCCTGCTGGCCCCCCAGCCCGGGGAGCGCATCCTGGACCTGTGCGCCGCCCCCGGGGGCAAATCCACCCAGATTGCCGGGCGGATGCAGGGCAAGGGGCTGCTGGTGAGCAACGAAATCAGCCCCAAGCGGGCCAAGGTGCTCTCCCAGAATATCGAGCGCATGGGCATTGCCAATGCGGTGGTCACCAGCGAAAGCCCCGCCGCTCTGGCAGAGCGGTTCCCGGAGTTCTTCCACCGGGTTATGGTGGATGCCCCCTGCTCCGGGGAAGGGATGTTCCGCAAGGAGGAGGCCGCCGTCACCGATTGGAGCCCGGAAAACGTGGAAATGTGCGCCCGGCGGCAGGCAGAAATTCTGGACTGCGCCGCCAAGCTCCTGTGCCCCGGGGGGCGGATGGTCTACTCCACCTGCACCTTCGCCCCGGCTGAGGACGAGGGGGCGGTGACGGAATTCCTGGCCCGGCACCCGGAGTTTACCCTGGAGCCGGTGGAGGCCCCCTGGTTCCAGGAGAGCGCCCCGGGAATGTACCGCCTTTGGCCCCACAAGCTGCTGGGAGAGGGACATTTTGCCGCAGTGCTGCGTAAAATGGGCTGTGGGGAGCCTCCCCTGCCAGAGGCCAAGGCCCAGCCCCTGCCGGAGCTTTGGCAGTCCTTTGCCCAGGAGCTGGGCATCTCCCTGCCCCCGGGCAGAGCCGCCCGGTTTGGTGACACCCTGTTCTGGATGCCCCGGGAAATGCCGGAGCTGGACGGCCTGCGGGTACTCCGCCCCGGCCTGGAGCTGGGGGAGATAAAGAAGGGCCGCTTCCAGCCCGCCCATGCTCTGGCCCTGTGGCTGCACACCGCCCCGGAGGAATGCTCCCTGGCCCCGGATTCCCGGGAGCTGGCAGCCTATCTCCACGGCGAGTCCCTGCAAAATAGCCGGCGGGGCTGGGTGCTGGTGAAGGTGGGGCCCTATTCCCTGGGCTGGGGCAAGGGGGACGGCTCCCAGCTGAAAAACCACTACCCCAAGGGACTGCGGAAATAATTCTTTACAGCTTCGGTTTTCTATGCTATTATAAGATGACATCTGGACATTTTGCCTGAAATTATCGCAAGGAGAGGATAGTCCTTGGCAATATACGAAATCAACGGCGGCCACACTCTGAACGGCTCCGTCACCATCAGCGGTGCGAAGAACGCCGCTGTAGCAATCCTTCCTGCGGCGCTGCTGGTTAACGGCAAATGCCGCATCGAGAATGTGCCGGATATTTCCGACGTCCATATCCTTCTTGACATTCTCAGGGGCATGGGGGCGGATATCCGCTTCCCGGAGCCCCATGTGGTGGAGATTGATTCCACTGCCGTCCACTGCACCGAGCCGGATAAGAATCTGGTGCAGGAGATGCGGGCCAGCTACTACCTGATGGGCGCACTGCTGGGCCGGTTTGGCCGGGCCCATGTGGCGCTGCCCGGCGGCTGCAATTTCGCCTCCCGGCCCATCGACCAGCACATCAAGGGCTTCCTGGCCCTGGGTGCCGAGGTGGACGAAAACGAGGATTATGTGGCCCTGAAGCCCGGCCCCGACGGCTTGCAGGGCAACCGCATCAGCCTGGACATGGCCTCCGTAGGGGCCACGGTGAACATTATGATTGCCGCCACCCTGCTCCCCGGCCAGACCGTCATCGAAAATGCGGCCAAGGAGCCCCACATTGTGGATTTGGCCAACTTCCTGAACACCATGGGCGCCCGGATTTCCGGTGCCGGTACCGACACCGTGAAGATTCGGGGGGTCAACTCCCTCCGGGGGGGCACCTACGCCATCATTCCCGACCAGATTGAGGCCGGTACTTATCTGGCTGCCGTCACCGCCGTAGGCGGCAACGTGCTGGTGCAGAATGTGATTCCCAAGCACTTGGAGTGCATCACCGGCAAATTGCAGGATATGGGAGCCAAGGTCATTCCCTTCGACGACTCCATCCGCATTATCCGCAGCGGCCGTCTGCGCTCCTCCACCGCCAAAACCCGGCCCTACCCCGGCTTCCCCACGGATATGCAGGCCCAGGTCTGCGTGTGTATGGCCCTGGCCAACGGCACCAGCCGGATGACCGAGTCGGTGTATGAGACCCGGTTCTTCGGCTACTGCTCCGAGCTGGAAAGCATGGGAGCCAGAATCTCCATCGAGAGCAAAACCGCCACGGTGGTGGGGGTGGAGCAGCTCCATGGAGCCACCGTCTCCGCCCACGACCTGCGGGCAGGGGCTGCTCTGGTAATTGCCGGTCTGGCCGCCCGGGGCACCACCCGGGTGCAGAACATCCACTTCGTGGAGCGGGGCTATGAGGATTTGATTGGAAAGCTCACCGCCCTGGGAGCCGACATCAAGCGCATCGAGGAATAACCACCAAGGAGCCGCCCAGCGGCTCCTTTTTGCTATTTGACAGCCCTTTCCCGGTGTGATACACTGATGAAAATAAAAATCCCACCACCCAACGCAAAATGTAAAAATTTCAGAGCCTTCGTAGGGGCGATGAAAATCGCCCGCCAACCCCGGATTTCAGCGAGCACCCCGATGAATGGGAGCGTTTCCCGGCTCCCTCTCTGAGGGAGCCGGGAACGATGGGGCTGTACCATTCAACATACCGCCCAAAAAGCGCAACGTTGCGGGCGATTTTCATCGCCCCTACGAAGGCTCAGAGGTGGGGACATTCCACCATTCATCGGAGGACACTCCCTCATCCCTCAGAGAGGGAGCCGGGAACGATGGGGCTGTACCATTCAACATACCGCCCGGAAACCGCAGCGTTGCGGGCGATTTTCATCGCCCCTACGAAATGCGGGGGGCGGGGGCTGTACCATTCACCACACAGCTCCAAAACCATGAGGGCTGCTTACAAATTACAAGGAGGGGTATTATGTCGCCTATTGAACAGCAGATTGAGGGGATTGTGGACGGAATCCTGGAGGATTACCGCCATGGGCGGGACATTGACAAGATGAATCCCTTTGTCCATCCGGACAAGGAGACGGTGACGGATATTATCCACAAGCTGATTCGCATTGTCTACCCCGGCTCCTCCCGGGATAAGAGCTATCGGATGTACAACACCAGGTATAACCTGTCCATGCTCATTGAGGATGTGATGTACAATCTGAACAAGCAGATTGCCCTGGTGCTGCGGCTGCAAATGGATGAGGTGTCCGCCCAGGAGCGGGCCCAGGAAATCAGCCTGCAATTTTTCCGCCAGATTCCCGCCGTCCGGGCCCTGTGCCAGACGGATGTGGAGGCCTTTTACGACGGTGACCCGGCGGCCTACAGCACCGACGAGATTATCTTCTGCTACCCCGGCCTCTTCGCCGTGACGGTGTACCGGCTGGCCCATGTGCTGTATGCCCTGCATGTGCCCATACTACCCCGGATGATGACGGAGCACGCCCACAGCGTCACCGGCATCGACATCAACCCCGGGGCCACCGTTGGCAAATACTTCTTCATTGACCACGGCACCGGCATTGTGGTGGGTGAGACCACGGTGATCGGCGACCATGTGAAGGTCTACCAGGGTGTGACCCTGGGGGCTCTCACCACCCGGGGGGGCCAGAATCTCCGGGGCAAGAAGCGCCACCCCACCATTGAAGACAATGTGACCATCTACGCCGGTGCCTCCATCCTGGGGGGCGAGACGGTGATTGGCCGGGACTGCGTCATCGGCTCCAACGTATTCATCACCCACTCCATCCCCGCCAACACCACCGTCAGCGTCAAGAGCCAGGAGCTGCAATTCAAGTCCCGCAGAACCGAGCCCTTCTGGGAAAACCAGCAGGGATAACCGCCCCGGAAGATAAAAAATGCCCGCTCAGAATTGAGCGGGCATTTGTGCATCTTATTCCTGGGGCTTCAGGGCAATGTGGACATCGTCCAGCTGCTTCTGATCCACGGGGCTGGGAGCGCCCATCATCAAATCCTGGGCGTTCTTGTTCATGGGGAAGGTGATAACCTCCCGGATGCTCTCCTCACCGGTGAGGAGCATAATCAGGCGGTCAACCCCAGGGGCGGCACCGGCATGGGGGGGTGCGCCGTAGGTGAAGGCATTGTACATGGCAGGGAACTTGGCCTTTACGTCCTCTTCCCCCAGGCCCACCATCTGGAAGGCCTTGACCATAATTTCCGGGTCATGGTTCCGGACGGCACCGGAGGCGCACTCGTAGCCGTTGCACACCAGGTCATACTGGTTGGCGTTGATGGCCAGCAGCTTCTCGGTGTCTCCCTGGGCATCCTCCAGGGCCTTCAGGCCGCCCTGGGGCATGGAGAAGGGGTTGTGGCAGAATTCCAGCTGGCCGGACTCCTCGCCGATTTCGTACATGGGGAAGTCCACAATCCAGCACAGGGCGTACTGCTCCTCGTCGAAGTGGCCGGGAACCCGGCGGCCCAGCAGGAGCCGAATGACACCGGCGGTCTTCTGGGCGGCGGCCTTCTTGCCGGCTGCCATGCACACGAAGCTACCGGGCTTCAGGCCCAGGCGCTGCTTCAGCGCCTCGCCGCACTGGCCCAGGAACTTGGAGATGCCGCCGGTGAGGTCGCCGTTTTCGTCCACCTTCACCCAGCAGGCCTTGTTGCCGGTCTGAACCTCTACATCGGCCAGGAGCTTGTCAATCCACTTCCGGGGCTGGTTGAAATCGTCCACTGCCACGGCCTTGACGGTAGCTCCCTCAAAGGGGCCGAAGCCGCAGCCCTGCACCACATCGGAGATATCCTGAATCTCCAAATCGATACGCAGGTCGGGCTTGTCGGAGCCGTAGCGCTCCATGGCATCGTTATAGGCAATGTGCCGCCAGGGGGCCTGGGCCACCCGCGGATACTTGCCGAATTTCTCGTATACCGGCTGAAGGACAGTCTCCAGGGTTTCCAGCACATCCTCCTGGGAGGCGAAGGCCATCTCCATATCCAGCTGGTAGAATTCGCCGGGGGTACGGTCGGCCCGGGCATCCTCGTCCCGGAAGCAGGGGGCAATCTGGAAATACCGGTCGAAGCCGGAGGTCATCAGCAGCTGCTTGAACTGCTGGGGAGCCTGGGGCAGGGCATAGAATTTGCCGGGATGGTTCCGGGCGGGCACCAGATAGTCTCTTGCGCCCTCAGGGCTGGAGGAGGTGAGGATGGGGGTAGTGATTTCCAGGAAGCCCTGCTCTGTCATCAGCCGCCGCAGCTCCGCCACCACCTGGCAGCGCAGCACGATATTGCTCTTCACAGCGGGGTTACGCAAATCCAGGAACCGATATTTCAGCCGGGTATTCTCGTCGGCCTCCCGGGACTTATTGATTTCAAAGGGCAGCTGGTTGTGGAAGCACTTGCCCAGCACCTGAATTTCCTCAGGCACCACCTCAATGTCGCCGGTAGCCAGCTTGGGGTTCTTGCTCTCCCGCTCCCGCACAACGCCGGTGACGGAGAGGGTGGACTCCTTGTTGATGGGCTTGACCAGCTTTATCATGTCCTCGGTCTCCACCACCACCTGGGTGGTGCCGTAGTAGTCCCGCAGAACCAGGAAAGCAAAATTGGAGCCGACCTCCCGGATATTCTCCAGCCAGCCGACAATGGTCACCTGCTTGCCCACATCCCCGATGCGCAGCTCTCCGCAGGTATGAGTTCTGGATTGCTTCATAGACAAAGCCTCTCTTATCTGATTTTTGCACCGTATATTGTCTCACAAACCAGGAAAAAAGTCAATCATTTCATGCTGGCCCAATCAATGCGGATATACCAAAACGCAGTTGCCCCCCTCTGAGAGAGTGCCCACCGATGAATGGTGCAAGCCCATTCCCGGCTCCCTCTCTGAGGGAGCTGCTGAGCGCAGCGAAGCTGAGGGAGTGTACCCCGATGGTTCCACCGGGCCAATGGTTACCCGCAAGCCGTTATTGGCTCTGAAATTTTTGACCGTTTGCAAACATCAGAGTACACCCCCCTCAGAACCGGAGCCGGGGCAACATCCCCCATAATGGCAATCACCCGTCCGCTGGATATCTTGTCAGCGGGCGGGTGATTTTTTGGGGTTCTGTGTGGGGGTGCGTACCATTCAACCGGGTACTTGCGAAACCGTGGGGGTGCGGGCGATTTTCATCGCCCCTACGAAACTCTGAATGTTTCACATTTTACCACTCATCGGGGGACACTCCCTCAGTCACGCCCTTGCGGGCGTGCCAGCTCCCTCAGAGAGGGAGCCGGGAATGGGCTTGCACCAATCAACCGGGTACTCGCTAAAATCCCAGGTTACGGGCGATTTTCATCGCCCCTACGAAACTCTGAATGTTTTACATTTCACCGCTCATCGGGGGGACTCTCCCGCTTAGTAGTCAATGCGGCCGGGGGTGGCGATTTCGTCCATGGTGTTGGTGCAGATGATGGAGCCGTTGGGGCGGCGTTTGGTGATGAGGGCGGGCTCTTCCAGCTCGGGGATGGTTTCGATTTCGCCCAGGGCGAAGGCACGCATCTTCTCTCCTGCGGTGGTCATCCGGGCGGCGACACCGCCCAGGCGTACTTCGATGATTTCGAAGCCGTTGGGCTTGTTGGTGGTCTCCCACAGCTTCCGCCACACCACCCGCAGGGTGTTCAGGGCCTCCACCGTGGCGGGGATGCCGTCGGCCAGGGCGGCGGCCTGCTCCCGGTTGCGGCTGCGGACGGCATTGCCTGCCTGCTCATGCCACACGCATTTCAGCGCCAGGGCGTTGGCCAGGGCGGTATAGAAGTCGAAGAGCAGCCCATACTCCGGATTCTCCACGGCGTAGCGGGCATAGCGGGTGACCAGGCTGCCGAAATGCTCCGCCATGGCGTAGCCCTGGGTATCCGCCTCGAACAGCTGCACCAGGGGGTCCTGATACAGCATGAACTTGCAGCAGTTCACCGGGTCCGAGGGGTTGTCCTTCATGCCGGGCAGGTAGTTCAGCAGGCTCAAATCCAGGAAGGCCTGGGCATCTGCGTGGCAGCACCGGCGGAAGCGCTCCGCCAGCTGCTGGGGGTCATACTCTGCTCGGAAGGTCAGCTCGCCATAGAGCTGCAATCCCAGCAGGGCGGCGGTGAGGTTGCATTCCCCGCCGTTGTCCCCCCAGGCGGTAGCCAGGGCCAGGGGAATCTCCGCCTTGGCGCAGGCGGTAAGACCGGCCACGGTATTGGCAATGGTGGTGGGGTAGTCCGGGGCCGGGCCAATCCAAGTCCAGATGCCTCCGGCAAACACCGTGGGGGCGGGGAACTGGGCGTGCTTATACAGGGCGTCGGCGTACTTCTCCTCCTGGCTCTGGTAGTAGTCCCAGTACATCAGGGTAATCCGGGGATCCACGGCGGCCTTGGCGCTTTCCGAGGGCAGACCGGGGCTATGGTAGTTCCGGCCATCCAGGTGGAAATACATATCGCTCCACATCATGGCCTTCAGGCCGTACTTGTCGCAGATGCCCAGCACCCGGGACAGGTGGCGGCCAATGACACTATGGGGGTCCTCGTAGCCAAAGCGGGTCAGGTGGGCGCCCAGGCCCACGCCGAAGGCCTCGTCCATGCCCAGGTGAATTTTCTTGGAGCGATAGGGGGCGGTGGCGGCCTGAATCATCTGCTCCAGCAGCACATAGGTCTCCTCCAAATCCGCCAGGAGCACCTCGTCATTGTCCCGGAGGTGGTGATAGGCGGGCCAGTGGAGGATGCGCTTCAGGTGCCCCAGGGTCTGGATGCAGGGGCACAGCTCAATGCCGAAGAGGTTGGCGTAGTCGTCCAGGGCCTTCAGCTCGTCATAGGTATAGCGGCCCCGCTTGTAGCCGAAGAAGGGCTGGCCGGGGACCTCGTAGGTATCCTCGGTGTACATCATGCCCAGGTTCAGGCCCATAAGGGCCATTTTCCGCAGGAAGAACCGCAGGGCCGTGGGGTTCAGCACCGCATTGCGGGAGCAGTCGAACATAATGCCGGAGGACTGGAACCGGGCCTTCTCGTGGATGGAGCAGGGCACCAGGGGAATGGGAATCAGGCTCATGGCCCGATAGAACTGAATGGGCGCTCCCCAGGTGACGGTGACGGTGGTGCCATCGCTCTCCACTGCCAGCTCATCTCCGGGAATGCAGGTTACGTCAATGCCGGTGTCCCCGAAGCGAACACCCAGGTCTTCCTCCAGGGCCCGGAGGGCCTCCTGGCAGTGCTCCGGCCCAGTGCCGAGAATATGGAAAGTAGGTTTCATATACGAACACTCCTTATGGATGTATGATGGGAAATTCTCCCCGCCCCTATTATCCACAAAAAGGGGGGCACAGGGAAGACCCAAAAACAATTATTTTCAAGAATCGGCGGTTCTGACAAAAATTTTGAAGTTTTTATGTAAATATTGCACAATTTCGGCGGAAGGGATAGGGAAAATAGTCGTAATATTTCCACAAGAATGTATCCATTTCATACTATGATTTCCCCTTTTTATACTATACAATTTGGTGGAATTCGCTATACTAAATATAGGCCCATGAAAACACAACGGCAAGAAAGGCGGGGGGCAACCATGAGAGCTTCCACAAAAGAAACGACGGCTGCCCCGCAGCTGGGCAAGAAGCGGCGCAGATGGCGCAAAGACGATACCGAGCTGTCGCTGCTGGCGGTACCCACGGTGGTGTGGTACATCCTGTTCTGCTATCTGCCCATGTTCGGCATTGTGCTGGCCTTCAAGAACTATAAGATTGTAGATGCCGGCAAGAGCTTCTTCTACAATCTGATGCACAGCGAATGGGTGGGGATAAAGAACTTCCAGTATTTCCTGAACCTTCGGGACTTCCCCCGGATTCTGCGAAACACCCTGCTGTATAATGCGGTGTTTATCGTGCTGGACATTGTCCTGCCGGTGGGCGCAGCCATTATGATTGGCAATATCTACTCCAAGCGCAAGTCCAAAACCTACCAGACCCTGATGTTCATGCCCCACTTTATGAGCTGGGTGGTTATCAGCTACTTCGTCTACGCCTTCCTGGTGACGGACAAGGGCCTGCTCAACGCCATCATCCGGGCCTGCGGCGGCGAGAATATCAACTGGTATTTCGAGCCAAAATACTGGCCCGCCATTCTGATATTCATGCATGTATGGAAGGTGCTGGGCTATAGCATGGTGGTATATCTGGCCTCCATCACCGGCGTGGACTCCACGCTGTACGAGGCGGCGGTGCTGGACGGCGCCAGCAAGGCCCAGCAGGCCCGGTTCATTACCCTGCCCTCTCTGCGGCCCATTATCATTATGATGTTCATCATGTCCGTGGGGCACATCTTCTCTTCGGATTTCGGCCTGTTCTATCAGGTCACCCGGGGTGCCGGGCAGCCCCTGACCCCGGTGGTGGCAACCTTCGACGTGAAGATTTTCCAGATGGTCACCACCTCCGTCAAGCTGGGGCAGAACGCTGCGGCTTCCCTGTTCCAGGCGGTAATCGGCTGCATCACCATCCTTACGGCCAATGCCATCGTCCGCAAAGTGGATAAGACCAGCGCACTGATTTGACGGGAGGGATTGACTGTGGCAACAAAAGACCATAAGAAAAAGCGTCAGGTGGTCACCAACGACAATATGTCCCGGCTGAATCGCATCAAGCCTGTGACCAACGTCATCTTCAACCTGATTTTCGTCCTGCTGGCACTGATTTGTGTGCTGCCCATTGTCTACATTTTCCTGATTTCCATCACCAAAGAGAGCGTCATCCGCACCCAGGGCTATCAGTTCTTCGTCACCGCCGAGACCATCTCCGGGGAGGCGTATAAGTACCTGTGGACCCAGCGGGCCACCATATTGAATTCCCTGTGGATTTCCGTAGAGGTGACGGTGGTGGGCACGGTGCTGGGCGTGGCCCTGACCTGCCTGATGGGCTATGTGCTCTCCCGGCCGGAGTACCGGCTGAACCGGCTGCTTACCATCCTGGTATTCATCCCCATGGTCTTCGGCGGCGGCCTGGCTGCCTCCTATGTGGTCAATACCCAGGTGCTGCGGCTCCAGGATACCATTTGGATTCTGATTCTGCCCCTGGCGGTGTCCAGCTTCAATGTGACCATCGCCCGGACCTTCTTCCGCACCACGGTGCCGGACTCCATTATCGAGTCCGCCCGCATCGACGGCGCTTCCCAGCCCACCATTTTCTTCCGCATTGTGCTGCCCATCTCCAAGCCGGTGCTGGCCACCATCGGGCTATTTCTGGCCTTTGGCTACTGGAACGACTGGTTCCAGTCCACCCTGTACATCAAGAGCATCCGGCTCCAGTCCCTACAGGCCATGCTGAACTCCATGCAGAAGAATCTGGAATTCCTTACCAAGAACCCCACCGCCGGACTGACCCAGTCGGACATGATTCGCCAGATGCCCCAGGAATCCGTCCGCATGGCCATTGCCTTCGTGGTGGCAGTGCCCATCGCCTGCATTTATCCCTTCTTCCAGAAATACTTCATCTCCGGCCTCACCGTCGGCGCCGT
>Ga0129314_1000987_pt1 | contig 23200 bp, 20 predicted proteins | sample O1111metagenome_FD_94431 | JGI IMG/M metagenome (GOLD analysis project Ga0129314, IMG submission 94431) | Orangutan individual fecal microbial communities from fecal samples from Wisconsin, USA - O1111 metagenome | ecosystem: Host-associated > Mammals > Digestive system > Large intestine > Fecal... | reverse complement strand
TGACCTGGCGGAGTGGTGCAGCCTGGCTGAGTTGAGCCGTATCTCGATAGAGAACAACAGCGCGCCAGTGGAAGTGCCCGACTTTACCCGGGGCAACTGGGACAAGACCCAGGGATTCAGACACGCATTTGCAGATTAAAACCCTCGCTGCCGCATTGCTTCGAAGGTAAGCACGGCAGTAGATACCGACACATTAAGCGAATCGATTTTCCCACGCATGGGGATCTTGATTCGCTTTGTTGCATTTTTCAACCAGAAATCGGATAAGCCATCCGCTTCAGTGCCCATCACGATGGCCGAAGGGTGTTTACGGCGATAATATGAAGCTTCTTAAGCATTTGTGAATAATCTACAAGAAAAACATGCTATATAACATATAAATAGATTATTTATGTTTAATAATATTAATATATCTTTGCGCATCAACACAGTTCAGCACAGTATATCTACAACATCTTTTGAGAATGTCATATTTATACTGTATTGAGCATCTTTACATTAATAAATATATTTAAATGAATTCATGATTATAAATATTATCTTGTTTAAATTTAATCAAATAAGACAAATTCATTATACACTAACTGATTAATTTTAATAGCATTTACTAAACTCTTGGCAAAAAATTTTATTCTCAGCAGTCTATTGCCAATATTATTGAAAGAGGTTTTTTGTTTCTTACTATTTTTACTAAAAAAATTATTTTAATAATCGTAAAAATATAGCTGCATTCAGAATATAATTAAAAACAATTTCATTCTAATACAAAAAATGTAATTACATATTAATACAAAAGACATAAAACAAAATATTACAGTTCATATCTTAATTTCATAAAAGATATTTAAATAATAAAAAGAGAAACATGAACACCTTTTGCGCATATACTTTATTGATTTATCAGTCTATAGCACAATATGTTATAGACAATAATATATCTACCCCCCCCCCATTAACATTTAACAACATAAGGTCGGGCGATATTCCGGCCAGGGTACAAAACAGACGCTCTTTTCCCGAAGCATTAAGTTGCTTTCGGGGAAGGGGCGTTTTGTCATTATCAACAAAAAATAACATTCAATCAGTGAAATAGTAAATCTAGTATTAATCATTTAAAACAAAAAAGAATGAGAAAAATCTTTTTTTCAAGTTTGCTGGTTTTTCTTTTTGTTGGAATATTTTTTTCCTGCAATGATGATAATCAGACAAATCTTCAGCCTTTTGACCCGGCTAAACCTATTGTGGTGACCGGTTTTTATCCCGACTCGGGCGGTATAGCAACTCCCATCATCATTGAGGGAAGTAATTTTGGATCTGATACCACCGGTATGAAAGTCTATTTTGTAGATACACTCAGTGTGAAACACCAGGCGGGATTAGTAGGTTCCAACGGAAACAAAATTTTTGCCTTTGTGCCAAAGCTTACGTACCTGCGAAGAATGGAGGTAATGGTTGAGCGGACAATGCAAGACGGGAAAGTCATTTCAGGCAGAGCCGATGAAAATTTCTTCTACAAGACGCAAACGTCGGTATCAACCGTTGTGGGGAAACCCGAATCGAACAATAACAATGTGCCCACCATAGGTGGTGACTTCACAAATGCCACCTTCTCGGCGCCCTTTGCCATTTGTCTGGACGATGAAGACAACATTTTCGTTACCGAACGTTCGTGGAATGCGCAGGGACATGGCTCCATCCAAGGCGCAAGGAATGATAAGAACGAAGGTGTTTCATCGAATCTGATCTTAGTCGATCAGCAAGGACAATCGGTAGTGGTGATGCGCTATGGAGCCAACTTCTCAAATGCTCCTGCCTTTTCGGATGAAGCAGGCAGCGAGGCCGTATATGTACCCGAAGACGCCGGATTATACTACTACCAACTATTGAAGAGTTTGACTTACGCCCCGCGCCACCGTTCATTAATCCTTGATGAAGAAACCAGGAACGTGATTGAAGGAAACTGGAAGTATTCATTTGTAGTAAATAAGATAGACCATATGGTATATACTGTAATGTGGAGAGGGCAACTTGTCCGGTTCAATCCGGTTACCCGCAACGTGGAAGTATTGCTTGACAAGGTAATCCCCGATATACCCAATGCCCATGGCAGCGGTAACGGAAGTAATACCTATTGTATCTTTTCTCCTTTGGAGCCCAATATGCTCTACTTCTGCCTGGAAGATTACAATATGATAAAACGTGTGGATATCTCCGCGTTGGGAGATAAAGATAAAGCCACTTACGGTGGAGAACCGTATGCCGGCAGGGCCTTAATTGAAGGACCGGTAAACGGGCGCGGCTGGGAAGACGGATTGCTGGAAAATGCCCGTTTCTTCGCTCCCAAGCAAATGGCCTTTACCGGGGACGGCAAGTTATACATTGCCGATAACAACAATCATTGTATCCGTGTGATAGACACTACGGTTCCAAAGGAACTGGCCACAGTAAATACTGCCATCGGTCTGCCACAGAGCCCTGGATTCCAGGATGGCGGGCCTGAGTTTGCGAAATTTTATTACCCCACAGGTGTTGCAGTTAACAGTGACGGTTCCATTATTTACGTGGCTGATTCAAGGAATCACGTGATCCGTAAACTTTCTATTGAATAATTAAATTAGCAGATAAGTATGAAAAAAATAGCATGTTTCATCGTTATTTTGATGAGTTTATTTATCGTAACTGTGTATGGACAAGAACGAAACCTGGAAGTGTCCGGAACCGTATACGATGCAACGCTTAATGAACCTCTTCCTGGTGTTTCTATTTTTATTAAAAATGCGGCAGGAGTCGGAACCACTTCCGACGCTCAAGGGCGGTTTACCATTCGGGCAGCACGCGGAGAAACAATTGTATTCCAAATGATTGGCATGACTCCAGTTGAAAGAGCAGTGGTACGAAGTGAATCGAATGTCAGAATTGAATTAAAAGAAGATACTCAATTACTGGATGAGGTAGTGATAACCGGACTTACTTCACAAAAGAAAGTATCCATTGTAGGAGCTATCACAAGTGTGGATGTGGAAGAACTGAAAACCCCGGCTACATCCCTCAACAATATGTTGGGTGGTCGTGTTGCCGGTGTAATGACCAGCATGGTTTCGGGCGAGCCCGGACAAAATATCTCTAACTTCTGGATACGTGGGATCGGTACGTTTGGCGCCAATGCCGGCGCTTTGGTGTTGATTGACGGTCTGGAAGGACGTCTTCAGGATATTGATCCCGATGATGTTCAATCTTTTCAAATTTTAAAGGACGCATCCGCCACAGCAGTGTATGGTGTGCGCGGCGCAAACGGGGTGGTATTGATCACCACAAAAAGAGGACACTCGGGTAAATTACAAATTACCGCTCGCGCTACCGTACAGGTGAATCAGATTAAACGCCTACCCGAATATTTGGGAGCTTACGATTATGCCATGCTTGCCAACGAAGCAAGAGCCATGTCGGGTGATCCTGATATTTACACGCGCCTGGATCTGGATGTAATTAAAAACGGACTTGATCCGGATCTCTATCCTGATGTAAATTGGATGAACGAAATCATGAAAAGAACATCTCTCAAGCACCGTTATTATATGAGCGCCAAAGGAGGAGGTGAAGTTGCCCAATATTTTGTTTCCTTGGGAGGGCAATTTGAAAATGCCGCATACAATCAGGCGGATGTAAAATTTAAGAGCCCGGTAACGTACAATACGATTAACTACCGCGCCAATATCAATATGAACCTGACACCCAAAACAAAACTATATTTTGGAACCGAAGGAAGCATTATCGGAAAAACCCTGCCGGGACGGGAACATACCAACTCGCTGTGGAGCGCAGTGCGTCTGCTTACACCAGTCATGTTTCCCGTAATGTATTCCGACGGCACCCTCCCCACTTATGGTACGGAAAATATGTCTTCGCCCTATGCACGCCTGAATTATATGGGGTACAGCAATGAAGACGAAAATCACAATAAACTAACGCTTGAATTAACACAAGAGATTGGCGGAGCATTCAAGGGGTTGAAGTTAACGACACAGGTGCTGTCCGAAATCCAAACATTTGTTACGCAAGGGCGTTATTTAAGGCCCAATATGTACAGGGCTACCGGACGGGATGCGCAGGGCAACCTCATTAAATCGCTCCGTTTAAATGAACAGAATGTTACCTTTTTTAAGGCCAGCAACTTCTGGCGCAAATATTACTGGCAAAGCAAGGCTGAATGGAATCGCTCATTTGGCCGGAACGACGTGGGTGCACTGCTGTATTACTATATGGAAGATATTGTAGACGGTCGCTGGTCGTTCGACCAACTCGGAATTAACTCCATACCTGCCCGACGGCAAAATATTTCAGGACGTTTATCATACGGTTATAACAACACCTATTTTATTGATGCCAACTTCGGATACACCGGCTCTTCGCAATTTAAAAAAGGAGAACGGTTCGGATTATTTCCTTCTTTGGCTTTGGGATGGGTGCCTACCGGATATAGGTGGGTACAGGACAATATGCCGTGGTTGAGTTTCCTGAAAATTCGCGGATCTTACGGATTAGCAGGGAACGACCAGATCTCCAACACCCGTTTCCCCTATTTAACACTGATTGACAACCTTTCCTCCACATATTGGGGCTATCGCGGTATGGGTATTACCGAAAGACTTATCGGCGCCGACAACCTGAAGTGGGAAGTAGCCAAGAAAGCCAACCTGGGTATTGAAGCCAACTTCTTTAACGATAATCTGAGGATTGTAGCAGATGTTTTCCGCGATCAACGCGACGATATTTTTATGACCAGGGTAACACTACCGAATTATCTGGGACTGGTTAACATGCCATACTCTAATGTGGGGCGTATGCACAGCTACGGCTCCGACGGAAACATTGAATATTCTCATAGCATCAACAAAGACATGGACTTTACGGTGAGAGGCAATTATACTTTTTCACAGAATATGATCGATTATTTTGAAGAAAATAAATTGCCCTATGATTATCTCAGCATAACAGGCAAACCGTATGGCGTTGTACGCGGATATATTGCCGAAGGATTATTCAAAGACCGCGAAGAAATTGAAACCAGCCCCGATCAAAGCGGTTTTGGCCGGATTCGTCCGGGCGACATTAAATATCGCGATGTGAACGGCGACGGACGCATTAACGAAGACGACCGCGTTCCATTATCATACGGTAACCAGGTGCCACGTATGATGTATGGTTTTGGTGCGGACTTCCGTTGGAAAAATTTAACTGTTGCCTTTTTGTTTAAAGGCGCCTCTAAAGTGCAATATTATCGTTCAGGTATAGATATTTATCAGTTCGGAGCCAATGCGCCCGGTTGGATTCCTTTCTACAACGGCGATATGGGTAACGTGATTAAACTGGCTAATAATCCGAAGAACCGCTGGACGGCAGCATGGTATTCAGGCGATCCGGCCACCGAGAATCCCAATGCGGAATTTCCGCGGCTTTCTTATGGAAGTAACACCAACAATGAACAGCTTTCTACCTTTTGGCAACGCGACGGATCCTACATCCGCCTTCAGGAAATCAGTTTGAGGTACAAATTTAAAGGCTACAACTGGTTAAAAGATATGGGGTTAACATCCATAGACCTTGAGTTTGTCACCAATAACGTGTTCACAATAGATAAAGTGAAGTTTTTCGATCCGGAGCAAGCGCATTACAACGGAGGCGCTTATCCCATCCCTACTTCTTATACCTTCCAATTATATTTGAACTTTTAATATATGACATCTATGAAGAGTTTTTCAAAAATAATATTACTGCTTGGAGTGATTGCAAGCGCTATGTTCAGCTCTTGTAATTTCCTGGATGTTGACACCTATTTTGAGGACACATTCAGTCAGGATTCTATTTTTCACAGCAAGAAAAATGCCGAGGGATATCTGTGGAACACACCAAAAGATTTTCCTGATCCGGGAGCCATCTGGGGTAGTTCTTGGAATCCCGGACAATTGGCTTCCGATGAAATGACCGCCCGTTGGCGAACCAGTGAATTCCCGGGTATGCTGTATTCGATAGGAGAAATTAACGAGCGTAACTTACCCGGAAGTATGAATATCTGGTACAATATGTACAGAGTGATCCGCCGGTGCAATACCATGCTTGCCGAGGTGGATAAAGTTACGGATATGAATACACGCGAAAAGCAAATGTATAAAGGATATGTACATTTTATGCGCGGATATGCCTATTATCATTTGCTAATGAACTGGGGGCCTTGCCTTATTTTGGGAGATGAAGTGCTTGCCAGTTCCGAACCAGCCGCCTATTACAACAAAGAGCGTGCGACGTATGACGAATCAGTAGATTATATTTGTAATGAATTCGCATTGGCAGCTCAGGTATTGCCTTCACCGCAGCAACAATCTATCAGTTTCTCAGAACGCCCGACAAAAGGTGCGGCGCTGGCATTGATCTCACGCTTACGGTTATATCAGGCTTCTCCATTGTTTAACGGAGGCGATGCAGCACGCCGTAGTTTCGGCTCGTGGAAAAGAAAAAGCGACGGCGTTTTTTATGTGAATCAAACCTACGATGCACGCCGTTGGGCTGTAGCCGCTGCTTCAGCCAAGGCAGTGATAGATATAGGTTATTATGAGCTTCATACCGTTGAAGCCGATCCGCGTAACCCTTATCCGTTGGCGCCCAACGTGCCTACTGCACGCTTCCCTGAAGGAGCAGGCGGCATTGACCCCTATTACTCATTTTCACACATGTTTAATGGCGAGGGGATTATTCCTACTAACAAAGAGTTTATCTGGGCTGTGGCCTCCAACAATGTAACATCCTATACACGACACTCCTTCCCTGTCTATTTCGGTGGATGGGGTAGCATGTCGGTACCCCAGAGAGTGATAGACTGCTTTCTTATGGCCGATGGAAACACCATACATACCTCTTCGCAAGACTATCCTTATGAATCGGATTTAACCCAAACCATTGGTGGAAACGGAAAAACTCTGGGAAGCTACATTTTAAGAGGTAATGTGCCGAAAATGTATGACAACCGTGAAGCGCGTTTTTATGCGTCTATCGGGTTCCCCGGTAGTTATTGGCCTATGAATTCAGCTTCGCAAGATGCGGCCTACAATAAAAAGCAATTCTGGTTTTCAAAAGACGATGTTTCGGGTATCACGGGAGCAGGAAGCAACATCAACGACTATTGCGTGAGCGGATACGTGCCGGTGAAGTATATTCATCCCGATGACTCCTGGGCTAACGGGAAAGGGAATGTGAAATCAGCTTTTATCACATCACCCAAACCGTTTCCAATTTTACGTTATGCTGAAATATTACTGGAATATGTAGAAGCATTAAACAATGTGGAAGGTAACGAAACGGTTGAAGCAATAGATTCGCAAGGACTTCCCACAACAGTTACCATCACGCGTGATGTGGCAGAAATGGCCCGTTATTTCAATATGATACGTTATCGCGCCGGACTTCCCGGTCCCCCCAACGCCCAATTGGCCAATAAAGATGAACTTCAGAAAGCGATTATGAATGAACGTCAGATTGAGTTATTCAACGAAGGCTATCGCTACTTCGATACTCGCCGGTGGGGAATTTATCTGGATGAAGACGCGAATACCTCGAACTGGCGCGGATTGAATGTAGAGAAAGACAGAACCAATGCAAATAATAACGAAGGTTTCTGGGATATAGTAACCATTAATACGCAAAATGTGCGTGACCGGCAAGCAAAACCAAGGATGGTGCTTTTGCCTATACCGCATGATGAATTACTGAAAGTCCCGGCTATGGATCAAAATCCCGGATGGGACAGATAATGCTGAAATAACAATGATTGATTAATTTTAAGATGAAAATCGTATGAAACACAAGATAACAATAATTCTTCTATTTGTCATTGCCCTTGCCGCATGCAATTCTTATGACTTTGAGCAGGAACAATACAGAAACGAGGTAAACCTGCTCAGTAATTCTGAATTGGTATATGACCGCCAGGTGGCAAAACTGAAAGATGACGGAGATACCATTTATTTGGTTGCGGGATTAAGTGGCTCACAACTTTCAACCAAGCCTTTCAAGGTGGCCGTGATAGAAGCTGACTCATTATTTAACGCCTATAACCGGACAAATTTTGACATCGATAAGGCTCGTTTTGCACGTTGGCTTCCCGACGAATGTTTTACATTCCCGCAGACGCAGACGCAGATCCCAGCCGGGCAATTTCAGGTGAAATTTCCCATTTATTTGCATAATTTGGATATACTTTCCCCGGACACTACCTATTTCTTGAATTACAAGATTGACTCGTTGAAAACAGATGCTTTCAATTCGAGAAAGAAAGAAGTGCTGTTGCGTATTTATATGGAGAATGAGTTTGCTACAACCAAAACAAACACATTCTACAACTACACTTCATCCTATATCATTACGCTAAGTAAGGATGGCGGCGTACCGAAACGCCCCACGAGTTCCAATCAGGTATTTCCTTTAGGTCCTGATTCGGTCAGAATGCTTGCCGGAGATGAGACTTTCGGGGATTATAAGAGTGCGTTGAATAACATTAACCGGATGAGTATCAAAGTAACGGTAGGAGAAAAAACTACGAAAAACCCATTGGCACGTTCGGTAACCATTGAGCCCTACAGGACTATTGAAGCAGAGCAAATGCCTCCTATCGACATGTATGACAATACGTACTTAATCAACGTTATATCTACGCCCGACGGACGCAGTACTTACTATAAAGAGTTTCGCCTGCATTATAAGTATCGTTTGCAACCCACACAGCCTTTTAAAGAGGTAAAAGCTATTTTACGTATGGAATATAATCCAAGAGCGGATTTATTATAAGCAAAAAGCTATTATATTCTTTTATAGGCAGAAAATAAAAAAAGTGTTAAAAATAAATTAATCATATGAAAAAAAATAGATTATTTTTCGGAATGCTCGGGATACTTATATGCGTGATTGGCACGCCTTCCTGTGCTCCCGACTATGAAACCGAGTTTGAAGTAAAAACCCTGAGCGTTCCCGACAGGGATTTAGCTCCCATTCTCTTTGGTTTGGAAGGGGGACAAAAAGAAGTAAGGGTTGAAACAAATGTGAATACCGAAAATTGGAAGGTAACATCGAATGCCGATTGGTGTAAAGTGGCAAAGTCGGCAGACAAGGTAGTTATTTCAGCTGCTGCCAGTGAACTGTATGTCACTCGCATAGCGCAAGTCACTATTGCTTACGGTCACCAATCGTATGACATACCTGTAAGACAAATAGGGAAAGAGTCGATCCTTTTGGTAGAGGGGAAACGCAATGGAGTTATAAAGGAAATGGCTGAGATGGGAGGCACTCTTTCAGTAAATGTGTCATCAAACCTGGTCATTGACTATGTATCGATACCCGATACTACGCAATGGGTTCGTTTTTTGTCGGTAACCGAAATTCCTGGAAATGCGACCGAAAAGCTTCTCACTTTCGAGATCGATCCATCATTTGACAGTTCTATCCGATACAGCACCATCATCCTGCAATCTTCGCTGAATTTTGATTATGTCACAACATTTGTCATAAAGCAGAAAAATGTGGAGTACACACAAGTGCCGCTAAGCGAGAGTATGCTTTCCACGAATGCGCAGGAGCCAAACGAGGGTCCTATCAGGAATTTAATTGACAACAATCCCTCCACCTTTTTCCACTCTGCATGGTCTGTGACGATAAGTGAAGCCCATTACCTGCAGGTTACATTGGAGAATCCGATCAATCTTTTCAAATTCTGGTATCAAAACAGGAACAATTCAAATGGAAAACCGATAGACATTACCATCAAGATAAGTATGGATGGTTCGAATTGGACCGACCTGACACAGATAACCAGCGGGTTGCCAACCGGTGCAAGCTCTCAATATGAGTCGGAACTCCTGCGCTCATCTACATCTTTCAAATATATAAGATGGGTGGTGAATAAAACAAATTCAGGAACTGCACCCACATTCTTTAATATGGCAGAATTCAAATTGTATGTGCTTAAACAATAATTTGAAATATTATTGACTTCACATTGAGGGAAGAGGAGCCATCTCCCTTCCCTCATCTTTATTTACAAAAGCAATGAGAAAAAGTATAATAATAAGTCTGGGGATTATTTTTTTTATCGTTTTTCCGGGATGCAACTCTCCTGCATCAATCGACATTACACCGCATAAAGCAGACCCGCAGGCGGATATTTTCTATCAAAAAGCCCTTGCATTACTCGATTATTATGATAAGGATTCTACAAGGAAATGCCTGGATTATTTAGATAAAGCGTTGACTACAGACAGCCTTAATCCCGATTATTATGGTCTTAAATCCAAGTTATTCTCAGAGTTAGGCCTCCTCGACTCGGCTTTGATCATACAAAGTTTTGCCGACAGCATAGGGGCAATAACCGGGGAATATCTTTTTCAGCTTGCCCTTTTTCAGCAGGCAAAAGGATTTCCCGAGGAAGCACATAAAAATTTCCAGCGCAGCAATGATTATTTAAAAGCAGTACTAGAGAAATATCCCGATAGCTTGGGTGCTTTCATTTTACAACAAGCGGCAAATTCATTATATGTTGGGAATGACTCTCTATTTATGAGTGATGTAAAAGGTATCCGCAAACGCTTTCCCGACCGGTTAATGGAGATTGAAATGACTCGCCGGGTAAAACCCGGTAATCTGATCCGGCAGATTCAACAAATAGAACAGAACTCTTTACAGGATTTGGCTTCCAGCATTGATCACTTACTGGAAGAAAATCGAAAAGCGGAATGATAAAAATGAAATACAAAATATTTTTTTCCCTGTTGCCTTTCTTTTTTTGCAATTTATTATCGGCGTGTTCCGACAAGGAAAATGAAATCCCCACGTTCCTTACTATCGATCAAAAAACCGTAAATTTCAATGCTGATATCGCTTCTCGCGACATTCCGGTGAAAACAAGCATCGATACATGGGAAATATCGGTTCAGGGAGAAGCAGGGTCGTGGCTCGAAGCCGGCCGGAACGGCTCTTTACTTCGGATCAGTGTAACCGCAAATAAAGAGATGGATATGCGCCAGGGTGAAATAAAAGTAATAGCCGGCTCCCTGAGCGAAACAATAATAGTAAAACAACTGGGGTTGGCACCCGCTATCCTGGTCTCTTCCGATGTATATACAATGCCGCAGGAAGGAGGCGATGTAGTGTTGGAGATTACATCGAACGTGGAATACGACATCATCATCCCGATCGACGCCGCCTGGTTCAAAACAAAACCCCAACCGGATACCCGCGCTACCGAAATGGTGAAAAAAGAATACATTTACTTTGTTGAATGGAATTCGCAGGATAGCGAACGGAAAACCGAAATCAGTATCAAACAAAAGAACGGGTCCCTTGAAAAGAAAATAACCGTCATACAAAAATCAGATGGAACATATGAAGGTAAGGGTGCTGATGATATCAAAAACGATATAAAAATTCCTGTGCGCCGCGGAACAGCAACCTCATTCCAGAATGGGGAGGGGATTGAAAAATCCTTTGACGGCAGTATGTCTACCATATATCACTCAGCCTGGAATAACAATGATGCCAACTATTTTCCAATCACACTCGACTATTTCTTCGAAAACCAGGAGAGCATAGATTACTTTGTCTATTATCCCCGCACTGATGGCATGAACGGCCGTTTCAAAGAGACGGAAATATGGGTTTCCACAGAAGCGGAACCCACCTATAAAAAATTGCTGGATTACGATTTCAAAGGCTCTTCGTCGGCCACGAAAGTGATTTTCGACAAACCGCTGGTAAAACCCATATCGGTGCGTTTTGTAGTGAAATCCGGCGCAGGCGATAGGCAGGGATTTGCCTCCTGTGCCGAAATGGAGTTTTATCGCATCAATTCCGATAATTTTAATCCGCTCACACTTTTTACCGATATCTCATGCTCGCAACTAAAATCCGGTATGGTGCTAAGCGACATAGAAAAGGTATCCAATAACCTTTATCGTAACATCGCCTTGTATATGCTCAACAACCGGTATCCACACGAATTCAGGATTCAGGATTATAAAGCCTGGCCGCATCCCGACGCATGGGCAAGCGAGAATAAGACTTCAACGCTGAGCCTCTTGGATAACCCCACCGGCATCAGCGTAGCCGAAGGTGAAGATCTGGTGGTTTTCGTAGGTGCTACCAACGGATATGCGCTGAGCCTGAAGGTTCAGAACCTGAATACTCCCAACGGGGACGGTTACGAAAATGCGTCGTATTACCCGCTCTCCCCGGGCGTGAATAAACTGAAAATACGTAACAAGGGGCTGGTATATGTTTTTTATCATACGCCCGACTACCGGTCGGCACCTCCTGTGAGAATCCATTTTGCTACCGGAAAAGTAAATGGCTATTTCGATTCGCAAAAACATAACGCCGCCGATTGGAATAAATACCTCAATGCCGCCACAGATGAATATTTCGATGTGTTGGGAGAGCATGCCCACCTTACATTCCCTACCCAGCACTTTCGCCACTATACCGGCAGCAATGGCCCGCAACTCATCGCCGCTTATGACGATTTGGTACGTCTTGAAAAAGAATTCATGGGACTGATGAAGTATAACCGCCCTACAGTGAACAGGGCATATTTCCATGCCATGTACCACTCCTATATGTACGCCACGTCATACCGTACGGCATATAACGTGAGCGGCAATGATGTGAGAGAGGTAATGATGGATGTGAATAAATTCAAGTCATCATCCTGGGGGCCGGCACATGAACAGGGCCACACCTTCCAGACCCGGCCCGGATTTAAATGGCACGGCATGACCGAAGTCACCAATAATGTACATTCGCTCTACGTGGAAACCGAATGGGGAAACGTTTCGCGTATTGAGAGTGAAAATATGGGGCGTTACAATAATCGCTACGAAAAAGCTTATTACAACTCGTTCGTAAAAGAAACGCCACATCCGGGCGAAGAAGATGTTTTCTGCAAGTTGGTGTCGTTATGGCAACTGCAGCTCTATTTTTCCAATGCCCGCTCACAGGCAGATACCTATAAAGATCTATACGAAAGAGTACGCACTTCGCCCAATAAACCCAACGCCGGCGAACAGCAACTGGAGTTTGTGAAAATGATGTGCGACATTACACGGACCGACTTGACTCCTTTCTTCCGGAAATGGGGTTACCTCACTCCGTTTGACCAGGAAATAGATGACTATGGCAAAGCACGGGTAACCATCACCCAAAGCCAGGCAGATAAAACCATTGCCGATATTGCAACAAAAAACCACCCGCTGCTTACCGAAAAAATGGAATATATCTGCGACTCGAACTGGGAGATATTCAAACACCGTCTTGCAGTACAACAAGGTTCGGCAACCAAAAACGGCACGAAGATCACAATGACGAACTGGGAAAATGTAGTAGCGTATGAAGTGTATGAAGGCGACTCATTGGTGTTTGTGTCAAACAAAGCATCTTTCAACTTGGACAGTCCTGTAACTGTCTATACCAGGGTATTCGCCGTGGCATATGATGGAAATAAAACGGAAGTGAAGTTTGAATAAGGGATTAGAACCCTCGCTGCCGCATTGCTTCAAATGTGAGCACGGCGGTAGATACCGACACATTGAGCGAATCGATTTTCCCGCGCATGGGGATCTTGATTCGCTTTGTCGCATTCTTGCGCCAGAAATCGGATAAACCCTCGGCCTCAGTGCCCATCACGATGGCCGAAGGGTAAGTAAAATCCGTCTGTTGGTAGAACTCCGCGGCCTGCAGTTCCGCCGCGAACGAACGTATATGATTGGCCTGCAGCCATGCAAATGCCTCTTCAGAAGAGCAGACGGCTGTTTGCACGGTGAAAAGTCCCCCCACGCTCGAACGCACCACATTGGGATTATAGAGGTCGGTCTGCGGGTCACACACGATCAAGGCGTCCACTGCTGCGGCATCGGCGGTACGGAGGATAGCACCCAGGTTACCCGGCTTCTCCACCGCTTCGAGCAGTATAAGGAAAGGGTTGTGGGAGAGCATCAGGTCGCTCAGCCCGTGCTGTTTCGGTTTTGCCAGCGCAACTATTCCGTCGGAATTCTCCCGGTAGGCTATCCTGGCAAAGACCGACAGTGATATGTCGAAAACAATCTCTCCGGGCAGGGAGTCGAGCAGATCGGGATATTTTGTCTTTTCGAACATTTCACGGCATACGTACACCGCTTCGGGCCGGTAACCACTCTGCAATGCCAGCGACAATTCCCGCGCCCCTTCGATCACGAAAAACTGCTGTTCTTTTCTCTCTTTGCTCTTTGATAACTTTACGATATTCTTTATCGCCGGATTCTGCAAACTTGTAATCATACCTATTCTTTCTCTATCCCACATCTCTCATCCCATATCCTTTTATCTTATACTCCCTGCAGTTAAAGGATATCCTCAAACTTCCAATCACCCGGTATAAGCAAAGAATTAAAGATTGGCCTGATTATCCTTTTTCAACAGGAAAGTATCAATCACCTCCCGGAACGATTTTTTGGGAAGGGCTCCCATTCCCACCTGCGGATTTTCGTTCATGGGAATGAAGAGGAACATCGGAATACTCCGCACACCGAACAGACCGGCCAGCTCAGTCTCCCTGTCGACATTGATCTTATAAATATAGATCTCCCCGCCATACTCCGCTGCCAGTTCCGCCAATATCGGGGATGTGATCCTGCAGGGGCCGCACCAGTCCGCATAAAAATCCACTATCGCCGGTTTATCACCGTTGTAACTCCACACTTCCGGATTTTTCTCATAATCGAACACTTTCTCCAGAAAAGTCACTTTTGTCAACTCTATCGGTTTCGCGGTTTTCTTTTCTTTGGGTTCTTCCGCCGAGACGGAAACTATTACCATCAGCGCCGCAAAAAATATTGTAATTTTTCTCATTTTTACTTTATACTTTAGGATGTGATTTTTAATTGTTCTGCCATTTTTTCAGGATTCTGTCGACAGTCAAAAACAGAGACTATAGCAACCACTTTATCATAAACCGAATAAATTATTTTGTAATTATCAACAACAAGATAACGATACTCTTCGGGGAGTTCGTCTAATAGCGGTTCTTTTGTTCCGGAATAAGGGTGAATAGTAAGAATATCTGTTCTGTGAACAATTTTTGTTACAATTTTCTTTGCTAACTTCCGGTTCACAGTTAAAGCATAATAATCATAAATGTCTTTTAGTTGAGCCTTGGCCAAATCTGACCACTGAACTACTCTAATCACCATGACTTAATCTCTTTTTTTAGATCTTCTTGTGAAGTAACCCACCCATTTTCGATTTCACTCCTCGATTGTTCTATCATTGAATGGAATTCATCCATTCTCATAGGTCTAAGACGCTGTTCGTAACGTTTTCTTTTATCATCCAACACCAATTCCTCCATCCGTGTGATGAGATCCTCATCTGTGATCTTGATAAATTCTTCGATGAGATTTAATTTTCGAGTTTCAACAGTCATATTATTCTCCTTTATATATTCAACAACAACGTATGGACTAAAGTTTTACTACAACGTTTAAAACTGTGTCCGGTCTTTATACCTGGCCGCGTTTTTGCTCGGTACGCCGAATTCTTTGGCCGAAACTTCATCCAACGCTACTTTCCATATCTTTACATTCCTGACGGCAGGGGCGGAATAGCTGAATTCCCTGTCGGAGTACTGACGCATAATGGTATTCAACGCCTTCACCTTTTCATCATAATCCTCTTCAAAAACCACCTTCCCGTAACAGATCACACTCTCCGCACGCATCCGGTAGCTACAGGCCACTTCTTCGTCCTGCCACACCAGACCGGGGTCGGTACAAAAAGTAATGCAGACCTGCGGATTCTTCTCTAAAATGGAGATGGAACGCCCTTCCTGTGCGGAATGCAGATATATCATCCCCTCCTCATACCCGAAATTCATCGGTAACACATAAGATTGTCCGTTCTCATCCGCCATTCCCACGTAACAGAGCCGGCATGCACGGATCACTTTTTCAATGTGTTCCTCTTTCTCTAAAGGATAAGTTCTCATATAGCTTATAATTCTTTATTCGATGTGGACGGCCCATCTACAGTAAGCACTCCGCTCTCATCGATTTTCATCTCATCGATGAAGACAACTCTTTCATTACCCGTCTTTTGGGTACGTCCGTGGTATACGCAATACATCTTCTCACCATCTTTCGACCAGACCACCATATTATGGCCGGTACCGGTCACTTCACCGCCGGTTGCGGTATTCTTCTCAAGTACCGGATTATTTTCCGCCTTGGTAAACGGCCCCAACGGATGGTCAGCTACAGCGTATCCTACCGCATAATTCTCTCCTCCGAAAAAGTTGGCAGAGTACATCATATAGATTTGACCGTTATGCTCAAAAGCGAACGAGCCTTCCGTCCAGCGACGGTTGACCTCCCCGGAAGTCACGGAACGGCTCTCCCACTCCGTCTGCGGATCGTCCATAATGGAAGGAGGTTGCAGTAGCAACACCGGCTCACCGAGAACAGCAGTAAAATCGTTAGAGATCTCCACACCGTAGACCCAACTCTCCTCGATCTCGTCAAAGAGGTTCTGCCCACGCGCCCATGCAGCTACTTCACTCTCAACCGGATTTTTATAGCAGCAACGCGAATAATAGAGATAAGTCCTGCCACCGTGTTGCAGGATATTGGCATCGATAATAGGATATCCCGGATCGAACAGGGGATTGTCGGACATCTCGGCAAACGGGCCTGTAGGTTGATCGGCCACCGCCACCCCGATACGGAAATTCTCCAGCTCATCGGTAGGATTCACTTTCCAGTCGGCGCTGAAGAACATATAATAACGTCCGTCGATTTCATATACTTCGGGTGCCCAATAGTTCTTTACTGTCCATGAACCGGGCTGGTCGCCCGAATAGACCTGTCCTTCGAAATGCCAATCGACAAGGTTATCCGAACTATAGGCACCGAACCCTTTCTCCACACCTCCCGTCCCGTACATATAATACTTCCCGTCGGAAGCGGAGAGGATAAACGGATCACCAAAAGCCACCGGTAACGGGTTCGAATAGGTGATGGTACCGGAAGAGGTTTTACCCGTATTACGGCAACCTACCAGCGTGCCAGCAAATATACCGGTCAACAGCAAAACAGCAGTTATTCCTTTGCACAGTTTCATATCATTATTCCATTTTTATATTTTCGGGACCTGTTTACCCCGGTCCCGCCTTCCAGGTGATTACTTCTCCGTTTGCACCAATCTCTTGCCAAACCGGTTTATACTCCATCTGCGTAGCAAAGATAAAATAAAAAAAGGAGAACCTGGTCAGGTTCTCCCTATCTATTCCATTCCGGATCAACCCGGCATGAAGAGTGTGTTACTATTTCACTTTATCCACGATAGCCTTGAATGCTTCGGGATGATTCATTGCCAAATCGGCAAGTACCTTGCGGTTGATTTCAATTTCATTCTTGTGCAGCGCACCCATCAGACGTGAATAAGACATACCGTGTTCACGGGCGGCAGCGTTGATACGTTGGATCCACAAAGCGCGGAAGTTACGTTTTTTGTTTTTACGGTCACGGTAGGCATAGGTAAGACCTTTTTCCCACGTGTTCTTGGCTACTGTCCACACATTCTTGCGGGCGCCGATATAGCCTCTTGTTAATTTCAGAACTTTTTTTCTGCGGTTGCGTGATGCAACATGATTGACTGATCTTGGCATAATGTTACTTGTTTTGAATGATAGCGTCCCTGTCGTACAGGGCTCTTGGCGGCATACATCCTGTTACTAAATCTCTTTTTTGGAAACTTACCCGTACGGATTATTTCAATCCCAACAGAATTTTAACGCTGTTTACGTCAGACTTGTGAACCAGACCGGTTTGCGTAAGATTTCTCTTTTGCTTTTTAGTCTTTTTGGTCAAAATGTGACTTTTGTAAGCATGTTTCCGCTTGATTTTTCCTGTTCCGGTAAGGGCGAACCTCTTTTTGGCACCGGAATTAGTCTTCATTTTTGGCATTTTGCTCTTTTTGAATTTGTTATTATTATTGTCCCCTTTTACCTGTTATCCGGTAAAAAAGTTTGCAAAAGTAATGATTTTATTCTCGTTATACAAGTAATTTGGTGATTTTTTATTCTCACGACCTCGATACCTGAAATCCTTTTTTCGACAGTTCCATATCCACGAACCGGGATTTCTCGTTCAGCGGGTTTTCATTCAGCACTTTTCTGATGCGCAGTACCGCCTCCTCATCCTTCGCCACCATATAGAGATATCCTCCACCTCCGGCACCCGGCAGCTTGTACCCCAGCGTATAATCCTTCACCATATCGATGATCCTCTCCACTTCCGGCGGATTTGTACCTCTGTCGATCGTTTTCTTCTGTTCCCAGGTTTTCATGATCAACTGTCCGTACCGTTCAAAATCTCCCCGCTGAATAGAGTTTGCCATATCTAACGCATGCACTTTCATTTCATGTAGTATCGACAGGTGCCGTGCCGAATTAAGGAACATTCCCCTTACAATCTCACCCAGGATATTCTTTGCCACACGGGTAATTCCGGTATAGTACAACAGGTGAAAAGGTTTATAAGCCTGATCTGTAAAGAGAAAATCGGGAAGCCAGCTGATTTGGGGTGTCTGCAGGAAACCACGATCCGACTCCAGTAACTTTACTCCATGGAAGATACCTCCATACTGATCCTGCCATCCGCCTCCACTGGTCAATAGCTGCTCCAGTATTAATGTGTTCGTACTGATATCCTGCTTGTTCCATTGCAATCCGCAGAAATCATTCAGGGCACCCAGCACAGTAGACGCCAGGATAGAACTTGTGCCCAGTCCCGAGCCCGCCGGTATGGCAGCCAGTAACGTCAATTCTATACCTGCTCCGAATGCCTGCAGTTGTTCCGTCAACGTATTCCATCGTTCCGCCGAGAATTCCGGTAGGAACCCACATAAGGCCAGTGCGGCTTTCGGGATAGAGAAAGGAGAACCCAACTGATGGAATGCCCTCAGCCCATCAAAAGATTCCACCACTTCTGTTGCCCCCAGATCAATAGAACGCAATACGATCCGGTATTCCTTAGATGGCTTCACATATACCTGCAAAGGAGGCTGCCCGTTCAGTTCTATCGCCACATTGACCACATTTCCGCCCGAGTAGAGCGAGAAGGGGGGAGTATCTGTCCATCCTCCCGCCAGGTCGATCCTCACCGGGCTTCTGCCCCATATGATCTGGTCAGGAAATGCCGACAATCCGGGTGAACGTTTTTTGTTGGACAAAGCCTCAATCATCCCGTTCCGTAACAGGGAGAAAGCTTCCTTCTCCTCTTTGCCCGCAGCTTCGGTCTCTCCACGGAAAGCCAAAAGTCGCGACCGGAACATCCGGTTATGGATATGCTGCATTTCATCAGCCTCCGGCGGCAACAAATCGGGCAGGTCCAGTCCCATATGATGATACTCTTCGGCCACATCACTCAGGTCTAATTGATAGAAGACACTCTTTTCGTAGTTCTTCTCCAGCATCTTGTAATTCTTACGCCGGAAAATCTCACGTTGGGCATATAACCTGGCAATGGAAGCCCTTTCCATCAACTCGTCTGCCGAAAGGCGTTCAGACTCCATCCAGAGCCTCTTTCCCTCTCCGGAAAGATCGTCGCCGATCATCCATTTCAGCACCGTCTCCATCTCATCCAATTGTTCGAGGCATGGAAACAATTTACAGCGCTGGATATCCTCTGCATCACCCCTCAACACATCCGTGTTCAGTCCCCTCTGTTGTAGCCATTCAATCACCGGTTGTCCCATCCAACACGTTTGCGGATCATCGACTTTTCCTCTGGACCGGTCATCCATTCCGTAGGAACGTATGGCGTATGAGTGGCTATCAATAGGTACCAAATCAATACATATACCCTCCGGCACATCTAATTGCCAATTGTTTTCCGGTACCCCGGTAATTACACTATCCGCCTCAACAGTCCACCTGTTACCAAGACAGGAGTTCTCGATCCAGATATTCCGGTTTTTCTCGTTGAAATGAAAATCGATGATGGCGTTCTGGGTGAAGATGGCAGGATTAGGTTTAATCTTCCGGTGCATGATCAACCGCTGGTCGAACACCTTATTTTGCAGCGCGAGGGTGGATGAGATCATCTCACGTGTGGTACCGTAATGGTAGAACTCACCTCCCTGCAGGGGGAGTATTCTTACAGAGAGCCGGTTGATTTCACTGTCTATTGTCTTCGGATCAGTCCCTAATGCCAGGCCAAAGTCGCTATACAGGTCGTAGAACTCCAAAGAGCCCTCTTTCCCGTATGAGCGCTTCCTCAATAGCTGTACTGCCCGGTCGCTCAGCAACCACATGCCGATATCCATCAGCATCAAATGGGATCGGGACAGTTCCTCCAATTCCTGCAACGAAGGTTTCTGCATCACCCTGTCTAGTATATCAGGCGTATCCCTGCGTGCGGCAAATACCCCGTGTCGGGTTGCCTGTGACGAATCCACCCATAGACCGTAGCACACCACATCCGCTTCCGGGATCTCCTGTAAGGGTTCTTCAGAACGGATCAACACATCCCCGCTTGCAATAAAAGTCCGCAACGAGTCCGGTGCCTGTTTCAGTATCTGTTTATACAGAGGCAGCTGCAATGAAATAAGATCCTGGTGCAACCGTTGTCCCCGTGCCCAGCGAAATACCGGCATCGGCAATCCGGTCTTGCCCGTTACAGCATAGGAAGGGAGCCGCCTGCTCTGTCCACCCGCATGGATCAGGATCCGTTTTTCGTTAGAAAGCCATGTTTCGAAGTCCGCACCCGGGTTTTCATTCCGGTAACATTCCTCCAGAAGCCAGGTTGTACCGCTTCCCGAACCTAATCGTTTTTCTTTCGGGTCGGAGGTGCAGAACCACTCTTTCTCGCTCCTTTGATGAAGCGCATGATAATTTTTTGTGGCGTTTTGTGGCAGTGAAAGGAGTTTTTTCATCCAAATAATTCTTTCAGTGTTCGGACCGCAATGATTATTTTTCCACTGTCGGGCAACTTTATAAAACTATATTTTTCATAAAATCTTTCGGCCTCTTCATCAATCGGATTTACAACCACCGCAAAAGAGCCGATTTCTTTTGATATGTCATAACTTCTCTTCAGCATATCTATAAGTAAAACTTCCCCAAATCCTTTTCCCTGGTATTTTATGTCAATCGCTAATCTTCCAAGAAGTGTTGCCGGGACCGAGGTATATGATTCGGGCAGCTTTTTCAAAGAACTCCTTTTGTTCTCTTGAAAGTCTGGCATCAAATCGTGCTTGCGTTTTTGTCTTAGTACTTATAAATCTCTGTAATTTCAAGCAAAAGTACGTAAAAAAATCCGCACAAAACAAAATTTTTGTGCGGAAAAGTCCAGTATCAAATTTTTCGGCAACTATTGCGGATAGAAGATAATTCTCCCTTATATTTATCCGAACCGGGATTGATTTTTGTAAAAAACTATGTCTGTTACAACCGGCATAGCCATTCCAGGATCCGATTTCCCGTAAATTGTGGTCTATCCGTCTATCTTTTTATTAAGTGGAAGTATTTCCACCGTTTTAACCTCATGGTCGTTGTTCTTGGCTGCTTCAATCTGGCTGATCTTCAGGTTTCCATTATACCGGCTGCCCATTTCAATCTCCAAAGCATCCGTCACGATATCGCCCTGGACGGTACCGGTGGATTTTAAGATGATCTCCTTGCTTTTAATATTACCCTTGATATGCCCGAAAAGGATGATGTAGTCACTCTCCATGTTGCCTTCCACGAAGGCTTTCTCTCCCAGTATGATGCCCTGTTTCAATGAAATATTACCTTCCACTTTGCCCTCGATACGGATAACGCTTTCACCGTGGATGTCACCTTTAAAGACAATATCATTGCCAATAATCGTGTTGATAGGCATGGAATCTAATTTAGAAACGCCGCCGCTGCCCTTTCTTTCGTCTTTAATCATAATTTTTCTCTGTATCAAAATTTAAATATTTTTTTGGGTTGATTTTTTCCCCGTTAACGATGATCTCATAATGCAGGTGGGGGCCGGTGCTCCTGCCGGTGTTGCCCAGCAACCCGATCATCTGCCCGCTACCCACCTGTTGCCCCTCTTCCACATGGATCTGCTGAAGGTGCGCGTAGAGCGTCTGCAGGTTTTCATTGTGCTTTATGATCACGCATCGTCCGAGCCCGCCTTTATGGCCGGCAAAAGAAACTACCCCTTCGCCGGTCGACCGGACGCTGTCTCCCACCTGGCCCCTGAAGTCTATCCCCGAGTGGAATTCCCTGCCGGTTCCCGTGAACGGGTTGCGGCGGTAACCGAATTCCGAGGTGACGGCACCCCCGTACGGCTTGCCTACGGGTAGCATGTTCAGTATCTCCTCCAGGCCTTCAATCTGGTTCCGGTAAAAGTTGGCGAACTCGTTGATATGGATGATGTCGAAGCCGGGGCCTACTCCTCCCACATTCTCTATCTTCAGCTTTTCCAGCCCCCTCTCCTCAAGGAATGAGTTGAGGCGGTATATTCCCGAATCGATGGAAGCAAAAGCGGTGAGCGCCTTGTTTACATCGATCTGGCTCCGGATATAGTTGGCCCTGTCGAGCCTTTCCCGGTAAAGCCGGCTGGTGTTCTGGTAGACCAGGAAACCGGAAACCCCAAAAAAAGCGACCACGAGTAATAATGAAAACACAGCATACTTCCGCCAATTCATAATGATATGGGTGGGAACCTGGCGGACTTTGCTTTCCTTTTCCTTGGAGTTGACAATCAGGACCGAGGTTTTATGTTTCATTGTGATGGCTTTATGATTTTTGAGGGGTCAGGGGTAAAACGGGGGTCAGGGGGTATCCTGCAATCTGCTTTTGCGGGGCGGGGTTCCGTAACGCTTGGTGTAGATGTTCACCAAATGTGATATGCTCTTGAAGCCGTACATTTTAGCTATTGCCGTAATGGGTATATCCGAATTGGCCACCAATGAGTGGATCTCTTCCATTTTCCTGTCCAATATCCATTGGTAAGGTGTGTGTATTTCGGTCTGATAGGGTTCTTCGTCATATTTGGTGCAACTTATCCTGAGTTTGAAAGAACTACTTTTCGTCTTAACAATTCAAATCCCGCCCTGCCATACATCTCTCTTTTCTTATTTTTCAATCTGTTTACATGAC
>Ga0129314_1000986_pt1 | contig 23214 bp, 15 predicted proteins | sample O1111metagenome_FD_94431 | JGI IMG/M metagenome (GOLD analysis project Ga0129314, IMG submission 94431) | Orangutan individual fecal microbial communities from fecal samples from Wisconsin, USA - O1111 metagenome | ecosystem: Host-associated > Mammals > Digestive system > Large intestine > Fecal... | reverse complement strand
TTAGTGACTGCTCCACCAGCATCTTAGGCTTCAAGCATATCATAGTTTTTAGCCCGCTTTTAGGGGGCTTGATTTTGTGTTCCCTTTTTCGGAATGGTACTTAAATTACAATGTTTCAACCTTTCTCCCTCCAAATCGTTCGTCTGATGCAAAAAGCCCCTCCGCCGGTCTGGCGGAGGGGCTGGAAGCGCGACAGATCATCCGCGGGACGGCGTCGCCCCGCAGCGGCTGGCTTTCTTCCGGCTTGGAACGCATCCTCGCCCGTCAGAACGGCAGATCAGTTGTGGAAAGGGTCCGCCGGTCAGAACAGGCTTCCCAGGGACAAGTGTGATTGTAGCACAGGACGGCCCCGCCGTCAACGGTGGGTTTCGTGTCAGCAGCGGCCGTAGGTGTGGGTCATGGCCCGGATGTCCTCCGCCAGAGCGTCCGTCACCTGGCCCGGCAGGAGCCGCCAGCGCCAGTTGCCCTCCGCCACGCCGGGGACGTTGGTCCGGGCCTCGCTGCCCAGGCCCAGATAGTCCTGAAGCTGGGCCACGAACAGCTGTGCCACGCTGCCCTGTCCCGCCCGCAGCAGGGCGTTTTGGGCGTCCTTTTCGCTTTTGACGCCCAGATATTGGTCGGCAAAGGCCTTTTCCGCCTTGCCGGCGTGGGCGTACCAGCCCGCCGCGGTGTCGTTGTCGTGGGTTCCGGTGTAGCAGACGCAGTGGGCGGGATAGTTGTGGGGCAGATAGCTGTTGGACGGGTCGGAGAAAGCGAACTCCAGCACCCGCATCCCCGGCAGGCCGGACTCCTCCCGGAGTTGGTGCACCCCGTCGGTGAGGATGCCCAGGTCCTCGGCGATGTAGGTAGTCTGATAGAACCAGCCGGTGAGCACCCGCAGCAGATCCATGCCCGGCCCCTTCTCCCAGGCGCCGTTTTTGGCGGTCTTCTCCCCGGCGGGGACGGCCCAGTAGCTCTCAAAGGCCCGGAAGTGGTCCAGACGGATGGCGTCGAACAGCTTCACGGCGCCCTCCACCCGGCGGATCCACCAGCCGAAGCCGTCGGCCTTCATGGCCGTCCAGTCGTACAGGGGGTTCCCCCACAGCTGGCCCTCCTCGGAGAAGTAGTCCGGCGGCACCCCCGCCACCTTAGCGGGACTGCCCTCGCTGTCCAGCAGGAACTCCTTCCGCTCGCTCCACACGTCCGCCGAGTCCATGGACACGTAGATGGGCAGGTCCCCGATGATGGACACCCCCAGTTCGTTGGCGCAGGTCTTCAGTTCGGCCCACTGTTGGAAGAACACATACTGAATATAGGTATGGTAGCGGATCTCCTCCGCCAGCTCCGTGCGGTACTGCTCCACCGCCCCGGGACGGAAGTCCCGCAGGTCCTTGTCCGGCCAGTCCTGCCAGGACACGTTGCCGAACCGCTCCTTGGCCGCCTTGTACAGAGCGTAATTTTTCACCCAGGGATTCCCCTCCGTAAAGGCCTTCACCTGGGCCTTGTCCCGCTGGTACCCGGCCTGGAACGCCTTGCGCAGCAGCTTCTCCCGCACGGCCTTCACCGCCGGATAGTCCACCAGCGGCGCCTGGGGCATTCTGGCGGCGGCCAGATCCGCCTTGGTCAGCAGGCCGTCCTCCGCCAGCAGCTCCAGGTCGATGAGCAGCGGATTTCCCGCAAAAGTGGACTCGCTGGAGTAGGGGGAGTTCCCCGCCCCCACGGGGCCCACCGGCAGCACCTGCCACCAGGTCTGGCCCGCGTCCCTGAGAAATTTGACGAAGGTCCGGGCCTCCCGGCCCAGGGAGCCGATGCCGTACGCCGACGGCAGCGCGTAAACGGGCAGCAGAATGCCCGCGGAGCGTCTGATCTCCATGAAAGTCCCCCAATTCCGCCGCGGTGCGCGGCTTTTTTCTGTCTTTCCGTTGCCGCTCTCCCTCCCGGGGAAAACGCCGCTTCTATTTTATGGATTCCCCGTCGGGATGTCAAGCACGGCTCCGGGCCGCCTGTGTCGCCCGTACATGAACAGCATGAATAATCCGTCATTCGGTATTCACATAGTCTCCTTGCCCGTGAGGGTGAATGTTTGACAAATTTGCTTCCGCAAAAACGGTTGCGGCATTCGTTTAGCTCTGTATAATTTCGTATATTATACGTTATTAATTGCATAATTTGTCATAATGATCAAAAGTCTCCGGAAACACGCGAAATTCTTATGCAAGTTCCCAGTTGAATATATATTCACCTTAGTCGTATAATTCTACCACTATCAAAACACAAACGGAGGATTCGTATCATGGATAAAGCAAACATTAAAAAGATCGTGCTGGCCTATTCCGGCGGCCTGGACACTTCCATCATCATTCCCTGGCTGAAGGAGAACTACAACGACCCGGAGATCATCGCCGTGGCCGCCGACGTTGGCCAGGGCGACGAGCTGGAGGGCCTGGAGGAGAAGGCCATGAAGACCGGCGCGTCCAAGCTGTACATCGCCGACCTGGTGGACGAGATGGTGGACGACGTCATCATCCCCTCCATGAAGATGGGCGCCAGCTATGAGCAGTATCTGCTGGGCACCGCCTTCGCACGGCCCGTCATCGCCAAGAAGCTGGTGGAGATCGCCAAGGCCGAGAAAGCCGACGCCATCGCCCACGGCTGCACCGGCAAAGGCAACGACCAGGTCCGGTTCGAACTGGCCATCAAGCACTTCGCCCCGGGCATGACCGTCATCGCCCCCTGGCGGGAATGGGCCATCAAGAGCCGTGAGGAGGAGATCGACTACGCCGAGGCCCATCAGGTACCTCTGAAGATCAGCCGGGAGACCAACTACTCCAAGGACAAGAACCTGTGGCATCTGAGCCACGAGGGCCTGGATCTGGAGGACCCCGCCAATGAGCCGCAGTATGAGAAGCCCGGCTTCCTGGAGATGAGCGTCTCCCCCGTGGACGCCCCCGACGCCCCCACCTATGTGACCCTGGACTTTGAGCAGGGCACCCCCGTGGCCATCGACGGCGAGAAGATGAAGGCCAGCGACATCATCCGCAAGCTGAACAAGCTGGGCGGCGACAACGGCATCGGCCTGCTGGACATCGTGGAGAACCGGCTGGTGGGCATGAAGGACCGCGGCCTGTACGAGACCCCCGGCGGCACCATCCTCTACAAGGCCCACCAGTGCCTGGAGATGATCACCCTGGACAAGGACACCGCCCACATGAAGTCCAAGCTGGCGGTGGATTTCGCGGACCTGGTCTACAACGGCAAGTGGTTCTCCCCCCTGCGGGAGGCCCTGTCCGCCTTCGCGGAGAAGACCCAGGAGCACGTCACCGGCACCGTGAAGCTGAAGCTGTACAAGGGCAACATCGTCACCTCCAGCATCACCTCTCCTGAGACGCTGTACTCCGAGAATCTGGTCACCTTCGGCGAGAGCGACTACGACCAGAACCAGGCCACTGGCTTCATCAACCTGTGGGGCCTGCCCGATCAGGTCCAGGCGCTGCGGAGCCAGGGCGCTCTCTGAGACTGATTTCAAATAAAAGGCTTTATTTGAAATCCCGCGTGCTCTGCACGCTGGTGCCGCACGTGCCGCGCGTCACCACGTCCCATAAAAACCTGACGCGCTTTGCGCTATAAAAAGCTTTTCAAGCTTTTTATCAGGTTTTCGTATGATACTGCGGCCATTCCCAATTCACGAAAGCGAGGCAGACCCCCATGAAAAAACCTGCTCATTTTCTGAAGCTCCTGGACTTCACTCCGGAGGAGATCCAGCAGTTTCTGGACACCGCCGCCGATCTGAAGTCCAAGAAGAAGGCCGGCATCCCCCACCGCTATCTGGACGGAAAAAACGTGGCGCTGATCTTCGAGAAGACCTCCACCCGCACCCGCTGCGCCTTTGAGGTGGCCGCCCGGGATCTGGGCATGGGCACCACCTATCTGGACCCCTCCGCCTCCCAGATCGGCGCCAAGGAGACCATCGCCGACACCGCCCGCGTGCTGGGCCGGATGTACGACGGCATCGAGTACCGTGGCTTTGAGCAGGAACGGGTGGAGAAGCTGGCCGAATATGCCGGCGTCCCCGTGTTCAACGGACTCACCAACGAGGCCCATCCCACCCAGGTGCTGGCGGATCTGCTGACCATTCAGGAGTATTTCGGCCATCTGAAGGGCGTCAAGCTGGTGTACATGGGCGACGCGGCCTACAACATGGGCAACTCCCTGATGATCGGCTGTGCCAAGATGGGCATGCACTTCGTGGCCTGCGCCCCGGAGACCTACTTCCCGGACCCGAAGCTGGTGGAGACCGCCCAGGCAATCGCACAGGAGACCGGCGCCGTGCTGGAGTTCCTGACGGACCCCATGGAGGCCACCAAGGGCGCCGATGTCATCTACACCGACGTATGGGTGTCCATGGGCGAGCCCCCCGCCGTCTGGGAGCGGCGCATCCAGGATCTGGCCGCCTATCAGGTCAATATGAAGCTGATGGAGAACGCCGGACCCCAGTGCTGGTTCATGCACTGTCTCCCCGCCTTCCACAACCGGGACACCAAGATCGGCAAGGAGATTGGCGAAAAGTACGGTCTGGACGCCATGGAGGTCACCGACGAGGTCTTCGAATCCCCCTTCTCCATCGTCTTCGACGAGGCGGAGAACCGGATGCACACCATCAAGGCCGTCATGTATGAGCTGATGAAGGATTGATTTGCTTCCTATCCTACTCTCCATACCGAAACGCTCCCTCGGACTTCCGGGGGAGTGTTTCGGCCTTTCTTTCGCCGAGGCATCCGGTGGACAGGCCGGAAACCATCCTCATTTCTGGTCCGCAACCGCCGGTTGACAAAAGGAAACCCGCCGGTGGTTGCCAATTTCTCGCCGGTCTGTTACCATGGACCCATGAACAGCAAGGAGGGAACGCCATGGAATCATCCGCCACCCTGGGCCAGCGTATCCAGGAGGGCCGCAAAAGCGCCGGGCTCAGTCAGGAGGCCCTGGGCGAACAGCTGGGAGTCTCCCGGCAGGCCGTCAGCAAATGGGAGTCCGACGCCGCCGTGCCGGAGCTGGAAAACCTCATCGCCATGAGCCGCATCTTCGGCGTGTCCATTGGGGCGCTGCTGGGGGTGGAGCCGCCGGAAGTGCCGGAGCGGGAGCACCCCCTGTCGGAAAAGGAACTTGCCGCCGTGGAGGCCATCGCCGCCAAATACCTGTCGGAGACGGAGCAGTTCCGTCCCCGACGCAGCCGGAGGCAGAAAGTAATGGCCATTCTGGCGGCGGTGCTGGCCGGAGCGCTGGTGCTGACGCTGTGTGTCCAGATGCGGCGCATGGAGCGGCAGTTCCGGGGCGTGCAGGATCAGGTCAACAATATCCGGGACGACATGGCCTGGCAGATCAGCGGCATCACCGGGCAGATCAGTGACATTCTGGGCGAACAGGAGAATCTGTTGGCCGATTCCGCCGTGGACGTCACGGACTATGATCTCACAGCCGGAACCGTGACCCTCTCCGTCTCCGTCCTTCCCAAGGAGCGGACGGAGGACACCGCCGCCTCGTTTACCGCCCGGCTGTCCGACGGACGCACCTTTACCGCGGAGGGGACGCTGTCCGGGAACGCTTACGCGGCGGAGAACTGGGTGATCCCCATGGACTATCACATCGACCTCTCCGTGGCCCTCTCCGGCGGCGGCACCGTCCGCACCGGACCGGTGGAGACGCTGTACGACTGCGGGCCGGGTAATTTCCGGCCTCTCATCGACTTCACCTGGGGTGCCAGCTGGTCCTCCGGCAGCAGCAGCGTGAAACTCAACACCTTCGCCCTCACCATCCAGCCCAGCCGGGCAGGTGCTCTGGATCTGACGGCGGTGGACCTGTGCTTCTACCGCAGCGGCAGCGCCGCGCCGGAGCGGGTCATCCCGGTGGAGGAGGCGGTGGAACTGAGCCGCACCGCCGGCATGGTGGAAATGAGCCATATCTCCGGATACAAGACCTCTCTGGAGTTGGCCCCCGGCGACGACGTGGTCATCGCCGTCCGGGTGCGGGACAGCCATGGGCAGACGTTCTACGGTGTGGGCAGCGTCTTCCAGGCCGGAGAACAGGGCGGCATCGATTCGTTGTTCGGTGCTGACAACTGGGCGGACTGGACTCCCGGCACGCCGGTCCGCTCCCTGGCGGACGCCTCCCTGTCGGACGGCCAGTCCGGCACCCGCTATGAGACGGCGATGCCTGTGGTATAAGTCTCATCGATCCCAGAACGAAAAATACCCCCGCCGGATGTCCGGCGGGGGCTTCGTCTCTGATGGCTACACGGTTCAGCGGTCGGAGTGGTTCCAGGAGGTGGGCTGGGTGCAGGGGCGGTATGTAGAGGTCAACACCTGCTCAAACACCGGGGCGTCCGGGTTCTCCACCCGCTTGAGGATCTGCTCACCGGCGGCTTTGCCCAGCTCCACCACCGGCTGGATGATGGAGTCCATCTGACTGGAGTAGAGCCGGTAGAAACCGGAGTCGTAGTCCACGAAGCTGACGATGTCGATGTCCTTGCCCATCTGCAGCCCCTTCTGGTTCAAATGGGTGATGCTGTCGATGGCCATGAGGCCGTTGGTGGCGATGACCGCGTCGCAGCCCGCCTCCAGCAGCTCGTCCAGGCAGTGGTTGGCGCTGTTCTCCATGGAGTCGCCGTAGCGGATGAGGGCGCTGTCCACAGGCAGGCCGCAGTCCGCCGCCGCCTGTTCATAGGCGGAGATCCGCTCCCGGGTGGTGCTCAGCCGGGGCAGACCGCCGATGATGCCGATGCGGTGGTCGCCCTTGCCCACCAGGCGGCAGACGGAGCGGTAGATGGGCTGGAAATTGGAAACGCAGACGGAGGAATACTTCTTGGTGGAGAAGGTGCGGTCCACCAGCACCACCGGGAACCCGGCAGGGATCAGACTATCCAGCCGCTCCGGATCGTCTATGGTGGAGGCAATGAGCAGGCCGTCCACCAATCCGGCGGACAGCAGGCGGATGTTGGTCTCCTCCCGGTCCATGTCCTCCTTGGTATTGGCGATGATCAGATGATAGCCCGCCTGGGCCAGTACGCCCTCCACCGATTCGATCATGGTTGCGAAGAATTTATTGGAGATATCGGGCACAATAAAGCCGATGGTCTTTTTCTTTCCCGTGCGGAAGCTCCGGGCGGAGGCATCCGGTGTATAGCCCAGCTGGGCAATGGCCTGATACACCTTTTCCTTTGTTTCATTGGAGACGTATCTGGTATGGTTAATAGTATGGGAGACCGTGGCTGTGGACACCCCCGCCATTTTCGCCACATCGCTGATGGTCACTTTCATCCGAATTCACCCTCACTTACGTAAATAAGGAAAATTTTTCAAGCCATTGCGTAATCATTTAGTTCATTCAGTATAAGCCCCCCGCGCCCGAATCGTCAAGCCCATTTTGCAATTATTTTGACATCTCTGTCAAAAAACATCGATTTTCGCCAAAAGCAACGGATTAACATTATCAAAAATGACAGTTGCAGTCCGAAGTGAGTTGTGTTACGATACTGATGAAATCGTTGAAGAAATCGTTGCGCAAACGATTTAGTGGGCGGCCACGATGTCAGTCAAATTTCAGGCCGCCAACATTGAAAGGAGTTTTTTCATTATGAAAACCCAGATTGGTATCAATGGCTTCGGCCGCATTGGCCGCCTGGTCTTCCGCGCCGCTCTGACCCGCAGCGATGTGGAGGTCGTCGCTCTGAACGATCCCTTCATGACTCCCGACTATATGGCTTATATGCTGAAATATGACACCACCCACGGCAAGTTCAACGGTGAGGTCAGCTTCACCGAGAACGCGCTGGTGGTCAACGGCAAGGAGATCCCCGTCTTCACCGCCAAGGAGTGCAAGGACATCCCCTGGGGCACCGTGGGCGCTGAGTATATCTGCGAGTGCACCGGCCAGCACCTGACCAAGGAGCTGTGCAAGGGCCACATCGAGGCCGGCGCCAAGCACGTTGTCATGGGCGCTCCCTCCAAGGACGACACCCCCATGTTCGTCATGGGCGTCAACAACAAGAAGTACACCTCTGACATGACCTATGTCTCCAACGCTTCCTGCACCACCAACTGTCTGGCTCCCATCGCCAAGGTCCTGCAGGAGAACTTCGGCATCAAGGAAGGCCTGATGACCACTGTCCACTCCGTCACTCCCACCCAGAAGATCCTGGACGGCGCTTCCCTGAAGGATTGGCGCGGCGGCCGCGCTGCCTGCGGCAACATCATCCCCTCCTCCACCGGCGCCGCCAAGGCTGTCGGCAAGGTCATCCCCGAGCTGAACGGCAAGCTGACCGGCATGTCCATGCGCGTTCCCACCCTGGATGTCTCCGTCGTCGACCTGACCGTCACCCTGGAGAAGCCCGCCTCCTACGAGGAGATCTGCAAGGCCATGAAGGCCGCCTCCGAGGGTGAGCTGGCCGGCGTCCTGGGCTACACCGAGGACCCCGTTGTCTCCTCCGACTTCCTGGGCGATCCCCGCACCTCCGTGTTCGACGCCAAGGCCGGCATCGCTCTGACCGACACCTTCGTGAAGGTCGTGTCCTGGTACGACAACGAGTGCGGCTACTCCAACAAGATGGTGGACCTGATCCGCTATATGTCCTCTGTGGATCATCAGTAATCTGGCAGAAAAGTCTATTTTTCGCAACTTTTCTTTGCACATTTCACTCTTGTCTGAGTTGTTCTATTGGCATAAACTGTCCCAAGTGGAATAACGATGTTTTTCGTTGTTCCAATAGGTGAATCCCCCATTCACAGTAAAAACACTCCCTTTTCGGTATCACATAGCCGGAAAAGGAGTGTTTTTTATGTTGTTAACTACCGTAAAAGATGAGTTTGTATTCCATTGCCAGAGCCGAAATCTATCCCCTAAAACAACGAAGAATTATGGAAGACAAATTCAATATCTGTTCAATTACCTCGCACAAGAATATCAAATAACTCATATTGAAGATGTGAAGCCAGAGTATATTAAGGCGTTTCTTTTGAAGATGAAGCCTAACCATACGCCCAATTATTTGAATGACCTTCTGAAAGCCTACAAGGTATTTTTCAGATACGCTTTTAACGAGGGATACACGGATACCCTGATTACAGCAAAAATACATAACGTCAAGGCCCCTAAAGTCATTATTCGCACTTTTACAGAAGCAGAGTTAAAGAAGATGGCAAATTACTACACTGGCTATGAATATCTGCAAATCCGCAACAAGGTGATTATGCTCCTGCTGATAGACACAGGTATTCGTATGAATGAATTGATAGGCTTGACAGAGGAACAGTTAAAATATGATTATATCATTATCCGTGGTAAGGGGAATAAAGAGCGAGTAGTGCCTAAATCACCTTTATTGGGAAAGTGGCTGATAAAGTTGCTTGCCGTGAGAAAGTCCTATTTTGCATATCAGGTAATACCGGATAACATCTTTTTAAGCCGTAATGGCAAACCATTGAACAGTTCCATGGTAGATAGAATTGTAAAAGAAGCGGGTGCTGCTTGTGGTGTGTCTGCTGATGTTCGTGTATCGGCACATACATTCCGCCATACCTATGCCCAATTTCAGCTTAAAGCGGGATTAGACATTTACTCTTTGTCCCGGCTACTCGGCCACGACAATATATCAATTACACAAACCTACCTGAACGGTATAAGAGATAAAGAGGTACTAAATCAGGCTCAGCACACAAGCCCCCTTATGAATATCTAAATGAAGCACGAAAGGCAGGGCATAAGCCTTGCCTTTTCTTGTAGGGGGTGGTTTTGGATATGTGCTTTGAAAATTGAAGCGAATGAAGATATAGCAATTATTTCCCGCCGCCGCGTAATGTTAGAACTCAATATATCAATGGAAATTCAATCTATCATGTTGGCTGCTCGAAGGTATTTGAGATTACTTGCTAGTACACCTGATATATCCGTATAAGTGTGGTTATCGGTGTAGTTTCATGAAAATTCAAAGGATATCATTTTGATGAATTAGGTTGTTTTATGTTTATTCTACGTTAGCCCCATTCCGCAATTATTCCACGGTTCATCTTGACATGACGCTTTGGTCCGTGTGTTTTTAGGCAGCCGCCGCCACCCCACTACGGCCATGCGGCCTATTGGGCTGCCTGGCGTCAGAGCCTAACACACAGCCCGTTCATGTCAAGATGACTTTCGCGGCATAAATGCTTCATTCGGCGGCTTATAAGGAGGGCGCGAACTTGTGCGCCTTAATAATCGAATTGGGGCGCTAACCTGTAGATATATATTTTACTTACTCATGAAAATGTCGTATAATACCTAGAATTATGCAAGGCAAAATTGGGGGGAAACTACGTTTTTATAATAGAAGAAAGACTTTTCCCCCCAACCGTTCACAAGAAAGGAGTATTCAGATGGCCGATAAATTCCTATCCGAGGTTATTGATTTTAACAGGGATATTGCACCGTATCGAATTATACAGATATACTCAGGTGTTGGTTCAGGAAAAAACTATTGGGTGGAGACACTGGCAAAACAGGGTTACAACATCTTACTTATTACATCAAGAAAAGCAACAGCTGATGCGCAAGCAGATAAATTAGGTGGTAACCGATGGATTGATTTAGAGGCAATCTGCCAAGAAGGAATTGGAAGTAAAGAGCAAAGGAAAGTAGTTGTAACAAATGCGGGCATTGAACAATTTCTTAAAAATAGATACAATTCAGAACGTAAAGATACTCATATTTGGAATTACTTTGACTTTATTATTCTTGATGAAGCTCATTCATTGTCAGCAGACGCAACCTTTGCTGATAGCCCATTTTATGTGAAAGAATTTTTAGACTGGGCAGAGAATCAGTCATCATCTTGTAAAATTGTTTATATGACAGGTACACCAGCTATTATTGACTGGGTATTTGAAGATAAAGAGGAAAATACTGAATATAATTACTTAAACCTTTTTTATGAATGTCGCCATGTTGTCCCAGAAGCAGTAATAATATATCCTTACGATGGTATAGAGACAGATATTGCTTATGAAATCAATAAAAATAATCGTCGGATAATATATTTTGCAAATTCTATAACTCGCATGGAAGAACTGGTTCAAAAACTATTAGATATCGGAGTACAGGCGGAATGCATAGGTGTTTCCTACGCTAACGCAGAGCAAGCTCCACGGAATTTCCACCCCAAAATACTTGATAGCACAAAAAAGATTGAAGAAAGTTTAGTAACTTCTGAGATGTTACCAGATCAAATAAAATGCTTTATAAGCACCAGTAAGAATCAGGAAGGAATCAATATTCTTAATGATGATATTTCTATGATGTTTTGTGAGGCTCAAGATATAGATTCTGTAACTCAAATGGCAGGACGTGTGCGTAAAGGACTGGAAATGGTGTTAATTTTATATAATGCTCCCCTCCATAAAGAGAATTATGACGGTGATGAAGCATTTTTGGATTATGTATGCGTTGAGGGTGTGAATGAAGCATTTGATATTTGCTATGGAGAAAATAAGTTTTCCCAAAGTGCAATTGATAAATTCTCAAGTATTGTTAATAAAAAGTTTGACAATATTCGCTATGACTATTTAAGCAAAAAGTTTAAAGCCTATGAAGGGCGTATTTATGGATTTGAATATATTCTCCAGAGCAGACGATTTCTTCATGGATGTGTTAAAAACTGGAATTCTATGTGTAATTGGCCAAATCGTGAAGCTTTTTTAGAGTGCTTTTACCCAGCGGGGGTGGGATTGCGAACAAAGGAAGAAAAAATAAGTGATTTAAATCAAGAAATATGTGATTATTTGAAGAACAATAACTATATAGGTCATACTATAACAAAAAATGACTATGACATAATCGCAAGAGAGATTAGAAAAATCGCTGCTTCATATGGAATAGAAGAAATTATTAGCTCGAAATTCAAGAAACTTGGTTCAGTACTCAAAAAATTTGGATTCAAGGTAAGAGAAGCTCCAAATCAGCGCAAGGGAGAATATTATGTGATTGAACCTATTTCTGATAATGAGTAAAATATTGCTAACAAATACTTAATGCTGAATCCCACGGAAAAACCGTGGGATTCTCTTGTTTTTCTTCAAGGGCCTTAAAGAAATTTTCTGTGGTCCGTTCGTTTCCTTTTAGAGGCTTTTTGAACCGGTGCCGTCAAGAGTTGGACCTGTTGACAAAGTGGCGTGTAACCCCTTTCTATGGTAAGCCTTTAAAAAAGTAAAATGACAGCCGCCACACATTTCGAAAGTGTAGCGGCTACTTTTATTGCAAGAATGATCTGCATAGCAACAGTACCGATTTATACTTACAGCTTTTCATATTGAATAACAGTATTCAGTAACTCAAGCAGGGCTTCCTGTTTCCTTGGCGATTGCGCCTGGACCAGCGCATAACACCGGGAAGGAATATCCTGTTCTTCAGCAAGAAGAGAAATGTTTTCAAATAGCTTGGACAGTGGCACATCCAATGCAGCCGCAATCTTTGATATGGATTCAAGCGTTGCGTTTTTCTCGCCACGCTCTAATTGCCCAATATAAGTTGGATGCAGCTTTGCATATTCCGCCAACACTTCCTGGCTCCATCCTTTCTGGACCCGGTAAATGCGAAGTCGTTCTCCAATCGTTTTTGCAATCGTCAATAGTATTCACCTCTTAATCTATACTATTGATATTTTTTACGTGGTTAACAGAGACCATTGATATTTTTGCTGGCAAAATATATACTATAAATATTATTCGATAGAATTCTGATGACTAAATATAAAATCACGGGTTGGATTATAGGTGAAGGCATGAAAATCATTAATAATATTACAAAAAAATTGATCGATGATATGCAGACAGAAGTTACTGAAAACAGCAAACTCTCTATTGCTGCCGCATGTTTTTCTGTCTATGCATATAAAGAATTGAAAGAGCAGCTTCAGTCTATTGATGAGCTTCGCTTCATTTTTACATCTCCGACCTTTCTTTCAAAATCCTCAGGCAAAGAACAGCGCGAGTTTTATATTCCGCGGCAGAAGCGTGAAAAGGCTTTGCACGGCAATGAGTTTGAGATACGGCTGCGTAATGAATTTACCCAGCGCATGATTTCAAAGGAATGCGCTGATTGGATTCGTAAAAAAGCTCGCTTCAAGTCTAATTGTACCGACGAAACGATGCCTGGTTTCATTGCTGTGGATAACGAACATCCGACTGCGTATGCGCCAGTCAATGGATTCACACGGGCGGACTTGGGTTGTGAGCGCGGTGGCAACATGTTCAGCATGATCAACAAAATTGATGCCCCGGAAAGCAAAGCCTACATTGCCCTGTTCAATCAGCTTTGGTCGGACAAACATCGTCTCCAGGATGTAACGGAAGAAGTTTTGGAACGCATTACCACTGCTTACCGGGAAAACAGTCCGGAATCTCTTTACTTCTTCGCTCTCTACAACATTTTCAGCGATTTTTTGGAGAATATCAGTGAAGATGATCTACCCAGCGATGCCAATGGTTTCAAGGAAAGTCTGGTATGGAACAAGCTCTACACGTTCCAGAAAGATGCCGTGCTAGCTATCATCAGCAAGTTAGAACAGTACAACGGCTGTATCTTGGCAGATAGCGTCGGCCTCGGCAAAACCTTTACCGCTCTGGCGGTGATCAAATATTACGAGAACCGCAATTTGCGGGTATTGGTACTCTGCCCAAAAAAGCTCAGCGATAACTGGATGACCTACAAGGCCAACTATGTCAATAACCCCATCGCCAGTGACCGTCTGCGTTACGATGTCCTTTATCATACGGACCTCTCCCGGAGCAAAGGCATGTCCGGCGAATTGGACCTTTCCAAATTGAATTGGAGCGCCTATGACTTAGTGGTCATTGACGAGTCTCATAATTTCCGTAACGGCGGCAGCAGCAACCCCGAGGACGGCAAATTTAACCGCTACGATTATCTGATGGAAAAAGTTATTCGTCCTGGAGCCCGTACCAGAGTCCTGATGCTTTCCGCGACACCCGTCAACAACCGTTTTTATGACCTGCGGAACCAACTGGCTCTGGCATACGAAGGAAACAGCGATACCTGGCGCGGCAAACTAAATACTGACCGCAGTGTGGAAGAAATTTTCCGCAATGCCCAGAAGGCGTTCAACACCTGGAGCGAATGGGATGTGGAGCTGCGCACTACCGATAAACTCATGCGGATGCTTGACTTCGATTTCTTTGAGATTCTGGATGCCGTAACCATCGCCCGTTCCCGGAGACACATCGAAAAATACTATAACGTCAGTGAAATCGGTAAATTTCCAAAACGGCTGCCGCCCATCTCCAAGCGTCCACCGCTGACAGATTTGGAAGATACCGTTACTTACAGCGAAATTAATGAGATGCTCCTCAGCCTGACACTGAGCATCTATACCCCTTCAAACTACATTTTGCCCAGCCGAATGGAGAAATACGCCGCTCTGAACCACGAGGGCAAAAACAGTTTGACGCAGGTAGGTCGTGAGCAAGGTATCCGCCGCCTGATGAGCATCAACCTGCTCAAACGGCTGGAGAGTTCCGTCCATTCTTTCCTCCTGACGATAAAACGCATCCAGGACCAGATCTGCTCTACGCTGGATACCATAGCCCATTATGACCCCAACCTCACTTTGGAGCTCAATGACCTGACTAGTACGGTGGATTTTGACGCCGATGACCAGGAAAGCGATCTGTTCTCCGTTGGCAAAAAGGTAAAGATTGCCCTGGAAGACATGGACTATGTCACCTGGAAACAGGACCTGGAGGAAGATTTCAATACGCTCTATGTTCTGGTAAACACGGTGTCGAAGATCACGCCGGAGCACGACAGCAAACTGCAAATTCTCCTGGATACCATTGCCCAGAAGATTGAAAATCCGCTGAACCCCGGTAACAAAAAGCTCATCATCTTCACCGCTTTCTCCGATACCGCTGAATATCTTTACGACAATGTCAGCCGGTTTGCCCAGTCGGAGTTCGGCCTGAATACCGCTTTGGTTACCGGCAGCGTGGACGGGCGCACCACCGTCCCCAAGTTCAAAGCCGACTTGAACAACGTCCTGACCTGTTTCTCTCCTATCTCCAAAGACAGGGCATCCCTCATGCCTGATGGCCCGGACATCGACATTCTCATTGCCACCGACTGTATTTCCGAAGGCCAGAATCTTCAGGACTGCGACTGCCTGGTGAACTATGACATTCATTGGAACCCAGTGCGTCTGGTCCAGCGCTTTGGCCGGGTGGACCGAATCGGCAGCCGGAACGATGTGATCCAGATGATCAACTTCTGGCCGGATATGCAGTTGGACGACTACATTAACCTGAAAGCCCGTGTTGAGACCCGTATGAAAGCCCTGGTCATGACCTCCACCGGCGACGACAACCTGCTTTCCCCGGAGGAACAGGGCGACCTGGAATACCGCCGCAAGCAGCTTCAGCGTCTTCAGACCGAGGTGGTGGACCTGGAGGACATGGGCACCGGCGTGTCCATCACCGACCTAGGCCTCAACGAGTTCCGCATGGAGCTGATGGAATACTCAAAACATCATCCAGAGCTGGAGACTTGTCCCGGCGGTATCAGCGCCGTCGCTGCCGCAACCCCGGATGCCCCGGCAGGCGTCGTGTTCGTATTGAAAAATGTGCATAACGAGGTAAATATCGATAACCGAAACCGGCTGCACCCCTACTATCTGGTCTATCTCACCGAGGAAGGTGTCACCGTCCACGATCACCTTTCCCCCAAGGATACACTGGACACCATGCGGCAGCTGTGCCGCGGAAAGGACAAGCCCATCGAAGCCCTGTGCCGTGCCTTCAATGAGGAAACGGACGATGGCAGGAACATGGCTGTCTACTCCAGCCTGCTGGAGGACGCCGTGCTGTCTATTGTGGACGCCAAGGAGGACAGCGACCTGGATAGTCTGTTCCGTTCCGGCGGCACTTCCGCCTTGCTGAGCCAGGTGTCCGGGCTGGATGACTTTGAGTTGATCTGCTTCCTGGTGGTAAAGGAGGATGGCTCATGCTGAATTTCCCCAAAACCACGGAATTTGGCCGCCGCATCCCCAAGCAGAAATTTTATGAACACCTGGATGTGACGCCGGAGCTGCGGAGGATGTTCGTGGACCAGGTGAAACTCATTACCTGGCAGAACAAGCTTTCGGCACAGACGATGAACCTTGCCCCAGGGCAAACAGTGACGGAGATTGAGGTGTTCCGCCTGCGGCTCCAGGGGCAGGAGATTGACCCCGGCGTACTGCGGCTGATGGACAAGCAGATTCCCTATCACATCCTGTTTCTGCTGGAGCGTGACGGCGGCGAGGGCAAGCTCTGGATCAGCTACAAAGAAGCCAGTCAGGCAGGCAGCAACGCCTTCCAACTCCGGCAGGCATACCACACCGACTGGATGCCTTTAGACAGCCTGACGTTGGAACTGCACGCTTTGGACATGGACGGCCTGTACGAGAGTATTGTCCGCCAGATTGCAGGGGACTCCATTGCCGCTCCGGCAGCAGAGAGCTTGAAAGAGGCCGTGGAGCAAACCCAGGAAAAAGAAAAGCTCCAGCGGCAGATTGAGCAGCTGAAGGCGAAGATGAAGAAAGAGAAGCAACTGGGGAAGCAGATGGAGTTAAGGCGAGAGATTAGGAAATTGGAGGAAAAAAGGGCATATGAATAAAAAGTGTTTATGCCTTATTATTGCATTTTTGGGTTTTTCAATTGCGTATCCATTTTTATTGGAATGGCTTTACGTTCTTGGTCAAGATTATCCACTCATAACAACTTGCTATGAGCCAAACGACATCCTTTCTTACTCTGCAACGGTAATCAGTACGGGTATTGCTATAATTGCAATGGTTATTGCATTAGAAACGCCGAAACCCCATTTTGCAATAAAGCATGCGATCACTGAAAATGAAGAAGGCCTCGCGGTATTTATAGAATTGTACAATACTGGTACAAATGATTTTGAAATCCAGAATTTTGACCTATGCGATAAAAAACATCACAAATTTGCCTCTATATCAGAATGTGCCCCATTTACAATAAAGTCAAATAGCAGTAAGGCGTTCATTATTTCGGTTGACAAACTGAAACGGTATCTTAAAGCTATTACCAAGACATATGATGGCAGGAATGCAGAATACGCAATCAGGCTTTCAATAAATAAGACTTTATATATAAATGCAGGAGAATTAGGATATTATCTATCTCTCGGAGGTGTTAACAATGGATAAGCTGAAATTTGAAACGCCGGATATGGTGTCTGATAATATTGAAAAGATTGCGGCGCTGTTCCCCTCTGCCATTACTGAGATGCGGGGTGAGGATGGGGAAATCAAGAAGGGCATCAATTTTGAGGTGCTGAAGCAGTTGTTGAGTCGGGATGTGGTGGACGGTGATGAATGCTATGAGTTTACCTGGGTGGGCAAAAAGGCCGCCACGGCCGAGGCGGCTCGGCCTATCACCAAGACCCTGCGCCCGGTAAAGGAGGACAGCCGAGACTGGGACACTACCGAGAATCTTTATATCGAGGGCGATAACCTGGAAGTGCTGAAAATCTTGCAGGAGAGCTATCTGGGTAAAGTGAAAATGATCTATATAGATCCGCCCTACAACACAGGTCACGACTTCATTTACCGAGACAGCTTCCAGCGTACTCAGCAAGAAGAAAATGAACAGATGGGAATGTTAGACGAAGACGAGAACCGCCTATTTGAAAATACGGGGAACAATGGACGGTTTCATTCTGATTGGTGTAGCATGATTTATTCACGGCTAATACTTGCTCGTAATTTGCTCAGAGAAGATGGTGTCATCTTTATTTCCATTGATGATAGCGAAGTAGAAAATTTGAAGAAGATGTGTGATGAAACGCTCGGTGCAGATAATTATGTAAATACTATATCTCTCAAATTGAAAAACATAGCTGGTGCATCTGGCGGTGGCGAGGATAAGCGTCTCAAAAAAAATATGGAATTTATTCTCCTGTACGCCAAAAATTACCACGCAATTAGTCAGTTCAACAATGTCTATACTTATACTCCAATTAGCGAGCTGGTTGAACAATACCGTACAGACGGAATAAGTTGGAAATATTCAACAGCACTTGTTGATTCCGGTAATAAAACCTATGTTGGTTCAACTGTAGACGGTGATGGTTTAGAAATCAAGATATATAAAAGAACCAACTTCTCAATCAAGTCCATTAGTCAAATTATGAAAGATGAAGGAATATCTGAAAAAGAGGCTTATGATAAATATGCATATTGCATTTTCCAGACCGCCATGCCACAAAGTTCAATTCGCCCTCGTGTCTTGGAAAAAGTGAAAGAAATTGGTTTTGAAAGTGACCTTTACTCTATTGAGTATGTGCCTAAAACTGGTCGAAACAAGGGCGCGCTTTACGAACAGTTTTACAAAGGCGAGAATTTCAGACTTTTTGCATGGCTAAGAGATGTAGCGGAAGAGAAAGATGGGATTCTCTATAAAAAGGATTTGCAAGGTACCTTATGGGATTTCGTTGGGGAAACAAAAAACCTTACTAAAGAAGGAGAAGTACCATTTCCCAATGGGAAAAAACCTGTAAAACTCATTCAGCAGATGCTAAAAATGGTAACATCTGCTGATGACATTATTATGGACTTCTTCTCGGGTTCTGCCACCACTGCACATGCTGTTATGCAACTCAATGCCGAGGACAGAGAGCACAGGAAATTCATTATGGTTCAGCTTCCTGAGTCATGTGACGATGAATCTGAAGCATTCAAGGCCGGTTACAAAAACATCTGCGAAATCGGCAAAGAGCGTATCCGCCGGGCAGGTGACAAAATCAAAACCGAGCATCCTGACGCTGATCTTGACATCGGCTTCCGGGTATTTCGGGTGGACGAGAGCAACATGAAGAATGTCTATTATCACCCCGAGGAGTTGACACAGCTTACCATCGGTGAAACCGTAAGCAATATCAAGGATGACCGCACGGACCTGGACCTGCTCTACGCCTGCCTGCTGGACTGGAGCGTTGAGATCAGCCTGCCCCATACCGCCGAGATCGTGAGTGGCTGTAGAGTACATAATGTGGACAACGGTGCTCTCATGGCCTGTTTTAACGAGCACGTTCCCACTTCCGTGGTGGAGCATATGGCGAAGCAGCAGCCCCTCCGTGCCGTCTTCCGGGACAGCGCCTTCGCTACCGATGCAGACAAGATCAATGTCACCGAAATCTTCAAAAATCTCTCCCCGGACACGAAGGTGAAGGTGATCTGATGAAACTCCAATTCAAACATCAGCCCTTCCAGGCAGAGGCTGCCGCGGCAGTCTGTGATGTGTTCAGCGGCCAGCCTTACCGCACCACTACCTACCGCCTGGACCTGGGCGATATGACCAATGTCCAGACAAATCTGGATATGAGCGACACCGGCTTTCGCAACCATCCCCTGGTACCGGAGCTGACCAACTCCCATATACTGAAAAATCTGCAAACAGTCCAGCGGCGTAATGGTCTGAAGCCCTCTGAAGCTCTGGCAGGGCCGGGCATCAACCTGTCCGTTGAGATGGAGACCGGCACTGGAAAAACCTATACATACGTCAAGACCATGTACGAGCTGAACCAGCGCTACGGCTGGAGCAAATTCATCATAGTAGTGCCGTCGGTAGCTATCCGGGAAGGCGTCTACAAATCCCTTCAGACCACCCAGGAACACTTTGCCGGGGAATACGGCAAGAAAATCCGTTTTTTTATCTACTCCTCTGACCGGCTCACCGAGGTGGACCGCTTTGCCTCGGACAGTGCCATCAATGTCATGATCATCAATATGCAGGCGTTCAATTCCAGCAAAAACCAGCGCATCATTGACAAAAAGCTGGACACCTTCCGCAGCCGCAAGCCCATCGACATCATTGCCAAAACAAATCCCATTCTGATCATCGATGAGCCGCAAAGCGTGGAAGGTAAACAGACAAAGGAGAGCCTGAAAAAGTTTTGCCCCCTGTTCACTCTACGCTATTCCGCTACCCACAAGGAAAAATATGACATGGTGTACCGCTTGGATGCCATGGACGCCTACAACCAGCATTTGGTGAAGAAAATCGCCGCACTGGGTGTCACCCTTACCGGCTCCACTGCCACCAATGGGTATGTGTATCTGGAGGGCATCGACCTCTATAAAAACAAAGCCCCAACTGCCCGCATTGGACTTGAAGTCAAGGGAGCTACAGGGACACGGACTGTTGTAAAAAAGCTGGGGCGAGAGGCCAACCTGCTGGATGAGTCCAACGGCCTGGAGGAATATGATGACCGATATATTATCACCAATATCGATGGTCGGGACAACTCTGTCACTTTCCTGAATGGATTAAAGCTCTATGCCGGACAGATTCAGGGCAACGAACAAATGACTGCTCTCCAGCGGAGAGTCCAGATTCGGGAGACTATTCGCACCCACATTCAGCGTGAGCGGGAATTGTATCCAAAGGGCATCAAGGTCCTGAGTCTATTTTTCATCGACGAGGTGGCAAAATACCGCCTGTACGACGGCGACAACGATGATGGCCGCAACGGTGAGTATGCCAAAATGTTTGAGGAGGAATATGCCAGCGTGGTGGGTTCTCTCCAGCGTGAGATTGGCGACGAGGCGTATTTTGAATATTTAAATCGTTTTCCTGTTCATGAAATCCACCAAGGCTATTTCTCTATCGACAGGAAAAAGGGTAAAAAGGATCGGTTCGTAGAAAGCAAAATTGACCGGAAAACCCAGACCTCTGATGATGCTGATGCGTATGATCTGATCATGAAAGACAAGGAGCGTCTACTTAGTCTGGACGAGCCGGTACGGTTTATCTTCTCTCACTCCGCCCTCCGTGAGGGCTGGGACAACCCTAACGTATTCCAAATTTGTACATTGAAGCCGCAGAGCGACTCCGAAATTCGCAGTCGGCAAGAGATTGGCCGCGGCCTTCGGCTATGCGTCAATCAGCAAGGCGAACGTATGGACGAAAGCATGCTGGGCAGTGAAGTACAAGAGCTGAACAAACTGACCCTCATCACCGATATGGAATTCGGAAAGTTTGCAGAAGCGCTGCAGGCAGGTCTGGCAGAGTCTCTGGCGGATCGGCCCAAAAAGGTGGACGAGCAGCTATTTTTGCACCAGGTACTTACCAACGCCAATGGAGATTCCATCAAGGTCACGCCGGAATTGGCTGGGGCGATCTACGAGGACCTGATCAGCAACGGCTATGTAAAACGGGGTGAACTGACTGAAAAGTATTATGCGGATAAGGCCAGCGGCACCGTCCAAGTGGCAGAGGAAGTCAAAGACTGTGCAACTTCCATCGTGAATATTCTCTCTTCCATCTATGACAAGCACTCGATACCGACAGAAGATGCCCACGGGAACAATGTGGAAGCTCAAATAGACCCAGAAAAGCTGAAAAAGACTGAGTTTCTGGAGCTTTGGGAGCGAATCAACCACAAATCCTTCTATACGGTTCACTTTGACAAGCAGGAGTTGATTGACAACTCCATTCGGGAAATCGACGCCAAACTGGATGTCACTCGAATTACTGTGAAAACTGAGTACGGCGAACAGACTTCCCATATGGAATCCAGAGAACAGTTGGAACAGGGAGATGGATTCCGCAAGACCCGCTCCAATCAGGAAACTGCAAAGCATGCGCCACTTGGCAGCGTTCGGTATGATTTGGTTGGAAAACTGGTTGAAGAAACCGGCTTGACCCGTGCTACTATTGCTGCCATTCTGCAAGGCATTTCTCTGCAGAAATTCTCTATGTTCCGTTTGAACCCGGAGGAATTTATTCTCAAATCCGCTAAACTGATAAACAATCAAAAGGCTACCCAGATCATCGAGCATATCACTTATAACAAGTTGGACTCTGCCTATGATACCGGCATCTTTACCAGTGCAAACCTCCGTGGTAAACTGGGTATGAATGCAATGGAAGCAAATCGGAGCTTGTACAGTCACATCATCTATGATTCCGACAATGAAAAGAGATTTGCCAGTGAACTGGACATCAACGATAAGGTTGCCGTCTATACAAAGCTTCCGAGCAGTTTCTTCATTTCCACGCCTGTTGGGAAATATAATCCAGACTGGGCAATTGCCTTTAACGAGGGCTCTGTGAAGCATATTTACTTTATTGCGGAGACTAAGGGCAACACTGACAGCTTGGAGCTAAGAGGGGTAGAACTGGCAAAAATCGAGTGCGCAAAGGCCCATTTTGCGGCCATCAGCAACGAAAGTGTAACTTATGATGTTGTGGACAGCTTTGAAAAACTAATGAATCTGGTCTCTTGATATTTGACTGCATTGTTTTCAAAAGGAGTGAAGGCTCTATGTCAACATTCAGGTGCCCGAACTGCGGAAGCCCTGCCACCGTTACAGGAATACAATGGCAGTGCGGCTGGTGCGGAAATTATGGCTCTTTGAAGAGAAAACCAGCCAAAATTACGCTGCGATTGAAAGTCACATTTGACGGTCCGGATCAGGAAGTTTCCTCCCGAGAGGATTCTGCGGAGATGGACCGCCTTGTGAAGGAATTTCCAGAAGCATTTTACGATTGGCCAGAAGAAAAACGGACGGATGCCTATATCGAAGACCTTCTCCAGGACACCTACCCCGATCAACCGGAGCTGGCGATCCGTATGTGGAGGATGGTCCTGGATGACGCTGAGGAAGAATTGCAGGCATCGGGTACGGCTGAGTTTCTGCTTGATGAGTATATGGAATCGGTCTGGAAAGAGGGCCTTGATTTTCCGGAAAGCCTGGAACCGATTCTTGATGAGTTGTACGACCCCCGTTTTGAGCAGCAGGTTTTTCAAAGCGCATATATCGGGGAACCCCATGAAGCAATTCTATTTGCCTGCAAGGAACTGCACCGGGATGCACAGGCGGAGGAACTGTTCGCTCTGATAGAGCCGTATTTGCAGAGGGGAACAGCGTATGATAAAAAGCTCCGCCAAATTATGGAGGAACTTCGAAAAGCATCGGCTCCACCAGAAAAAGACATTTATTATTAGAGTTACGCCCTAGAATCATTTTTAATCCTGAGAGGTATAAGTACCCTCGTAACGGATTGCAAGCGATTCTAGGGTGTAATTTAGGGTCTACTGAATGGCTGGAACATTTGGAAATCTCGAAAAATGACCAGCTCGCCGAGGTCAAAATCGTAGTCCAGAGCCCAACCGCAGTCAGGCGCAAAAAGG
>Ga0129314_1000983_pt1 | contig 23226 bp, 23 predicted proteins | sample O1111metagenome_FD_94431 | JGI IMG/M metagenome (GOLD analysis project Ga0129314, IMG submission 94431) | Orangutan individual fecal microbial communities from fecal samples from Wisconsin, USA - O1111 metagenome | ecosystem: Host-associated > Mammals > Digestive system > Large intestine > Fecal... | reverse complement strand
TTGCAAATGTACCATGTTTTGACATGATACCACCGAATTTCATTTGTAAATGTTTGGCATTGCATTGTCGGCGCATTGCGCCGACGTTGTTTCCCCATGGGGAAACAACCGGGCGGATAATATCCGCCCCTACGCAGAAGGTGCCACCGAATTACCGGCGCAAAAATTTCGCTGCGCTAATGAAGTGTTAAAGGATACGCTCTACTAGAACACGCTCCATAAATGCAGGGCATGGGCATTTTTCATAGCTTCCAGCCGCTGGGACAGGGCGGCGCAGGTCTGGGCGAAATCCGTCTGCTCCCCGGCGGCACCGTAGATCTTCAGCTGGGCAAAGAGCTCGTCAATGTCCTCCATGGGGCCGTGCTCCCCCAGGGCCGCACCCAGCGCCCACCGGGCGTGCCAGGTCTGGGCGGCGGCATCGGCCTGCTTTCGGGCTTTGTCCATCTGACCGGACAGGGCCAGCCAGGCGCAGTCGGACATCTGCTGGGACAGCGCCCCATTCTGCCGCCCCAGATACCAGGAAAAGAACAGCCCCAGAAGCAGCAGTCCCACCAGAAGCCCCACGCCGATCAGCTCCCGCAGGGTCAAGATTCCGATTTTCCGATCCATGTCACATTGTCCTCCCCGTCTACGCTGAGCAGCAGCGTGGTTTCCTGCCGGGCCTTGTGCTTTCCCAGGGTGTGCCGAAGCCAGGTGGTGTCCTTCCCCGCCCGGCGCAGGTCCTCCCGGGACAGCTTTCCGTCATTGATAATGGTAATGGGCAGGCTCTGGGGCGGAACCTTCACCCCGGCATCCTTGGCTGTTGGGGGCTGCTCCTGGGGATAGGGAAACACCGACAGGCTGCCGTTGGTCTCCAGGATGGCAAACTGTACGGTTTTCAGATCCAGAATGTCCTTCTGCCGCAGATAACAGCTCAGCTCGTCCATGGTGATCCGGGATGCCCGAAGATTGTCCGGCAGCACCCGGCCGTTGTCAATGAGAATCACCGGCTTTCCGCACATCAGCTTACGAAAAGCCACGCTTTTCAAAACCAAAAAGGAAAACACCAGCTCCAGCCCCAGGATCGTCAGCAGGGGCACCACCCCGGAGATCAGGGGCAGCGCGCCGTCCTGCATGGGCACCGCTGCCAGATCCGCCATGACCATGGCCACTACAAATTCCGAAGTCTCCAGCTGTCCCACCTGCCGCTTCCCCATCAGCCGCACCGAAAGGATCAGCACCAGATACAAAAGGATGGTTCGCACATACGCCAGCAACATTACAATGCACCTCAGCAGGAAGTATCCCCCAGCCGGGGAAATCTATACCGTCCTACCGACTGCGACTTGTTTTTTTGGCGGAGAAATGATACGATAAGCAAAATCATGCACCAAGGAAAGGGGCGGTTCTATGCAGACAAAGGAGAACGCCGTAACAGCTACAGCCCAGCAGATCCTGCACCAGGTGCGCAGGGCTGTGGTGGGAAAGGATACCACCCTGCTGTGGGTGTTGGCGGCCATTCTTGCCAAGGGACACATTCTTTTGGAGGATGTGCCCGGCGTGGGCAAGACCACCATGGCGCTGGCATTTTCCAAGGTACTGGATCTGCGCTACAGCCGGATCCAGTTCACCCCGGATGTGCTGCCCTCGGATGTGACAGGCTACAGTCTGCCCGATCCCCAAACCGGGCAGATGCGCTACCAGCCCGGCGGGGTGCTGACCAATCTGTTTCTGGCAGACGAGCTGAACCGGGCCACCTCCCGCACCCAGTCGGCGCTGCTGGAGGCCATGGAGGAAGGTCAGGTCACCGTGGACGGCATCAGCCACCCTCTGCCCCAGCCCTTTGTGGTCATTGCCACCCAGAACCCCACCGGTGCCGCCGGTACCCAGCTGCTGCCGGACAGCCAGATGGATCGGTTCACCGTCCGCCTGTCCCTGGGCTATCCCAGCCCCAAGGACGAGGCCGCCATGGTGCAAAGCCGTCAGGGCAGCAACCCGCTGAAGGAGCTGATGCCTGTCCTCACCGGCGATCAGCTGATCCAAATGCAGGAGGAAGTGGAAAATACCTACATCAGCGACCCGGTGGTGACCTATATCGTCAGTCTCATCGGTGCCACCAGAGATCACGCCGACATTGCCCGGGGCGCATCCCCCCGGGCTACCCTGGCGGTGACCGCCATGGCCAAGGCCGTGGCACAGCTCCGGGGCCGGGACTATGTGATTCCGGCAGACGTGCGGGAGGTCTTTATCGACACCGTTGCCCACCGGCTGATCCTGTCCTCCCGGGCCGAATCCCTGGGACGGCAGCCGGAACAGATCCTGCGGGAGATCCTGAACGCCACGGATGCTCCCAAGCTGCGCTGATATGGCAGGGCGGCGGTGTTTGTATCTGGCGGTGCTGGCTCTGTGCGTCGGATTTTATGTGGCATACGACCAGTGGCTGGCCTGGTTTCTGCTGATCCTGGTGCTGGCTCTGCCCTGGTTTTCCCTGCTGCTGAGCCTTCCGGCGATGATCCGTTTTCGGGCTGAGCCCAGCGGGCCGGAGAAGCTGAAAATGGGGCAGGAGGGCCAGCTTTGGCTGCTGGGCAGCTGTCCTTTGCCCATGCCTCCCTTCCGGGGAAGGCTGCGGCTGCAGGACCTGCTCACCGGGAAGCAGTGGTACTACCAGGAGCCGGAGGATCTTTCCACAGCCCATTGCGGCGGCATTGCCATGGCGGCAGAAAAAATACGGATCTGCGACTATCTGGGCCTGTTTGCCTTCCCGGCGAAAAGCACCGGAAAGCGGGTGCTTCTGGTGCGGCCCAAGCCGGTGAATATCCCCCGGCTGCGGCTGCCCGGCCAGTATGTCCCCAAGGCATGGAGGCCCAAAACCGGAACCTGGGGAGAAAATCACGAGCTGCGGCTGTACCGCCCGGGGGACAGCATGAACCAGATCCACTGGAAGCTCAGTGCCAAAACCGGTAAGCTGATGATCCGTCAGCCCATGGAGCCGGTGCAGGGGCTGCTGCTGGTGACGGCAAACCTCCGGGGAACCCGGCAGGAGCTGGATCGGCTTTTGGGACGGCTGCTGTGGCTGGGCAGGATGCTGCTGAAGCAGAACCTGGCCTTTGAGCTTCGTGTTCTCACCGGCAAGGGACTTATGACTTTTCCCATTGGGGAGGAGGATGGGCTGATGCAGGCGTTGGACACCCTGCTGTGCAGTCCCACGGCCCCGGAAGGGGATCTGCGGCAGCAGCAGTATGCCGCCGACTGGTACTGCCATGTGGGAGGGGATGCCGATGAAGCATGAAAAAACCTGGACAGCCCTCACCGGGGCAATGCTGGCCTTCCTGGCAGGCTGGGGGACGGTAGGATGCCTGATTTCGGCCCTGTCCCTGCCCCTGTCCCATCCGGCAAAGCTGACCCTGGTCTGCGCCGGTATGGGGGCAATGTGGAGCTGTTTTCTGTGTCTGCCCCGGGGCAGCAGGATTTGCGCCTGTGTACTGGCCCTGGCTGCCGGGTACGGCTGGCATGACGGCAGGGCCTGGCAGCAGCTTCTGGATCTTACGCACCATTTAAGTGTGATCTATGACCGGGCCTACGGCTGGGGAACCCTGCTGCCCGGGCGGGAAACCGGAAGCATGGATCTTGTTCTGGCCGAAATCGCCGGGGTCATCTCCCTGGGGGTGTGCCTGTCGGTGTGTCGGCAAAAGACCGTATGGATCCCCATGGCGGCGGTGCTCCTGCCCCTGTGCAGCTGCATTGTGGTGACGGATACCGTGCCGGGAGAGCTGTGGCTGCTGTCGGTGCTCCTAAGCCTGCTGCTTCTGCTGCTGAGCGCTTCCGTGCGGCGGGAAAATGCCGCCCAGGGGCTGCGTCTGACAGCGGGAGCGGCCCTGCCGGTGCTGGCAGGACTGATCGCCCTATTTCTGGCGGTGCCCCAAGCAGGCTACGAAAGCCACGCCCAGCCCATCCGGGATCGGCTGTCTGCCACGGCAGAAAAGGTTCCCCAAATTCTGGAAAACGGAATGCTGGAGCTGGCAGTGCGGCTGCCGCCGCCCCGGAAGGTACATCTGACCCGGCTGGGAGAGCGCACCCTGCTGCCCGGCGGGGTGATGGAGGTGACCGCCCCGGAAAGCGGGCCCCTGTACCTGCGCCAGCAGGATTATGACGGCTATGACGGAAAGGACTGGACATCGGATGCCAGTCGGCAGGAGGATTTCTTTCTGACGGAGGGCTCGCCCCAGCAGATCACCATCCGCTGCCGGATCCCCCTGGTGATGCGCCCCCTGCCTTACTATCCGGCAGAGAAACTGTACTTGACCGGCGGCGGCATCCAGCGGGCAGGGGACGAGGATATCTCCCTTACCCGGATCCGGCTGCCGGACAACTGGCGGCAGACCGCCTGCGGCGGCACCCAGGAGAACCCAGCGGGAATGGAGCGGTATCTGGCCCTGCCTGCCCAGACCCGGCAGGCGGCAGAAGATATGCTCCTGGGGCTGCTTCCCAGCCACGCCACCAATACGGAAAAAGCGGACATTTTGGCGGCATTTGTGACGGATTCTGCGGCGTATGACCGAAATCCCTCCCGAATGCCCCCGGATGCGGAGGATTTTGCCCTGTGGTTTCTCCGGGAGGGGGAACGGGGGTACTGTGTCCACTTCGCCACGGCGGCAACGGTGCTGCTGCGGGCGGCAGGAGTCCCGGCCCGGTATGTCACCGGGTATCTGGCGGAAGCCAAAGCCGGTCAGGCCGTGACGGTCACCGGAGAGGATGCCCACGCCTGGGCAGAATACTTTGAACCCAACCTGGGGCTCTGGCTCCCCCTGGAGGCTACCCCCGCCGGGCGGGACACCCCCACCACCCCCGCCACCCAGCAGACTACCGCACCCACCCAGCCCACGGAAACCACCCTGCCGGAGACAACGCCGGAAACCACCCTTCCGGAGACCACCGCCCCCGGCTCCCAGCCCACCCAGCCCGGTCACACGGATCCGGTTCCCACTGAGCCGGGGCAGTCTGACCCGGAACCTGATGAGCAGTCATTCTCCCTTCCCTGGTGGCTTCTTTGGCTGCCGGTTTTGCTGCTGGCAGCGGAGGCCCAGCGGGCACTGCGGCGGCATCTTGTGCAGCGGCAGTGGGTCAGGGGATCTGCCAACAGGCAGGCCCTGCATCGGTGGCGGACGGCGGAGCGGCTGACCCGCCTGCTGGGGCAGGAACCGGAGGAAGAACTGCTGGCCCTGGCTCAAAAGGCCAAATTCAGCCGCCACGAACTGACGCAGGAGGAGCTGGCACGGTTTGACGATTTCTGCCGCAATGCCTGCCGGCAGCTGGGGAAAAAGCCCTGGTACCTGCAATGGATCTACCGATATATTTACGCAGTACGATAAGGAGAGAAACAATATGGATCAAACGGAACAGAAATTTATTGCCGCCTGGGCTGCCAATCGGGAACAGGCCGCCCGGATCGGGGTGCGGATGCGCCCGGTAGAGGATGCCGCCGCCATGAAAACCGCCCACTACTGCCTTTCCGGCAACCGCATCAGTGACGGCTTTCGGGTGCTGGCAGACAAGGGCCGCCTGGATCTGAGCCTGGAAGCGCTGGCAGCCGACAAGCGGTTTACCGGGCTATTCAACGACCAAGAGGCCAACAACGCCCTGATGCGGCTGCTGGATGCCGGATACCGGTTTTAATACTATTTCCTGATTAAAATCTTAATTTTAATCAGGAAGGCATCGCCTGACGGCGCTGCCCAGATCCCTGGTATCAAAGGAGAATAAGCATAAAAATCACCCTCTCCCGAAAGCAATGGGAGAGGGTGATTTGCTTGTTTTCAAAACTTAATAGACCGGCCCATTCAGGGATTTGACATTGGGATCGTCCAGGTTTTCCACATTGGAGTCCTTGATCAGCTTTTTGGGGCAGACCGTGGCGCACAGGCCGCAGTTGGTGCATTTGCTGTAGTCGATCACCGCCAGATTTTTCTCCACGGTGATGGCACCGGCCGGGCAGATCTTCTTACACAGGCCACAGCCGATGCAGCCCACCGTACAGCCCCGGGTGGTGACGGCACCCTTGGCAAGGGATGCACAGGCGATGACCACATTCCGATCCGGCTCCACCGGAACGATCAGATGCCGGGGGCAGGCTCTGGCACAGGCCATACAGCCCACGCACAGCTCCTCATCCACCACCGCCACGCCGTTTTCCACATGGATGGCACCGTAGTGACAGGCTTTGACACAGGTTCCGAAGCCCAGACAGCCGAATTTGCAGGAGATAGGGCCGTTGCCCCCCACCCGGGAGGCAGCCAGACAATCCCGGAAGCCCTCATATTGGGCCTTGATCTTGGCACCCTTGATCAGGTTGCCGTCGGCATCGTAGGTTCTGGCACCGGAGCAGCGCACCAGCGCCACCCGCCGGGTCACCGGCTCTGCCTTGACACCCATAATGGCCGCCATGGTCTGGGCGCACTCGTTGCCGCCGCTGGGACAGGCACCGATGGGGGCCTCCCCCTTCAGCACCGCCTCGGCATAGGCCGCACATCCGGCATAGCCGCAGCCGCCGCAGTTGGCACCGGGCAGACATTCGTTCAGCTGTTCCAGCCGGGGATCGGCTTCCACGGCAAACACCCGGGAAGCTGCCGCCAGCACCAGTCCAAAGGCCAGTCCCAGGCCGCCCAGGACAGCAATGGCAATAATCATTTCCATACCACCGCCTCCTTACACCCGCAGGCCGGAAAAGCCCATGAAGGCCAGTGCCAGCAGTCCGGCGGCAATGAGGGTCAGCGGATAGCCCCGGAAGCACTCCGGGCAGTCGCTTTCATTGACCCGCTCCCGCAGGGAGGCAAAGACCACAATGGCCAGGGTAAAGCCCAGACCCCCTGCCGCACCGTTCAGCACACTGAAAAGGAAGGAATATTCCTTCTGGACATTTTCCAGCACCACACCCAGCACGGCACAGTTGGTGGTGATCAAAGGAAGAAACACCCCCAACGCCTGATACAGGGCAGGAACGGACTTTTTCAGGAACATTTCCACCACCTGGACAATGGAGGCGATGACCAGCACAAAGGCCACCGTCTGCATATATTGCAGCTGCATCGGCACCAGCAGCAAAGCATTCACCCAGTAGCAGGCGGCAGAGGCCAGCGCCATGACAAATGTCACGGCCATGCCCATGCCCAGGGCCGCATCCATTTTCCGGGAGACGCCCATAAAGGGGCAGATGCCGCAGAATTTCACCAGAATGAAGTTCTGGCTTAAAATGGCAGCCAGAAGAATACCCAAAATTGCCTGCATTATTTCTTTGCCCCTTTCTTTCTGGTTTTCAGATTCAAACGCTTCATCAGCCATTGATTGCCCGCCAGCACAAAGCCCAGGATCAGAAAGCCACCCACAGGCAGGGCGATCTGCATGGCAGGGTAGGGCTGGGGAATGATCCGGATCCCGGCGCCCCCGGGGCCCAGCAGGCCGCCGCCAAAGGTGCCGTAGCCCAGCAGCTCCCGGATGATGCAGACCACCACCAGAGCCGCCGTGTAGCCGATGCCCTGGCACAGTCCGTCCAGAGCCGAGGACAGGACATCATGCTTGGAGGCGAAGGCCTCTGCCCGGCCCAGCACCATGCAGTTGACCACGATCAAAGGGATGAAGATCCCCAAGGAGGAGGACAGCGCCGGAAGGTATGCCTGCAAAAGCAGATCCACAATGGTGACAAACCCGGCAATGATGGTGATGTAGGCGGCAATGCGGATCTGATTGGGGATCACATTGCGCAGAGCGGAGATCAGAACATTGGAGCAGATGGTGATGATGGTCACCGCCAGACCCATGCCCAAACCGTTAAACAGAGAGGTGGAGATGGCCAGGGTGGAGCACATACCCAGCAGCTGCACCGTAACCGGGTTCTTGGTAAACAGGCCCTCGTAGAGATGTTTTTTAAAGTTCATGTCCACCCCTCCTTACGGCAAGCCGGCAGCGCAGGCCAGCGCGGCATTGACCCCGGTGCAGATGGCCCGGGAGGTGACGGTGGCCCCGGTGAGGACATCCACACTGCCGCCGTCCTTGGTTACCATAACACTTTCACCCGCCCCGGCAAACTGCTGCCGGAAGGCTTTTCCCACTGGGGTATCTGCGGCTGCCACCGCGCCCAGACCGGCGGTTTCCGTGTGGGAGATGATGTCGATGCCCAAAACCTTGCCCTGGGTGTCGATGCCCACCATCATGGTCACGGCACTGTCAAACCCCTTGGGGGTCACTTCAAAGGCGTAGCCCTGTTTTCCGGCGTAAATGCGCTGCACCAGCCCGGTCTCATCGGTAAAATCTGTGATTTCCCGGTCGCTTCCTCCGGGAAGAACCGCCTGAATGGCAGCCTGGGTCTGCTCCTGGGTTCGCTGGGCAATCACCGGCCCGGTCAGGGCATTGACCCCAGCCAGGGCCGCCGCCGTGACGGAGGTGATCAGCAGCAGGGTCAGGGCCAGGCGAAGAACGGAAACCTTCATTTTCCTGCGCCCCCCTTCCCCGGTGCGCCGAAGGGCGTGGGACGGCCCACCCGATCCAGCAGCACACAGCAGCAGTTCATACACAAAATGGCATAGGAGACACCCTCAGGGTAGCTGCCCAGATACCGGATCAGCACCGTCAGCACGCCGCAACCTGCGGCGTAGAGGATCTGCCCCTTTGGGGTCAGGGGAGAGGTCACATAGTCCGTTGCCATGAAGATTGCACCCAGCAGCAAGCCGCCGCTGAACACCTGATAGCCCATCCAAACCAGCCGATCCTGGCCCATGGGCAGCAGGAAGGTCAGAAGGGCCACCGTCCCCACAAAGACTAGGGGGATTCGGGGGGTGATGACCCTGCGCACCAGAAGGTAGACAAAGCCCACCAGCAGCAGAGCCCCGGAAGTCTCACCGATGCAGCCCCCCACGTTGCCAAAGAAGCAGTCCCAAAGGGTCTGCTGGGGCAGAAGCCCCTGATGCAGGCTTGCCAGCGGGGTGGCAGCGGTGACGGCATCGGCAGTATGGAAGATCCCAACGGCATTGGCTCTGCCCACCTGCACCCAGGTGCTCATAATGGCAGGCCAGCTGAACAGGAAGGCCCGTCCGGCCAGGGCAGGGTTCACCAGATTTTTTCCCAGACCGCCAAAGAGCATTTTCACCACCACAATGGCGAAGAAATCTCCCAGGATAATGGTCCAGTAGGGAATGGTCACCGGGCAGACGAAGGCCAGCAGCACCCCGGTGACCAGCGCAGACAGGTCGTAGGTCTGGGATTCCATTTTCAGAAGACGGCAGTAGGCCCATTCAAAGAACAGGCAGGCCGCCGCCGAAACCAGGGTCACCGTCAGGGCCCGCAGACCGAAGTAGGCCACTGCACCCAAAAGGGCAGGGGCCAGGGCGATGAGCACATCCGCCATGATCCCCTGGGTGGTGACCGGGGCATGGATGTGGGGAGAGCTGGAGATGGTCAGCTCGTAGCTGTATTTTGTGGGTTGTGCCATATCCGTCCCTCCTTATTTCTTTGCCGCTGCGGCGGAACGCAGGATCTGCTTGCCGGAGCGGAAGGCCAGCACCAGAGGCACCCCGGCGGGGCAGGTGTAGGCGCAGCAGCCGCATTCGATGCAGTCCATCATGTGAAGGGAGCGCATTTCCTCCGGCTTTCCGGACTGCTGGGCCTTGTACATCAGCACCGGCATCAGCTTCATGGGACAAACGGAAATGCACTTGCCGCACCGCAGGCACCGGGGATTATCCGGGGCGTAGCGGTTTTTCCGGCCCAGAATGGTGACGGCGTTGACACCCTTCACCGTGGGGGCCGCCAGATCATACAGGGAGGCGCCCATCATGGGGCCGCCGGAGAGGACCTTATAGGGGTTTTCCGTGTGCCCCACGGCTTTTAACAGGGCGTTGATGCTTGTTCCGATGGGAACCAGGAAATTCTTGGGGTTTGGGACGATGTCTCCGGAAACGGTGACCACCCGCTCCACCAGGGGCATTCCGGTATAGACCACATCGTGCACCGCCTTACAGGTGGCGGCATTGAACACGGCGCAGCCCACCGCCGCCGGAAGACCGCCGGAGGGGACTTCTCTGCCGGTGATGGCATAGATCATCTGCTTTTCCGCACCCTGGGGGTATCTGGCAGGCAGCACATCCACCCGGATGCCGTCATCCTTCCCCAATTGGCTGCGCAGAGCCTGGGCAGCCTGGGGCTTGTTGTCCTCAATGGCCACATGGGCGCCGGAAAGATCCAGGATCTTCATCAGGATCTTCAGTCCCGAGAGGATCTGGGCCGGTTTTTCCCGGCACAGCCGGTCATCGGCGGTGATAAAGGGCTCACATTCACTGGCGTTGACAATGATGGTATCCACCTTGCCCAGGCCGGACTGGAGCTTTGCATAGGTGGGAAATGTAGCGCCGCCCATGCCCACGATGCCTCCCTCCCGGAGGATCTGCAGCAGCTCCTGCCCGGTCAGTGCCGCCACCTGCTCCGGCGTGCGGGGAGAAATCTCCGGGCAGAGGGTATCCAGATGGTCATTTTCAATGACCACACTCATCACCGTGGTGCCGCTGGTGTGGGCCCGCATCTCCACGGCCTTCACCGTACCGGACACGGAGGAATGAACAGGAACGCACAGTCCCTGATTGTCACCGATCTTCTGACCCAGGGTGACGGTGTCTCCCTTGCGCACCAGGGGCACACAGGGGGCACCGATGTGCTGGGACATGGGGATCACCACAATATCCGGCTTGGGAAAGACTTCTATAGGAAGCTCCGCGGCAATTTTATTTTCCCGGGGATGGACTCCGCCGAAAAAGGAAAATGCCATGATGGTCACCTCTTTCGTGTAGGATATGGGCAAAGCATGGAAGCCGCCGAAAGGATGCTGAATCACTTTCCCTCTATCATACTCCTTTTTCCCCGGTTTGTCCACATCTTTTTGGCAACAATGCTGAATTTCCTCCGGAAAAGCCTGGGGTAATCGCTACAAAAAGACGGAATTATGGAAAATTCTTTTCTTCCCCAGTCAAAAGGGAAAGAATTCCCCACCCCAGGATCCGGGCGGCGCCCAGAGCCTCGGCATGGGTGTTGCCCGCCGCCCCCACCTCCACCAGCAGTGCTCCTGGGCACAGATCCTGGTTAAACCGCTCCCGGCGCAGATCCAGTGGCCGCATGATCCCAGGCACGGCCCGTTCCAGCAGCAGGTGGAGCTTTAAGCCCAGGGCCAGGTTGTCCTGCCAGTTTTTGTGACTGGGGCGGGAGACATTGGTGCCCACCACCAGCATCAGCTGGGCGCAGGGCTGCCCTGCCGCCGCCGCTTCCGTGCGCAGCTGTCCGCTTCCCCGGGCGGCGGCATCCCGGTGCAGATCCAGCACCAGCCCAATCTCCGGGTGCGCCCCCAAGATCTCCTGGGCCGCCTTCCGGGCGTGGACATAGGAGCCGTTGTAGGAAGGGGAGTCATGGAGCTGGCGGTCATGGATCACACGGATCCCCGCCGCCGTCAGAACTTCCTCCACCGCATCGCCGATGCTGAGCATATTGTAGCCCTCGTCCAGGGTGCGGTAGCGGGCGGTTTCCTTGTAGCCCTCCCCGGCAGGGGTGTAGCTTTCCGTGGTGTGGGTGTGCAGGATCAGCACTGCCGGAGGCTCCTCCCAGGGCAGGGGCTGCTGCATCAGCTGACCCAGATCCGGGGCCAGGCCGCAGTCATCCTCCACGCGAACCAGCTGGGCATCCTGGGCGCTGAAGATAAGCTTCTTCTCCGTCGGAGGGATCCAGGGGCCAGGGGATTCCCGGCTGTGAGGGGCAAATACCGCCTCAGATGCAGAAAACCGGACATCCCGTCCGGTTTCTAAGTATATAAGGAATGGGAGATTTTGGGGATCGCCCAGCCAGGCGGTGACGGCCTGGGGATTGCTCAGTAGCCGCAGGACACAGGCACACAGGATGACCCAGATGCCAAAGCGCTTCGTCTTTTCCTGTGTGTCCATGTGTTTCCCCCCTTTTGGTTACGGCTGGGTCGGACGGTTGGGCTTCCATTTGGGCCGGGTGCGCAGGGTCAGCCGGAGATTCTGAAAGAACGCCGTCAGCAGGGCGCTGCTCTCGGCCTCCCGGATCCCCTTTTCCACCTTGGGATGGTGGTTGAAGGCCATGTCAAACAGGCTGCACACCCCGCCGCAGGCACCGCACTTGGCATCCGATGCCCCAAATACCACCCGGGGAATCCGGGCGTTGAGAATGGCCCCGGCGCACATGGGGCAGGGCTCCAGGGTCACATACAGGGTGCATTCCCACAGCCGCCAGCCGCCCAGGGTGCGGCAGGCTTCCCCGATGGCCTCGATCTCCGCATGGGCCAGGGCAGACTTGCCCTCCTCCCGGCGGTTGCGGCCCCGGCCTACCACCTGATCTCCCCGGACGATGACACACCCCACGGGCACCTCCCCGGCCTGGGCAGCCTCCGCCGCCAGCGCCAGAGCCATATCCATATATTCCAGATCCTTGGTTGAATCGTTCACCCAGATCCCCTCCTTTTTCCTCTATGATACCCTACGGAAGGGAAAAAGGGAAGAGGGATTTCCGGCTCCGGGATAGTGTAGCACCTTTCCAGCGAAAAAGAAAACGAATCGGCACAGTCTTTCGGCCCATTCCCGGCAGCCGGGCAGGGCAAAGGGAATTTCCCTGTTTACATCCGGCCCGGAATCTGGTATGCTAAGACTATGAAATCCCGGAAGGCCCGGGCTGTGGGGAGGGAAGAAGCGTGAAGGCCAGAAAACCTGCCCTGCTGGGGCTGCTGACGGCGGTGGCGCTGACCATCTTCCTGGTGGAAGCCCAGCTTCCCCCTGTACTCCCTGTGCCCGGTGTCAAGCTGGGCCTTGCCAATATTGTGACGGTGTTCACGGTGTTTGCCCTGGGGCCGGGAGAAGGTATTCTGGTGCTGGCTGCCCGGATCTTTCTGGGAGCGGTGTTCTGCGGCAATTTTTCCTCCATTCTCTACTCCACTGCCGGAGGAGCCTGTGCCATTGCCGTGACCATCGCCTTGCGGCGGATCCTGACCCGAAAGCAGCTCTTTGTGGCAGGGTGTCTGGGGGCCATGGCCCACAGTGTCGGCCAGATCGCCATGGCTGCTCTGGTGCTGGGAACGGCTTCCGTCTTTGTCTATCTGCCGGTGTTGCTGACTGTCAGTCTGGTCACCGGACTTTTTACCGGGCTTTGCGCCCAATTCCTTGTTGATCGGGGGAACCTATGGAAAACTATTTTAACCTGAATCTGTCCCGGCAGGAGGTGGATGCCATCTCCAATCTGGGGCTTGCCCACATGGGGGACTGTGTTTTTGAGATCCTGTGCCGGGCCTATCTCTGCGCCCGTGGAGGAAAAAATGTGGGCAATCTCCACCGGGATACCATCGCCATGGTGAAAGCCTCCTCCCAGGCGGCTTTTATCGACCGGCTGCTGCCCCACCTGAACCAGGAGGAGCTTGCCTATTACCGCCGGGGAAAGAACGCCCATGTCCACGCCGTGCCCAAATCCTGCACCCCCCAGGAATACGCCAAGGCCACCGGACTGGAGGCCCTGTTTGGGGCACTGTACCTGTCCGGCAAGCAGGAACGGATCAACGAACTTTTTAACATCCTCGTGGAGGATGGCGATACCCAACAGAAATAAACAGGAGGAACCCAATATGTCCAGGGAATTTACCATTGAAAACGAATACCTGAAGCTTACCGTCACCACCTGGGGCGCCCAGGTCAAGTCCGTCGTCCGCAAATGCGACGGCGTGGAGCACATCTGGCAGGCCGAGGAATCGGTATGGGGCTACCATGCACCCATCCTCTTCCCCCACTGCGGCCGGGTGGCTCAGAATAAGATCCTGGCCAAGGGACAGGAGTTTGAGGCCGGCCCCCACGGCTTTGCCCGGAAGATGGAGCATGAATTTGTGGATCAGACCAAGGACACCATTGTGCTGGAGCTGTGCGCCAACGAGCAGACCCTGGCCCAGTTCCCCTATGAATTCCGCCTGGTTTCCACCTTCACCCTGGAGGCAGACACAGTGCATCACACCCTGACGGTGGAAAACCTGGACGAGGAACCCATGCCCTTCGGCATCGGCTATCACCCCGCCTTTGCCATTCCCTTTGATGACAAGCACACCTACCAGGACTATGAGCTGCGGTTTAACGAGCTGGAGTCTCCCATGTGCCTGAACACCCTGCCCCATGGCCTGCTCCACGGCAACCTCTACCTGATGCCCGCCAACATCCAGACCATTCCCATTGACGAGTATCTCTTTGCCAAGGACAGCCACTGCATGGTGAACCTGCGCTCCACCCGGCTGGGCCTGTACGAAAAGGACACCGGCCGCGGCGTGGTCTGCGACATTTCCGAATTCCCCTACACCCTGCTGTGGAGCAAGCCCGGCATCCCCAGATTCGTGTGCATCGAGCCCTGGCACAGCCTGCCCTCCCCCGAGGGCGGCAGCATCCGCTGGGAGGAAAAGGAGGCCGCTGCCATCCTGAACCCCGGCGAAGGCTGGAGCACCACCCTGAGCACCTCTTTCGTCAGATAAGCCTTTCGGGCGCACCCCAAAACGGTGCGCCCGAAATTTATATTTAGGGTGTATCCGTTAAAATTTCATTTTTTAAAAATGCAGTTTGCCCTTTTCTGCGGATAATGGCAGTGCTAATTAGATTTTGTGGAGGTAACTATGAAAAACGCAAACCAAATGATCGGCTGCTGCGGGCTGGACTGCGAAAAATGCGATGCCAGAATCGCAACAATCACAAACGACAACGCCCTGCGGGAGAAAACCGCCGCCCTGTGGACGAAGCTCAATGGGGTAACGATTCTGCCTGACATGATCAACTGCACCGGATGCCGCACAGACGGAGCCAAAACGCCCTTTTGCGACAAGCTCTGCCCCGTGCATAACTGCGTCCGGGAAAAGGGGCTGGATACCTGTTCCGACTGCGGGCAGATGGACGGATGTCCGACACTGGGGCAAATCGCCGGAAACAGTCCGTCCGTTTTGGACAACCTGAAGCAGTTGAAGCAGAACAATTCCCCCAGGATGACAGTAAACGATGCCGAATACACCGTCATTAAGCTCCTTGGGAAAGGAAAAGGGGGCTACTCCTATCTTGTGACAGATGGAACAGCGCAATATGTCCTGAAACAGATCCACCACGAGCCGTGCGACTACTACACCTTTGGCAATAAGCTGCAATCCGAACTGCGTGACTATGAAACACTGCGGAATCTGGGCATCCCCATGCCCCGGCTTCTGGCGGTGGATACCCCGCAGGAGCGGATCTTGAAGGAATACATTGCCGGGCCGACGGTGGCAGAGCAGCTCCAAGAGGGGCGGATGGAACCCGACTGGCTTTCCCAGGTGCAGGCCATGTGCCGTCTGCTGTACCCGGCCGGGCTGAACATCGACTACTATCCCACCAACTTTGTCCCGTGCGGCGGAACGCTTTACTACATTGACTACGAGTGCAATGGCTATATGGAGCAGTGGGACTTTGAACATTGGGGCGCGCAGTATTGGACGGCGCAGACACCGGAAAGGACGGAGGAGCTATGATACACTACAAGAAAGCACTTACAATGTTGCTGACCGCAGCGGTATTGCTGGTATCTGTCTTTATGACAGGGTGTACCAGTCCGTCGGAGCCGAAGAACAGCACCCCTTCCGGGACAGACGCGCCTGCCGAATCCGACGGCTTTGGCGTGTATGTCAAGCTGGAACGTGAGGATGCCAGTTCTATCGCCCTGCATGGCGGCAGCTTCACAAAGGTATGTGAGAATGCGGACGGTTCGCTGTTGAAGGCCGGTGAATGGATTTTCACCGGGGACGATATCGTACAGCTCTCCAAGGAAGGAAACAGTTCCGTCCTCTTTACCGTCAGTGCCCGTGACGCTGACGATACGCTGCTGGGAGAAGGCACCTTCCTCTACGATGCGGCCCAGGAAAAGCTGTATGTCACCATTTCCGAGGACGGCGTGACCTGCTCCACCTCCAATACACCCGATGCCCCGGCAGATGTGCCGCCGGTGCTGACACTGCCCATTCTGGATGAGATCGACCGGAATGTGACCATCGGAACCGCCGGTTCTTCGCTGCTGGCGGTGCAGGAGGCCGCCAAGCTGCTGGACTGGGGCGTGAACACCGGCCTTGGTGCAGATGAGATCAGCGATGCCGCCTCCACATGGCTGGCCGCAAGGAACAATGACCTGACCGACTGCCTGAAAAAGCTGGAGCTGGTGGATATCGCCTACCAGAAGCTTCTGACCGATGAAGCACGGGAGCTGCTGGACAGCGCCGGGTGTGAAGATGTGAAGATCACTTGGGGCAGCAACCCGGTAGCGCCGGTGGAGGCCATCATGCAGGCGGCGGGGCTTCGCGGATGATGCAGAATCGGTGCGTTTTGACCATGCCTGTTCCATCCGGCTGTATGAAAAATACAATGCACACCATTCCCATATCCTATTGATAAACCGATTCTGAAGCGGTATAATTCAGTCGGATAGTCTTTGGGCGGCTGTCCAGCATCCAGAAAAAAGATTTTGACAAGAAACAAGGAGAATTTTTTGAAACTTACCACTTTATTACCGGAGCGTGTGGCCTGACCGGGAGGTCTGGCAAATTCATTCACACGCCATTCCTCCCGAAGAACCGCCTACACATCTTCAGGAGGATTTCCAATGAACCGCGAAAACAAACGCAAAGCCTTTGAAAAAGGGTACTATAAGACCCACGCCTGTTCCGATACCTTTACCTGCAAGGTCTGCGGCAGACCATGTGTGCCGGAAAACGCAGGCAGCGACCACCGCAACCACTGCCCCAACTGCCTTTCAAGCCTTCATGTGGACATAGAACCCGGCGACCGGGCCAGTGACTGCGGCGGCATCATGGAGCCGATTGCCGTCTGGGTACGCAAGGGCGGAGAATGGGCCATCATTCACCGCTGCAAGCGCTGCGGTGCCCTCAGCTCCAACCGGGTGGCTGCGGACGACAACCCCATGAAGCTCATGAGCATTGCAATGAAGCCTCTTTCCCAGCCGCCGTTCCCGCTGGAACGCATAGAGGAAATGACCGCACGGATGGGCGGCGACGGGCGGATCCAATAAGCCAAAAAATCCAAGCCAGACACAAAGACGCAGAGCTTTACCAGAAGGTATTGCTCTGCGTCACTTTTTTAAAAGACCAGGGGGTGCAGCCCCTTGTGCGGAACAAGGTGACGCAAAACAGCCCGGACATTTGACCGTCCGGGCTGTCTGCCTTGCAGCGCGCACATACTCCTGTTAGGAAGAAGTGTGCCCTTTGTTCCAAAGGGATTATTTGATGGAAATTTGCTCACCATCAATAATAATGCAATCACTTAGTGCATTCAGTGCAGTGTCCATCGCCTCATTGATGGCTTTGCCAACACGTGTCACTCCGCATTGCGCAGCCAAAGAACGGTACAGCCCACTTTTATCGGCTGTTACATTTTGTTTCAGAATCTCAAACATTCCAGCGGCTAATTCCTCTGGCGCAATTTGTTTGATGTCACGCTCAACATCGCCCGGACCTCTGAACTGAATCTCTTTTCCGTTATCCAGATACAGGAATCCATTTCTGCGGATAATACCGTAACGCTGGTAGCCGTACATCTGCTGTTCGTAGGCTCTCTGTACGACATTCGTAACCTTTTCACGGTCAAAATACCACACGATACGCTTTAGAAACAAATCTTCCGATAGAGGTGCTTCCACTTCCAGAATTTCCTTAACGATTGCCTTGAAATCGCTGTAATGATGACGTCGGCAAACCTCAAAAAAATCTGCCGCCTTATACTCAGGAAACTCAAAATGCTTTTCGTCTGCAACCTCTTCAAATGTTTCTGTTGGCTGACTGTCGATTTGTTTTACTTCTGCTTCTGTTGGATTTTTGACTGCGTCCGCAGCTGCCTCCAAAAGTCGAAGCTGTTCAACCGATTTGTTTCTGAACCATTCCGTAGACCAGATGCGATAGAATTTTCAACCCATGCGCTCCAAAATCTCCTGCCGTAGACGGTCGCGGTCACGCGCATTTTGGGACGAGTGATACGTTGCACCATCGCATTCAATCGCAAGAACATAATCGGAGCTGTCCGGCAGTTTCAAACCGAGATCAATCCGGAATCCAGAGCAGCCAACTTGCGTATCTACCGCAAATCCATTGGATCTCAGATAGTCAAACACTTCAAGTTCAAAATCGGAATCGAATTGTTCAAACGGGCTGACGGAAATTGCCCGTTCCAGCGCAACGCTACCGTTCTCGGCATAATCGAGGTATTCACGAAGCAGCTTTGCACCTTCTGCGGATGTATGCTTCAAGTCAACGTCCGTATAGTGCATGGAAGAAACCAGTTGGACATTGCATTTTGCACGGGTAACGGCAACATTCAGCCTTCGTTCGCCGCCGACGCGGTTCAACGGGCCGAAATTATGCAGCAGGCGCCCTTGCGCATCAATGCCATAGGCAATGCTGAAAATGATCGTATCGCGTTCATCACCCTGCACAGTTTCGAGATTTTTGATGAAGAAAGGCTCTTTCCCATCATTCTTGAAGAAATATTCCTTTTCCGGTGTGCTTTGCCGCCGCTTGGAAAGCAGTTTATCAATCAAGTCCTGTTGCGCTACGCTGAACGCAACCACACCAAGACTGCGGCTTGGATATTTCTCAATATTCTGATAAATCAGATCAACAATGAACTCCGCTTCCTTCCGATTGGTATGCGCTTTGCGGTCAAATATGCCGTCCACGTGATAATAGTCTACACCGATTCCCGGAGCATCGACCTTAGAAGACGGGAACGTCACAAGATCGCTGTCATAAAAATTCTTGTTGGAAAAAGTAATCAGCTGCTCATATCGACTGCGGTAATGCCAGCGCAGCCGGAGCTGCTGCATGGATGTCGAACACAGATCCAAGATAGATTCAAAGTCCGTTACATCTCCAGTTTCTTCATCGTTGTCCTCCGCTTCAATGGTGGCATTGAAAAAGTTGCTGGGCGGCATCTGCTTAGAGTCACCCACAACAATCAACTGGTCTGCACGATAGATTGCGCCGATTGCATCCTGCGGGAAAATCTGTGATGCCTCATCAAATACAACCACATCGAAGTGAACGGTATCCGGCGCAAGGAAAGTGCTGACGCTCAGCGGAGACATCAAAAAGCACGGCTTGACTCGCTGAACAAGCTCACCTGTTTCAGCGAGCAGAGAACGAATGCTTTTTTGCTTGCGCTTTTTTTGACCTTCACGAAGCAAGATTGCCAATGCGCTCCCGGACGCAATCATGTCAAGCGACGGGCGCATAGAGGAAAGCTCAGCGCGGATTTTTGCCTTATTGATTTCAAATTGCTCAGTATCTTTCTCGGAAAAAGTACGAATCGCTTTATCCTGAGAAATTCGATTGAATGCAGACAAAACAGGATTTCCAGACAAAATCGAATCGATCCATTGATAGTAGAATTGCTTTTGGAATGCGCCGACAATATGCTTTGACTCTATGTTCTGACCAATAGCAGAATTTACATAAGGTACGATCTGCTTATCATCCAACCTGGAGAGAAGACTTCTGAAATGGCACCAGTTATCCAACTTGTCCATTTCATTCAGGCAGTCCGTTAATCTCGTCAATACCAGCTCACACGGTGCAGAGTGGATGTTCAGAATCGCTTGGTCAAAGTACCCATCAGCTCGCTTGAATGTATCAGCACTACAAACTGCAAAAGTTTCGTCAAGTTTCTGGTGGTAATCTGCAAATATTCCTCGTTCAGAGGTGAAATCGTCATAGTGTCCCAAAGAGCCAAACGCAATGCTGCTGGAGAATATCGCTTCCATCGCAGACATTTGTTCCGTCACATAAGTCCATTCAGTTTCGACACCATGATAGGCTTCGCCAAGAAATGCTTTGATGGGCGCTTCTGCTTCAATAAACTCCAAATTCCTTTGCTGATAATAGGCAAGTCTTTCTGTCATAGTGACGGCTTCACTATAGGATGGCTTCTTCCCATCTTTCTTGCACAAACGCAGGTCGGTGATAAGCTGCTTGTATTCGGCATTAAAAAGTCTGGAGAAAGTCCCGCTAAACTGTTTTGTCAGCTTCTTATAATACGCTGCTCCTTCCAGTTTATAAATATCATCATCAAACACCGCACGCAAAACGGAGCGGGCAGCAAGAATATCTGCGCTCTGTCTTTGTAATGTGCGCAATGCAGAGTTTACCGCGTCAAAATGTTCCCGATTTAAAAGCGACGGTGTAATCAGCCTGGATGTTGCTGCAAAACCGAAGAAGCTGTTCCAAAGCTGCGCGTCCTCTACGCTGATACACTGTATTTCATACTTCTCAGAGATTTCCTGCTGTAAAGGGATCAATGTCTGCAAGAATTGTGAAACGGCAGAAAGATTACTCTTTACCTCGTTTTTTGACTGGTAAGATATGTCCTGATTGATATAGCCGTACCACGGATTCTTTCTATAATCATATCCGATGGATGGGATATAGTCAGCATACTGCTCCAAAAGAGCAGCTGTTTCTGTCAAGTACGCATCGCCTTTGGAAGATAGCTGAGGAATAGGATACGCAACATCCGGCGTGGAGCGAAATGCGGCGTAAGACTCGTACAGCTGATACAAACTTTTTTCAATGACCGGGCGCAGCTTGTGAAGTTCAACTGCATAAGCATCCAGCTGATGCTGTGCCTTTTCCTTCATAGCAATTTCAGCGTCCGCTTTTGAGGAAACCACACTTTTTCCTGTACGCAGGGTATGACAAATGTCCGCAATGACATCCTTTTTATTGGCCTTATGACTGTGGAGCTGTAAACAAAACTCAGCAAGTCCCGCTTGTTTCAACTTGTCATAGACCACATTCAGGGCTGCCAGCTTCTCAGAAACGAACAGCACTTTTTTACCATCGCTGAGGCATTCTGCGATGATGTTTGTAATCGTCTGGCTTTTTCCGGTTCCCGGAGGCCCCTGCAAAACGAAGCTCTTTCCCGTCTTTGCCATCTCAATCGCTTCAATCTGGCTGGAGTCTGCATCAACCACGCTATGTAGTTCAATCAATGGATCAGCAACAGATACGGTAGCTTCCTCATCGCTGTACATCTGTTCTGTGACGGCTGGCTCACCCAAGAGCTGACGGACATTCTGATTTGCAAGGATTGTCTTTGCATTGTCCTTCAGATCCCGGTACATATTGATTTTGAGAAATGAGAAAATGCCGATCTTGCATTCAGTTGTGACTGTCCATTGGAGCTTTGCCACAAGACGCTTTACTTTCTCAAGGTAGGCAGTCAGCCCCTCATTGTTATATTCAGGGAGTTTCACCCCATGCTCCGCATCCATTTTATAGGAAAAGGTCGGATTAACAATGATGTCATCTCCTGCTGACTTGATAAGATAGGGTTCTACCGCTGACGCTTGTTCCAGCTGAATCGGTACAAGCAAAATGGGCGCGCGAAAAACATCGTTAGAGGCGGTGCTTTCTTTCCAGTGGACAAAGCCAAACGCCATGTACGCAACATTGACACCAGTTTCTTCAATGAACTCTCTTGCCTTCTTATCAATGTTTTTTACGGCAACAAGTGGATTCGTTGCGGCATTATAAAGTAGGATTTGATTCTGCCGCTTGATTTTACCGGAATATTGAGCCAAAAATGCGGTTTTGCCGCCAGAAGCATCGGACTTTTCTGACATCTCAATCTGTAACTGTTCCGGTTCAGAAGACACTCCCGATGTTCCGATTTGCAGTTGTTCCGATGCATAGGATTCTTCCGAGTCATCATCTTCTTCGACAATTTGGGGATCGAATACCTCAAAAGAAGCTGTCCCGTCCACTTTCTCAAGCAACACATCAGAAGACGGGAGCAGCACCTCCACGGTTGAAGCTCGCGTATCCTTAAAATTGATTAAATTATTGCGTTTTCCTGTATCCAACAGCAAATCAGCCCACTTATCCAGCTTCTTTGTATCCACTGCTCGTTCGCCTCCACCCTTCAGTTATTAGAGCTATCTGTAATCTCCATAATGTCACCAATATCACATTGCAGTGCTGTGCAAATCTTTACTAACACATCGGTGGTGACATTTTCATTCTTTCCGAGTTTTGCCATTGACGCATGGCTGATTCCCGCCGCAGCACATAAGTCTTTTTTCCTCATATCACGGTCAATCAATAGTTTCCAAAGTTTTTTATAACTAACAGCCACAGACTACACCTCTGTTGAAATATTAAATCAATGCTTTGTACTCACCTTTTGCTTGATAGAATTCTGCAAACGCTGAATTTAGTATAACACAAAGTGCTTCTATGCTCAAGTGCGTAATTGTAAATCCTTGGTGACTTGCTTAAACCCGTTTTGTCTTGCGTATTCACTTACCGCCCTGCGCCGTTCCTCGCTATACGGAACAGTCAGCCGAAAATTCAAAGGTTATCCAGAGGTATTGCAAATTGCTATTACATGGCGCATTTACCATAAATGATCCCGTGTATCTGCTTGGATATGTTATGTAAACTTACTCTCATTTACGGCCTTATATGCGGTTTCTGTTCGTCAGGCCAGAGTTTTGCCCATTAGGGAACCCTTCAACCCCTAAAATCCGGCTTTCTTCAGATTCTGCCTCACAACGGACACCCTTGCCTTTGGCTAAGTCTTCCCGCTACCGGGCGACTTCGGGACTTTCACCCCAGAGAACGTGCGCTCACCGGGCGCACAAAAGAGACCCGGCACTTGCGCAAAAGGCAGATGCCGGGTCGTTCTATTGGTTTTCTTTAGAGCCTTATACAGTTCGTTGCCTGAGCAGTCCCGAACCGGGTGACCCCCTGCGGTGTTGGTCAACCACCAGGGTCACAGGCTCGAATTGCCAGCGGGGGCATACCCTGTCAGGGCTGGTCAACTGAGCAGTCTCGAATCGGGTGACCCCCTGCGGTGTTGGTTCACCACCAGGGTCACAGGCTCGAATTGCCAGCGGGGCTTCCCGCTTAGTACATACCGCCCATGCCGCCCTGGTTGGCTGCGGCGGCCATGGCTGCATCGGCAGCGGGGTCGGGCTTGTCAACCACCAGGGATTCGGTGGTCAGAACACAGCCGGCAATGGAGGCTGCATTTTCCAGAGAGGAACGGGTGACCTTGGTGGGATCGACGATACCGGCGGCGATCATGTCCACATACTCCTCGGTGTAGGCGTTGTAGCCAAAGCCCACCTTGCCGGAGTTGCGGATCTTCTCATATACCACGC
>Ga0129314_1000981_pt1 | contig 23319 bp, 26 predicted proteins | sample O1111metagenome_FD_94431 | JGI IMG/M metagenome (GOLD analysis project Ga0129314, IMG submission 94431) | Orangutan individual fecal microbial communities from fecal samples from Wisconsin, USA - O1111 metagenome | ecosystem: Host-associated > Mammals > Digestive system > Large intestine > Fecal... | reverse complement strand
TAATTGATAAAATACAGATCATTAGCGTGGTTAATATTTTATCAACTCTAATCATAGCGACTTTTAATTTTAATTCAAGTTGTTAGATTTATCAACTCACTTTCAAAACTGAAAGGGAGTATTAACATGACAGAACTTAATTTTACAGACTATGCAACAGATGATGTCTACAAAGAAACATTTACACCATTCCCCAATGTTTTAATCTATGGGAAAGAATACCAAAAATTATCAGCAGAAGCAAAAATAGCTTATATGCTTCTAAAAGATAGACTAAAGTTTTCAATAAAAAACCATTGGGTAGATGAAAATAATAAAGTGTTTTTTATATTTACCAATTTAGAACTAAAAGAATTACTTAATTGTTCAGAACACAAAGTAATTTCTATTAAAAAGCAATTAGAAGAATTTGGATTGTTACGACAAGAAAGTATGGGGTTTGATCCAAAGCAAAAAAAGAATTTGCCTAATCGGCTTTATTTAGGACAACTCCATCTTACAGCAACAGATGTTTATAAAATGCCTGATTTCTCTAATAAAACGGCTGAAACCCTTGATATGAGCGGAACTGCAATTTCTGCAGTCCGACAAGAAAATAGTAAAACGGCTGAAACCCTTGGTACAAGCGGAACTGCAATTTCTGCAGTCCGACAAGAAAACGCTGAAACCCTTGGTACAAGCGGAACTGCAATTTCTGCAGTTAATCAAGAAGAATATAATAACTTAGATACTAATAGATACTATAAAGATACTGCACAGCTAGATTTTTCCACTGCTAATTTTTCAAATGCTCAAATTGAAAAACAAAATCGAGACCTAGTACAACATGCAAAAGAATTTTTGACAGAAGATAATAACCCTGTTCCATTTGAACCAGAAACAATACGACTAATTAGTCTATGGGCAAATGATAATCCTAAAATCATTAAAAAAACTATTGGTATTATTCTAAATGCTAGACGAGATGCCCAAGAGTTACACAAAGATCATCATCTATTTTTTATGTTAGATGATGAACCAGAATTACAAACCAAGATCACACAAACCTTACGTCGGTATTTTAATGCTTTGCGAAGCGACGATAAACAGATTAAAAATTACGAGAACTATTTATATATCACTATGAGAAATATGTTTGAAAATTACGGTAGTTCTAAACTACAACGTGAATACAAGCTTGAACACTCAACAAACCAGATAGCGGAGAATAATTTATCAATGGACTTAGGGACGGAGTATCTGAATTAATTAGAAATGAAAAAAATACAAATAGGCGTGAGAAGCCATAAAATGCCATATAAGCCACTTTATAGTTAAAACGACTAATTATCCGTTAAAGCTATAAAAATGGCTGAAACACAAAAATAAACGGCTTAATTAGCTTTTTAATAGCACTTATATAAAATATAGAGAGGGATAAGAACGTAAAACATTAAATGAGCTTCAAAGCAAGTTGGCAAAAGTATGGAAGGAGTTTTTAAATGACACAAGCGATAAAAGAATCCGAGCAAATTGAACAATTATTGGCTGATCCTTGGGCAGTAGATATTCAAGCGATTTGGGAACAAGCCTTGCATAATCCTGACCCTGATAAACGGAAACTTTTTGACGCCTTACACACGTATGTTTTAGATAAGCGCCAAGAAGAAATTATCAACGAAAAAAAGTTTGTAATTTAATATGGACGAACAAGAGAAATATATTATAGTAGCAGGAATAAATGGTGCAGGGAAAAGCACATTATATAGAGCGAGACCTGAATTATTTACTAATACGAAACGCCTAAATGCTAACGAAATTTTACAAAAAATGGGTGGGGATTGGAGAAAAGAAATTGATAACTTTAAAGCCATGCGTGAAGAAGTTAAGCAACTACATGACGCTATCAATAATTGTAAAAGTATACATGTTGAAACAACTTTAGCAGGACATGCAAAATCACAGCTTAATTTAATTGATAAGGCACATCAAAATGGCTATGAAGTCACTTTGATATATGTATCAGTAAATAGTGCTGAAACAGCAATTAAGCGAGTAAATGAAAGAGTTGAATTAGGCGGGCATGGGGTAGAGCCATATTTAATCAAAAAGAGGTATAAACAATCTAACGATAATTTACCTAAAGTAGCTTATTACGCAGATAATGTTTTAATATTTGATAACAGTAAGCAATTTATGAGTGTTTATCAGAGAGAAAAAGGGATAGAAATAAAAAATGAATTAAGTGATTACCCATGGATCAAACAGCACCTAAGTTGTTCAGAAATTGTTCAAAAAGATTTAAAAAAATTTGAAAGTAAAAACCCAGAAATAAAAGCTAAAAAAGAACCAGAAAATAAAAAGGATAGTCCTAATCTTTAGGGCTATCCTTTTTATATTTATCAGGTTTATTTGCATTGACGTAATCGGCAAATATTTTTAGCAGTTCTTCGCTTTCGTCAACACTAAGATTTTCTGCTTCAAAATATTTTTCAAATAAAGCCCCTTTTTGTATCAAACGCCTGGAACGTGCTTTACGTTTTTTTTGACTTTCGTAGTATTTAGATTGGCGAGCTTTGAAATCAGCTTGTTCAATCTTTTTTTCAGCCTTATCACGTTGCTTAATTAAGTTATTATACTTTTCATTCATAAGCAAATTTAACCTTGAGATTGATTAAATTCAGTGCCTTGTTCGTTGGATTGATTAGTGACATAATCATTTGTCTGTTTAGCATTTGAATTTTCATTTAGATAAGTCACAAATTTAGAAGAAAGTTCTTTAATTGTTCCTTGATCTAAATTGCTGTAATTCAATTCAGCGTCTTTAATAATCTCATGACCTAAACGTTGGTCAATCTTTTTCTTTTCTTGCTTAATCTTATCATTAAGTTTTTCAAGTTTAGCTTGTTGCTTTTCAATATTTGATAATGCCATAAATATGACCCCCTTAGATTTACTTGCTATCAGTATGTCTTTAAAATAGCACAATGTTTAAAATACGTCAACTTATTATTTGCTAAACAAAACAGAAAGGAATAGAATAAAAATATCAAGTACAGAAGTCAGCGACCGAGTGAAACGAGGTCAATGCGCACTTACACACAACATGAAGTTGTGTCGTGCTAAAACCCTAAAAACCTGTATCAGAAGTCGCCGATGGCGACAACAAAAACCAAAATCAAACCCACTAAGAAAGGAGATAACAGCATGGCAATTTTTCACATGAGTTTCCAAAATATTAGCGCTGGAAAAATGCGAAGTGCAGTTGCCAGTGCTAGTTATCGAAGTGGGGAAAAACTATTTTCTGATAAAGAGGGAAAGAGTTACGTTTATAAACGTGATGTCATGCCAGAAGCATTTATTTTAACACCAAAAAATGCGCCAGAATGGGCAAAAGATAGGCAACAATTATGGAATGAAGTTGAGAAGAAAGACCGTAAAGCAAATTCACGTTATGCCAAAGAATTTAATGTGGCTTTACCAGTTGAATTATCGAATGATGAACAGAAAGAATTATTAACAAAATATGTACAAGAAAATTTTGTCAATTCAGGTATGGTTGCAGATGTCGCTATTCATAGAGACCACCCAGATAATCCACATGCTCATGTTATGCTTACAAATCGTCCATTTAACCCAGATGGAAGTTGGGGATTAAAGAGTAAAAGAGAAAATATCTTAGACGAAAATGGTAATAAAACTTATACAAAAAATAGCAGGTTTCCTAGGTCAAGAAAAATATGGCTAGTTGATTGGGATAAGCGAGACAAAATTACCGAATGGCGCAAGAATTGGGCTAATGCGGTAAACCAAGTTTTAGAAGCCAAAAACTTTCCTGATCGCATTAGTGAAAAATCATATGAAGAACAGGGGATTGATGAAGTCGCAACACAACACGAGGGAATCAATTCACAGAAAGAAAAACGCCAAGAGTTTAACCGCAATGTTAAACAACAAAGACAAGCAAAAGCAGAAGCTAAAAATGTCAATGAAAAAATTCATAATATCCGCCGTATAGAAACATTACAACGTCACTATTCATTTGATGAAAAGCGTATGGTTGCACAACTAAGTAAGCAACTAAAAACATTTGTCAGTTTAGAGAATTTAGACGAGAAACAACGAATGCTGTTTAATTGGAAAAATAGCGCCACAATTAAGCAGGCAATCGGCGAAGATATGACAAAACAATTAGTAACAATTAGCCAGCAAGAAAAATCATTAGCAGAAGCCAATCAGTTACTAGATAAAGTGGTTAATCGAACGGTCAAAAAGCTTTATCCTGATGTAGATTTTGAACAAGTAACTATGGCTGAAAAACGTGAACTTATTAAAGAAACAGATAGTGAGCAGAAAGTGTTTGCAGGAGACGAATTAAAAGACCGTTTAGCAATGATAAGAACGAATATTTTAAACCAGCAAGTTTTGATGTTTACTAAGCGCCCATTTGCTAGTTGGTTAATGCTAGAAAAGCAGGAGCAAAGAGCCAAAGAAACTATTAGTGATGTTTTAGCTAAAAAGGGCTATCAATTAGCAGATATTAAACGTACCAAAGGGACATTATTAAGTGATTTTGATGAAAAACAACAAGATGTTTTGAAGAAAAATATCAAAGAACTTTCAGCGGTAAGTGAAATTAAACAAGTGGTTGACACGCAATATAACAATGTTTTGAGTAAAGTTTTCCCTAATATGAGCCTTGATAAAGTCAAAATGACGGAAAAAGAGCGCCTATATACGGCGGTTATTTATTACAATCCTGAACGTAAACCACTAGAAAAACGTGATTTAGATCAGTTGAAAAATAATCCGCCTGTACAATTCACGACACAAGAACATGTGCAAGGTCTTGCTTATTTAAGCGGACAGATTAAACCTGACGATATTCAAAACGCTAATTTGTTACGTGTATTGAACAACAGAGGGACACAGCAGTTGTTTATTGGAGAAGCAGGGCAAGATAAAAAGATTTCCACTAAGCAACTTGAACAGGCTAAGCAGGCAGTTAAACAACACAATCAAAAGAATGATGATTTCCGAAAAGAGAATATGCCTGATTATCGTGCCGTTAATTATAACGAAAATACCCCAGCAAAATACATGAACAAATTGTTGTCAGATACCTTGATGAGCTTACTTTATGAAAATAATCAAGACCACGAGCTTAATAGACAAAAGAAAGCACAAAAAGAGTTGGAGTACGAATTGGATAAAAAGAAGCGTCAGCACCAGAAGCATGGGCGTCATAGTGGTACGATTCATAGATAAGTCAGTTGTAAGATAGATGTAACGAAAAAGAAAAAATAAACGGTTACGGTGTAACCGTTTTTGTGATATAATGTAGTTATACAAATAAAGAAAGGAGTGATAGCCTTTGAAAAATAGCAACGAGTGGCACACGTTAGCAGAAGCTAGTCGAATTTTAGGAAAAAATGACCGCTATGTGAGTAATTGGATAAAGCGTCATGATAATTTTCCCAAGCCAATGCTAATGGATATTTCAGGTAAGAAATTCATTCACGATAAAGGTATTCAATGGATTTCTGAGAACACAAAAAAAGGGGGCGTCCTCATCAGCAAGGTTAGTGCCGTTGAGGATAAATTCCTAAAATTGACCGTTTTAGGAAACACCCTACGTACCATTTTACATGGGCGTGAATGGGTAAGCTAGATATACTTAACAACAATTTAAAGGGGGTGGCGCAATGAAGATAGAGAACTGGCAAGATGTGGACGAACATTTGGTAGTTGATAATGACAAAGCAATTATTGTTAAGGATTCAAAATTACTAGATAATCCCGAAGCGTTAAAAGCCGAAATGAAAAAAAGCGGTAAGCCAGTCAGAGAAGTTAGAAGTAAGTTAGTTCAGAAGTCAGTCAAAAGTAAGGTCAAAACCGATCCACTAAAAATCAGTGGTTGGTTTGACCGTAAACATGAGAGTGACAATGCTCAAAAAGCTGAAAAATTACAGGGGAACAAGCCAGTTCGCCAATACAAGCAAATCAAGAATGAAGTGCAATTTTTTGGCGAAAGCTTTTTAGAAGGATTTTTAGGATTTTATGGTTTGGAAGTTGATAATGCCGTAGGTAGGTATGAAAAAAACTTGCATATTTTAGAAACCCAAGAATTAGGAAGTTCTGAAAAAGAATACTACTTAGCACGAGTTAAGGACGGCGAACAGAAGCGAGCAACCGACAACTTGCCAAGTCGGGAAGTTGCCGAAGAAGAGCTAAATAAATTCTATGGACGCTCACGAGAGCAAGAGTTGTCCGAAACCCAAGCATTGAAACAGGGACGCAAGGAAGAAGAGGAGTGAGTAATGTATGAAGCTATCTAAAGTTAAGCAAAGCGCCCTTGCGACTGCAACAGCAAGTACATTGTGGCTAACACAAGCGCAATATGTATTTGCGGCAGGCGCAGGGCAAGTGCAATCAAAACTAACGGACGCCGCTAATACAGTTAAAGGTGTATTAACCGCATTAGTAGTTTTGGTTGGAATTGTGGTCGCCTTATGGATAATCATTAAACGTATGCCTGACGCGGATGATCCGAGAGAGAAGAGCGAGGTGTACAAGTCAGTAGGACGTGTGGCAGGGCTAGTAGGACTAGCAGCCGCAGTCATTTGGTTACTACCATGGGTTTACAGCTTGTTCACTTAATTTAAAAACAAAAATTTAGAAATGGGGAACTAATTAAATGAAGAAAGGTAAGGAATTTATCTTTCCCGAAAACGTTGATATGAAATTTGGTATTTGGAAAGATTACACTTTAAAGGATTTTGGTGTAATTGGATTATCAGCGTTGATTGGACTAGCTTTTGTTGGAATCCCCCCTTATGGACTAATATTTGTTGCGATTAAATTATTTGTTGTAATTCTAGCCATGACTTGTGTCATGGCTATTTTAACAATAAAGCCAGTTAAGACACGCAAGAATATTAGAGTTAGAGATTACTTGCGAATCCGTAACAAGTATTCAAAGGGGCAAAAACTTTACTATCTAGCACCGAAGAAGAGGGATAGATGATGAAATTAAAGAAAAACAACCAAAACACCGAGTTGAACTGGGACTATGAACCGCCCAAGATCAACAATAAAAAAGAAACCATAGATGATATGAGTTTAATTGTTGGTATGTACGGTAATTACATTGTTTCCAAAACAGGTAACTTAATTGGAATCATGGAAGTAAGCGGGGTCAATTTAGACCTGCTAAATGATACCGAACAAGAAGATGTGTTTAACGACTATGGCGCATTTCTCATGACGACCTTAGGGGACGGCGTACATGATAGTATTCAATTTATTGAACCGACTGTCCCAGTCAATATGACGGAGTATCTGAATGGTCTCAAAAAGAAGTATCTTTACTTACAGCAAACGCACCCTGAACAAACATTCAAAATCGAGTTGATTGCTAGTTATATCGACCATTTCACAGCTATTCAAAACGCTAAAAACATGACGACTAAACAGCATTTGATGATTGTTAAAGTCAAAATCAAAGATAAGTCACTTGAAAGTTTGGATTTAGCAGTTGAACATTTAGACGAAAAGATGAACCAAGTCAAACGTGACCTAGAAAATGCTTTAACCGATTTTGATTTAACCGCAAAGAACTTAACAAATCAGGAAGTAATCCAAATTTTGAAGAATCTCATCAATTACAACGGATAGGGGGAGCAGAATGCAACTAATAGATAAATTGTTACCAAAGAAGCCCAAAGAAGAAGCAGAACCAACACCAGAACTAATTGAAGCGCCGAAGCTGGAAAATAGTAACTTAGTTGAACTAATCGACCGAGATAGCTTACATGCACTGTTCCCATTTAGTTGGGAGCAATACCCAACTTATGTACAATCGGGCGAAAATTTTATGCGTATCATTGCCATTGCAGATTATCCTAAACGAGTTTATGGTAACTGGTTATCAGAGTTAAAACGTAAAAAAGGCACGATCAATATAGTTCAGTATATTGACAGCGCCAGCAACAGCTCAATGATTGGCTATTATAAAAAGACCATTCAAAACAAACAAGCCGAGTTGCTAACCACGTATGACCCATACAAACAAAAGGTTTTAAAGAACTATATCCAAAGTGCCAACATGCAGTTGGATAAATATCTGGATAATTCAACCACATTTGTTTACCAACACATGTATGTTTACTTGCGAGCCAATAGCTTAACAGAGTTAGACGATTTGACCGACAACGTGAAAAACACCCTAATCAAATTGCAAATGAAGCCTTTAGTGCCAGTTAAAGCAACGTTTCAAAGTTTTTGGTCTACCATGCCAATCAATGAAAATTTGTTGAGTGAATACACTTATAAAGAAAGCAACACCGAAGTTGCGTCAAGCATGTTTCCATTTGATGACGCCGAAATCTTAGACTTAAAGCCCCGTAGTGATATTGAGGGGGTCAACAAGGACACTAACTCATTGATTGCCGTAGATATGCTAGACCGCAACAAGACATTGAACCAAAACCAAGTGATTATCGGTACAAGTGGAGTTGGTAAAACAACTTATATGATTCAAAAGATTTTGCGTTACGCTATTCAAGATTATCAAATTTATATCATTGACCCAGAAAATGAATATTCACACATTGTTGAGTTACTAGGTGGGGCAGTTTTGCACCTAACATCAAATGCACACTATAAAATCAATCCGTTGCAAGTTTTCTCCGAAGAACTAATTAGTGCTGATGAAGCCGTCACTAATTTAGATCTTCTCATTAAAGATAAAATCCAACGGTTAAAAGGATTTTTTGAAGTCCTAAAAGACGATATGACCCAGGTTGAAAAAGCTATCTTAGATGATGTGGTCAAACAGGCTTATATCAATAGTGGGATTTTGAAATATAACCGTTTGAGTGAAATCAAAGACGACCAGTGGCCAACGTTATCGGACGTGTATAACGAGATTGGCAAACTGGCAGAAAAAGACAGCGAAAAATACGAACGAATCAAAGATTTTTATTATATCCTAGCCAGTTTCACGCATGGTTCTAATACCTTGTTTGACGGACATACAAACGTCAATTTGAACAGTAAGATTGTTTCCTTTGACTTGAAAGCCTTGCAGAGTGAACAAGAAGTCCAAGCAGGCGCATATTTAACAACTTTCCAATTCTTATGGGACGAGATTACCAAAGACCGTAAGACACGCAAAAAGTTGTTTGTTGATGAGTTTCATTTCTTGACCTTGCACAAAGCGGCTGCTACTTTCTTCCACCAAGCTTATAAGCGGTTCAGAAAGTATAACGCAGGAGCTATTGCTGGAACGCAACAAATTCAAGATGTGATTGAGGGAACAACTGATACAGGACAAAATATTGGAGAAGCAATCATTGGTAACTCATATACAAAAGTCTTTTTTGGACTTGACGGTAAAGGTGTAGATGATGTTATTACCAAGTTGCGCATGAACTTTTCAGGTAAAGAGAAGAAGTTGCTAGAACGTAGGCGACAGGGGGACGCTTTAATGATTTACGGTAGCCAGCGAGCCTTTATGAACGTTGAATTGACTGAAGAAGAGTTAAGACTAATTGACCCAGAAGCCTATCAACAGAAGTATGACCGAGAAACAGCCAACCAGCCAGATTACTCAAAGAGAGTAGTTTTGACGCCGACCGAAGTTGAAGAATTAACAACTTTGGAAAATAGATAAGGGGGGTAACTAATGAAACAGAATGTTGAACTATTAAACATTGAAGTTGGAACATTCAAACGAGTGGGACAAAAGCTTTCGATTAAGCTTGATCGAAACCAATTTCGTTACGACAGCATAATCGAATTAAATGAACTCAAAAAAACAACCCCTGAATTTTTGCCATTAGTCAATATTGCTGAACAGGAAAAGCAAATTGAACTAACTTACCAATTACCTAGTGAACTAAAATCACTAAAAAACATTGGTAAGGAAAATAAGGCAATCAAAACAGCGGTTGCTAAAGCAATCATGGAACAGGATATTTTGAGTAAAACAAATTACCATGTTTCGCTAAACCCAGCCAACATTTGGTATTATCCTATGTCCCACATTGTTTATGCTTACAGAGCTAATGAGCTAATGCCGTTTGATGAAACACATAGCTCTTTAGAACAGTATAAGGCACTAATCCTTTATTGTTTAACAGGAGCGCCTTATGAATTATTACTAGATAATCCAAAAGAAGCCTTAAATAAGTTAAGTGATGAACTCATTCAACAAATTCAAGATGTTAATTCAGTTCAGGAATTAAAGAAAGTCGTTGCACAGACAGAAGATTTTGTCACTTATCAACAGTGGCAAGCAGTCGATAAGAAAACTATCAAAACCAAGCGCAACTATATTGTGACACTAGCAACAGTTGTTATTGTGGCAGTTATTGCCGTTGGATTGGTTAAAAAAACCGATAGTAATAAATATAACGCCTTAGCAGATCAACACCAAGTTGAACTAGCCAAGGCGAATAACAAAGCGGATATTAAAGTAGCTTTGGGACAAAAGAACTGGAAAAAGGCTAATAAAGCCATGGATAAAGCTAAGTATTCAGACGATAAGAAAGTTGCCACTTACTTGAATATCAAACAATACCAACAAGCACTGAAAGTTAATCCAAAGAAGCTAAATCAAATCGTTAATTTAGCTTACAAGAATAACGACCAAAAGCATATTTTGGACTGGACGACACCAGCCAAAACACCGCAAAAAATCAGCGACCAGTTGAAACTAGAAAAAGCGATTATCAACTATGATACGCAAACCATGAGTAACCAACTATCATTTGTTACCAACAAGAAGCAGTTGTTACGTATGGGAGAAGCCTATATTGCACATGACAATATTCAAGACGCTGAAAACGTGCAAATGAAGTTGGTGTCAGTAGATGAAAAGAGTGGTAAATACTTGAAGTCAGAGATTGAACTAAAAGACGCACAGGACGCCACAGCGGACGCTCAAAAGAAGTTAGATGACGCCAACAAAATTGACGGTGGCAAAGATAAGTCAAAAGACGACAAAGTTAAAGAAGCACAATCTAACTTAGATTCTGCAAAGGATAAGGAGAAATCAGCACAAGATAAAGTTGATAAAGCAAAGCAAAAAGTAGGTGCATGATATGGGGTTAGCCTATGAGTTTCAAAAGAAAAAAATCAAATTCATCTTATATGGTGTCGTTGGTTTTTTCCTAGCAATCATATTGATTATTGCAGGTATAACAGGAGATTTAGAAGAGAATTGCGGAGATGATACCACATCAAGCCAAGTCACTAACCTAGATGATAAAGGCATGGAAGAAAATGCAAAAAACATTGCCAAACATTGGCAAGAAAAATATCACGCCACACCGCAAGCAACCGCAGGAATTTTAGGAACATTGACTTTAGAAAGTCGCCTAAATCCCAAATCAGTTAATTCAAGCTCACAAGCTACTGGATTAGCCCAATGGTTAGGGGGACGTAAAGATAAACTGGAAGCCTTAGCACAAAAGCAAGGCAAATCCGCTACTAACTTAGGTGTTCAATTAGATTATTTAGACCAAGAGTTAGCTAGTGACTACTATAAAAGCAATCAAAAGATTTTTAAGATGACAGACGTCCACAAGGCGTCAAAAGCTTGGTTGCTAGATTTTGAAGGTATGTCGAAAAATCCAGAGCAATGGTTTTTATCAAAACGTTACGCCTTTGCAGATCACTGGTATTCAGTGATTGGTACAAAAGACCCTGTCGCAGGCGATAGTTTAGACAATGCCAACCAAGATGAAGAAGCCAGCGCTAACCTAGATTGCGCTAGTGACACTGACACAGGCGAAGCAGACGGAAATATCATTAAAACAGCCAAGAGCATGAAAGGTTATTTCAAGTATGGTCAATCACACCCTAGCGCTGATTTAGGAACTGACTTAAAAAAGCCTAACAAGTCAGGTACAACCGATTGTTCAGGATTTATCTGGTTAGCTTTAAACAAAGCAGGCTACAAAGTACCTGCTAACATGGCTTGGTTTACAGGCTCAATGTCAGCAGACGCAAAAAGCGCTCACAAGTGGTTAAAGCAAATTAAACCAAGTGACGCAAAAGCAGGCGATATTGTCATTGTTAATCAAGGCGCAGGTGCAGGAAATAACGGACACACCGCTTTTCTTACCGAAAATTGGCATGGTAAAGACACAAAGATTATTCAAGAGGGTGGCGACACCACAGGACACGTAAACGAGGGACGTTTTGGCACATCATTTTCAATCCTATTGGACGGTGGAGATGTTGTTCTAGCAAGACCAGTTAAGAAGTAGACAAGGGGGAATAATAGATGAAACGGTGGCAAATCGTATTAACCGCAGTTGCAGGCGTTGCCTTAGTAGTTTCATTGATTGGCAACTATGCACAGCAACGAAGTAAAAATGAGCTAAGAACTGAACTAAAAGACAGTCAAAGCAAGCAAAAGCAAACAGCGCAAAATTTGAAAGCTAAAACAACTAAAAATCAAGTTTTAGCTGATCAAATTGATACATTCAAATCAACACAAAACAATAAGGATAAAAGCACCGCAGAACTTGACTTTAACAACACCGCAAACGAGTTTTTAAAGTATATGTTCACATTTGAACCTGATTCATATAAGACACGCAAAGAACATGTTAAAGGTTTAGTAACAGACGACCTATTTAAACAGTATTTCCCAAGTAATCAAAATTTTGGGGACAGTAACAACGTTTCATCAAAGCTAGACCAAGCCAAGATTTATACCCGAGCCAAACAAGACCAGAATATTGACGGTTTAGCCGTTATTACATTTGAAAGCAAAACGGGTAGCAACGACTTTAAAAAGCAAACTGTTTTGTATCAACTAAGCTATGATACAACCGCCAAGCAGTTGACTAAGGTCAAGAGTTTAGGAGATAGTTTTGAAGCGTCAGACATTCAATAGAATTATCAAAGCAATTGCTATCATGGCGGTAGTAGCAGTTATGGTAATTTTTATCGGACATAACTACATCAATACGATTGAAAAAAGACAAACCGTAGTGCAGATACCAAAAGATACCAAAGAAACTTTATTTTTCTATCGTGATGATTGTGCAGATTGTCAGTCAATTTTTCATCAAGTTTATTGGCAAGATAAATTAACTAAACAAGATGTGTTATTCATCAATATGAACCAGCCAGCGAACCGAAAGTATATTGAAAAGTATCACTTAACGGCAGTCCCAACGTTTATCAATGCGGACAATCAGCGCTATTCAGGGACGAATTTAGATAAGATTGAGAAAGTTGTAGGTAAAAATTAAATGGGCGAAAAGATATTTACAGGGGTTAAAAAATCTATACCGTATCTCATCATGCTTCTAGTCGGTATCTATCTAGCGATACTATTAACAGCGTTGATACTAGCATTAGCACAATATAAGTTACAAGTGACCGACCACTTAACAGGAATTCTAAAAGAAGTATCGTTTAGTCCTTTTCACTATTTCAAGTTGTATTTAGTTCAGAAACAGCCACCATTGATTATTGTCAGCATTGCCACCATTCTATACACCTTATACTTTGGACTTAAACGCCAAAGCAAAGCTAAGCAATGGGAAACAGCCGACACTGATACACATGGTAGTGCTACATGGGGAAACGTAAAAGATTTGTTGACACAGTATTTTACGATAAGTTCCAAAGATTTAAGCAGTCAGTTTAATGAAAGTCTGAAATCAGACGTTATTAAACAATTACAGGACAAGGGGGAGCAGAAATGAACGGTACAATTCTAGGCATGGTTGATAAACAAATTATTTATCAAAACAACAGCACCAAGCCCAACCGAAACGTGTTCGTTGTCGGTGGTCCAGGTTCTTACAAAACCCAATCAGTGGTTATTACTAATCTTTTTAATGAAACACAAAATAGTATTGTTGTGACTGACCCAAAGGGAGAGCTTTACGAAAAGACCGCAGGCATTAAAGTCGCGCAGGGCTATCAAGTCCATGTCGTCAATTTTGCGAACATGATACACTCTGATCGCTACAATCCGTTTGATTATATCGACCGAGATATACAAGCCGAAAATGTCGCCACTAAAATTGTTCAATCCGAAAACAAGGAGGGTAAAAAAGACGTTTGGTTTAGCACACAAAGGCAATTACTAAAAGCCTTAATCCTGTTTGTAATGAACCACCGAGAACCAAAACAACGTAATTTAGCAGGTGTTACCAACGTTTTACAAAAGTTTGATGTTGAACCAAGCGAAGATGAGACAGATAGCCCCTTAGATTCACTTTTCTTAGACTTAGATATGACCGACCCAGCTAGAAGAGCTTATGAACTAGGTTTCAAAAAAGCCAAAGGAGAAATGAAAGCTAGTATCATTGAAAGTTTGTTAGCAACTGTCAGCAAGTTTGTTGACGCCGAAGTTGCCGACTTTACAGGCTTTTCTGATTTTGATTTAAAAGATATTGGCAGTACAAAAACTGTTTTATACGTGATTATCCCAGTCATGGACGATACTTACGAAAGCTTTATTAACTTGTTTTTCTCACAGTTGTTTGATGAATTATATAAACTGGCGTCAGACCATGGAGCAAAGTTGCCAGTGTCCGTTGATTTTATCCTTGACGAGTTTGTCAATTTAGGTAAATTTCCCAAATATGAGGAATTTCTAGCAACTTGTCGTGGTTATGGTATTGGCGTAACGACTATTTGCCAAACCTTGACCCAGTTACAAGCCTTGTACGGTAAGGAAAAAGCCGAATCAATTTTAGGTAACCACGCCGTCAAAATTTGCTTAAATGCTGCAAATGACGTGACCGCCAAATATTTTAGTGATTTACTAGGAAAATCAACCGTTAAAGTCGAGACAGGAAGCGAAAGTACCAGTCACAGTAAAGAAACGAGTACCAGTAAAAGTGACAGTTACAGCTACACTAGCCGTTCCCTGATGACGTCTGATGAAATTATGCGTATGCCTGATACGCAGAGCTTACTCATCTTTTCTAACCAACGACCAATTAAAGCTACTAAGGCTTTTCAGTTTAAATTGTTCCCTAATGCTGATCATTTAGTTGAACTGAAACAAAATGACTACACCAGTGAACCGACAGGAAGCCAGCTTACAAAGTTTAACGAAGCTAACAAAAAGTGGGAAGCAGAGTTAGCAAAAACCAAAGCGACAAAAGCAAAGAATGATGTAAAGCCCGAAGAAGAAGAAGATATGCAAGACGAAATGGATTTAGCAGTTGCAAAGCAACAAGCTAGTTCAGAAGCAGTTGCAAAGCAACAAGCTAGTTCAGAAAATGAAGATTTTGATTTTGATTAAGGGAGAGTAACTAAATGGATAAAAAAAAGAAGCTAACAATTGTTGGTATCGTTGTCGTTGTCTTGGCAGTTATTGCAGGGATCGGCTATGGTATCGGACACAAGGACACCGCCGAAACCTTGCAATCTCAACAATGGACTTTAACCAGCCAAGAAGAAAGCAATACCGTTAATTTTAAGAAAGATAACACAATGATTCTAGGCAAAGAGCCAATGACTGAAAACTTTAAATACTCAATCAAAAAACAAGGTAATGTTGAATATTTAAAGCTTACACACCACGAAGATTTAGGAAGTGACGGTAAATATTACTTCAAAATCAAAAAAACAGATAGTGGCTACTCATTGACTTTGGATAAAGGTAAAACTAATCAACCAGCTAAAAATGCAATGTACGGTATGACAGACAAAAACAACTTAGTTTCAAAGTAAGGGGGAAAGCGTATGTACTCACAATATTTTGTTGTTGGGTCAATCATTGGAGATAAAATAAACGACTGGTTAAAAGATGTATTCAAAGCAATCATGAACTTTGCTGTATCAGGTGTAAAAGCAATTTTAGACCAGCTAAGTACATCTTTGCCAATCATAGACAAATGGTATGGTATATTCCTTGCTTTTGCTACATCAATGGTTGTCGTAGTTGTCCTAGCAAGAATCATCATGACGCTTATTGGCGAAGCAGACGAAAGTACAGATGTGACGTGGGCAAACATCATCATAGACGCTGTTAAATCCGCAGTCGCAATTCCTATCTTTGTCTTTTTACAAGCCTTTTTACAAACAAGAATCATCTTACCCCTTGCGAAAAGCATGTTTGATATGAGTGGTAAGTTTTCCGCAGACGCCGTTTATTCCACGTCAAAGGTTACCAAAAACATTGCAATCACAGGTTTCATGCAAATTATATTTCTAGCCTTTTTCGCAATCGTAACCGTAGCATTTTTCATTAAAATGTGTATCTACTTTGCAGATATGGCATGGTATAACCTATCAATCCCTATTGTTGCCATGTCGATTGCCAGTGAAAGTTTTGATTATAGTGCAACATGGTGGAAGAAGTTAGTTTATTACAACATTTCCATGTTGTCGCAAGTGTTATCACTAACCTTAGCAATTTGGTGTTTCACTCATATTGGTTCAAAATGGAGCTTTGTTGCCTTTATGGGAACGATTGGTTTTGGTTGGTTAGTGCTACACACACCACATGTAATTCAAGACTTTTGGGCGTCAACAGGGATTACCAAAGGCGCAGGACGTTCAGTTATGCGTGGTATGGGTAACATTGGACGAGGCATGTTTAGAGGACAAGGACAGTAAAGGGGGAAATATCAAGATGTCAAAAACAGTAATCTTAGCTGAAAAACCAAGTCAAGCAAGGTCATACGTTGAGGCATTTCAAAAAAGCACAAAAAAACAGGGTTACTATGAAGTTAGTGACCCTGTTTTGTCCGATGATACCAAAATTACTTTTGGTTTCGGACACTTAGTTGAATTAGCCACACCCGACCAATACGATAGCAAGTATAAGAAGTGGGCTTTATCTAATTTACCCATTTTCCCTGAAAAATACAAGTTTATCGTTGGGGCGGACAAAAAGAAACAATTTAATATTGTCAAAGATTTATTAAATGAAGCTGATACGATTGTTGTTGCTACTGATAGCGACCGAGAGGGCGAAAATATTGCTTGGTCTATCATGACAAAAGCAGGAGTTAATCTTAAAAGTAAAACGCTAAAACGGCTTTGGATCAACTCACTTGAACAAGAAGCCATTTTAGACGGATTTAAACATCTAAAAGACGGTTGGGACTACTACCCAGCATACAAGGAAGCCCAGACACGTCAGATTAGTGATTGGCTAGTGGGTATGAACGGCAGTCCTTTATACACCTTGCTTTTACAGCAAGCAGGTGTAAAAGGCGTTTATTCAATCGGACGAGTACAAACACCAACATTATACATGGTGTATCAACGTGACCTAGCCATTAAAAATTTTAAGCCAGAGCCTTATTTGGAACTGAATGCTCAAATTTTGACAGATTCACAAGAATTTGAAGCAAAATTAGACCCCTACAAGCGATTTAAAGATGAAAAACAGCTAAACACCTTTATGGACGATAAAAACGTTCAAATGGGACAACAGGACGGTTTAATCAAGGACGTACAAAAACAGCAGAAAAAAACCAGCAGTCCAAGACTATTTTCATTATCTAGCTTGCAAAGTGAGATAAACAAACGGTATCACGCCAGCGCAAGTGATACATTGAAAGCCGTACAAGGTTTGTACGAAGCCAAACTACTTACTTATCCAAGAACTGATTGTAATTATATAACTGAACAGGAATTTAGTTATTTGGTTAAAAATCTTAATCAGTATCTAGGTTTAGTATCTAATCAAGTATCTTTAAATCAAATTGAACCACAACCACGATATGTTAATGGTAAAAAAGTTCAGGAACACCACGCCATTATCATGACAAAAACAGTACCAACAACCGAAAAATTGAATAGTTTATCAAAGTTGGAAAAACAAGTATATGATATGGTCTTGCGTACAACGCTAGCTATGTTCGCAGATCCATACGAATACGAAGAAACGACAATTTTAACCCAAATTGGCGAAGCATTGTTTAAAGCCACAGGGAAAGTACCAACTAATCAAGGTTGGAAATTGTTATTTAAAGCAGATACAGAAACTAGCAAAGACAAAGAAGATACAATTTTACCAGCCGTAGCAAAAGGACAGACAGTCAAAGCTGATTTAAGTGCTGATAAAAAGCTAACCAAAGCACCAGTACCATTTACCGAGGGTACTTTAATAACGGCTATGAAAACCGCAGGTAAGACCTTAGATGATGAAGAAGCCCAAGCTATTTTAAAAGATACCGAGGGTATCGGAACAGAAGCCACCAGAGCAAACATTTTAGACGGCTTAAAGAAGCGAGGCTACCTAGTCACACAGAAGAATAAAATTCATGTCAGTGAACAAGGGATAACCCTTTGCAAAGCCGTTGAATTAGAACCGTTGCTAACCAGTCCTGAAATGACCGCTAAATGGGAAGTTGCTTTAAAACAAATTAGTCAGAAGCAACGAACGCAGGAAAACTTTTTAGGACAGATTCAAAAGTTTATCCAAAAGCTTGTTACAGAAGTTCCCGAACAAATGCAAAAGAGCGAAAGCTTGACGCAACAAGTTGCTACTCAAAAAACGGCTGAAAGTGAAGCAAAGAAAGAAGCCGAAATTGGCATTTGTCCGATTTGTAAGCAAGGGAAAATCGTTGATAAAGGTAAATTCTATGGTTGTACGAACTATACAGCCGATCAACCATGTAAATTTACCTTACCAAAGAAATGGAGTGATAAAACTTTACCAAAAACCGCAGTTAAAGCCTTAATCACTAACGGAGAAACCAGCAAAATTAAGGGCTTTAAATCGAAGAAAACAGGAAAGAAATTTGACGCTAAGTTGGTAATGAAAGAAAACAAATTACAGTTTGATTTTGGTTAACCCCCTACCGCCTTACACTAACGTTTCAGTTGGTAAGCCAAGCATTTAGTGGTGTTTTTCAAAAACCGAAAAGCACCACTAAACACTAGGCGTAATTAAAAGAAAGGATAATTATATATGGCTAATAACAATCAAGAAGAATATATTGAAGAACTTAAACAAGCTATTTCAGACGGAGAACTCAATCAGACAGATAACTTAGCAGAAACTATCTACCAAATTGACGACATAAAAGTTAGTGGCGATTTTGATTATGGTATACGTGGCGTAGACCACAATGTATTAACATTTGATAAGTATGAATGGCAAGATATATTGGAATGGGGAACGGTTATTGTGCCTGAATCAAGTAACTATATTAGTGATACGCCCATTCAAGAATTGGAGGATATAGGATTTAACAGTTTACCCTTAAATGATAATCACATTATTCAGGAAAATCCGACAATTAGCCGAGAAACCAACATAGATAACTTATATCACGGCTCAAAAGAAGATTTTTCTGAATTTGAAATCCCAAAATATCATAAAAATGGTAGCACGCTAGGTTTTGGCACTTACTTAACAGATAGTTTAGATAGGGCTAAATCTTATGCAGATAATGACGGTTATTTGTACACCGTTGAATTAAATGATGAATTACAGAAAAGTACACCATTAAGTGCCAGCAAAGTCACACTAACGACTAACCAAGTTGCTGAAATTATTGAAGAAGTAGCACAAAAACAAATTGATGAAGATGAATACCCTTATATTTTATCCGACTGGGAAGAACCAACAAGTGAAACAACTATGGACGCAGGCAATAGAAAAATTGCGTATAATATAGCCGAAAAAATCATTGATGATACTGATGATTTAAATATCATTAACGGCATTAACAATCAACTAGGCGGAAATGATAGTGGAGCAGAAACATTAACCCCTGTATTAAATAAAGTTGGTATTCACTATGCAGAGTTAGATACTGATTTTTATGATAATTCAAAAGAATATGTCATTTTTAATCCAAAGGATATTAAAATTGTTAATCAATCATTAGCCAAACCAGAGCAACAAAAACAAAATGAACCATTTGTTAGTACCGTCAATATCGACAATTTACGAGAAAAATCATTAAAAACAATTGCACAAGACCAACTAATTGTTAAAGCAAATAATCCAGTTGAAGCCGTTAAAAAGCTTTACAACAACGATTTAGAGAGTGCTATAAAAGATAGTTTTACATTGTCAGATGTATCAGAAAAAGAAGCCCAACACTTTCTAAAAACAGTTAAGTGGGAAGATATAGTTAATATGGAAAAATCGCATAATGTATTTTATAGTCATGGCAATGGGTTATACAGTGATGAATTTATCAAGCCAGATTTAAAGAACCCCTACCAAGAAAACACTAAAATTATCAATAACAGTTCAGAACAGGAAACTAAGAAACAACAACCTAACTTATCAGATCAATACAAACTATTGCAAGATAAGTTGAAAGAATCAGGTACAAATAAACAGCAAACACAAGAGATGTTAAACAAAGTTAAAACTGAAATCAGTCAAAAGACCCAGCAACAATTAAAAGACTTTGCCAAAGAAAACCCAGATTTGAAACAACCGAAAAAGCAAAGACAAGAACAAACCATGCAACGATAATTTATAAATAAAAGCGCCTAATATTAGGCGTTTTTTTATTATATTGACGTTATATAGGCGCATTCTATGGGCTATTCAGACGATTAAATGGGTAAGTGTACCCGAAATAAACAATCAGCGAACATAAAAATCAGGACATAACTTAACAGTTGTGTCGCCTTTTTTTGTGCCTTATAATTAAAGGTGTTAGAATGCGTCATAACTTACCGCCATAAATACATACCCTTTTTTACTGCAAAAGTACCAAATTTGCTATATAAATCAGATTGGAGACATAAGATGAAATACGGTTACGCCAGAGTGAGTACCACGGATCAAAAATTAGAAAATCAGATTGAGAGTTTAAAAAATTCAGGCGCTGAAATAATCTATCAAGAAAAGTTTACTGGTACAACGACTGAACGCCCTGAATTTAATAAATTGCTGAATGAACTAAAAGCAAATGATACATTGATTGTGACAAAATTAGATCGCTTCGCACGCAATACTAGAGAAGCCCTTGATATAATTCAAGACCTATTTAAACGTAACATCAAAGTTAATATTCTGAACATGGGACTAATTGATAACACGCCCACAGGGCAATTAATTTTTACTATTTTTAGTGCCTTTGCCCAATTTGAACGAGACATGATTGTGACACGAACCCAAGAGGGTAAAATATACGCTAAAACACATGACCCCTATTTTCATGAGGGACGCCCACAAACCTACACAGATGAACAAATACGTTTAGCTTATGAGTTGCGTCAACAAGGCATGACTTACAAAATGATTGCTAGAAAGACAGGCATTAGCGAACGTACACAACAAAGGCGATTCAAAAAACTTAATAAATAACTACAACTATAACTGCAATTATAGTTGTAATTGTAGTTATAGTTTGCTATAATATAGTTATAGCAAAGGAGGTATTAGTTTATGGCTAAGATTATTGCTTTTTATAATAACAAGGGCGGAGTTGCAAAGACTACTACCGCAACCAATGTTGCAGGGGTACTTTCTTTACAACACAAAAGAGTTCTATTGATTGACGGCGACCCACAAGGACACACGAGTTTAACGTTTGGTGTAGACGCAGACGATTTACAAACAACCCTAGGCGCTTATCTAAGTAGTGGTTGGGACGCTAAACAAGCTTCCGATTATTTTATCAATGTTAATGATTATCTTGATGTTGTCCCAAGTAATCAATCGCTATCTGATTTTATTATTGCTGTTTCAGGAGAAGACCCAAAATTTAGAAATAAGCACCTTAAAAATTTTATTGACCCAATCAGAGATGAGTATGATTATATTATTTTTGACATGGCACCAGCCGTTGATATTATTTTAGAAAACATTGTTGAAATTGTTGACGACTTAACCGTTGTTGCAGTTCCTGAAACTTACGCCGTCAAAAATGCCGAAACAACATTAAAAATTACAGATGATAAACAGGTGATTGTTCGCCACATTGTCCCAACTAAAACACAATTAAATACGAACACTCATAAGTTTATGTTGGAAAATCTAAGAGAAGTTGCCGAAGCACACAACATCAAAATGACCGATACATTCATTCCAAATTTGATCGCTTTTGCTGAAGCAGTTTCAATTTACGAATTACCATTAGCACTAGTTAAAGATAATCACTACAAGTCAGCACAAAAATATTATCAAAATTTAGTTAAGGAACTGGGGTATTAAAATGACAAAACGAGAATTTAAAAAAGCAGTTGATACAAATAAGCTTTCTGGATTATCACAACCAAAAAAATTTATGGAAAGTGATACAGATAATAAACAATGGAACGATTATTTAGAAGCTATCAAACAAGAACAAGAAAATTACGAACAAGTGCTTTATTCAGTTGCAGTTGAACCGTCATTAAAAGAAGCAATTAAGATTGCGGGAAAGAATAGGGGACGAGTGAAAGGTGGCGCAAAATCAATTGTGAGAGACGCTATGACTAGCTATTTCGACAAACACCCCGAATTATTTGAATAAAAAACTGTAATTGTAATTACAGTTATAATTACAATTACAGTTATATGGAGGTACAAAATGAAAACTCAATTAATGGACTACTGGTTATATTTGTATCTTGGTTGTATCTATCTAGTGCCTTTGTTTCGTATTATAAAATTAAATAATAACGATACTCGTTTTATGTTACGTAAGTTACTTTTCCCACTAGAATATCTAATTCAAGTTAAAGCAGAACAAGCCTTTAATAATAGTCGGTCAGCAACACGCTTAATTCATATTCTATTGTTCCCTATGAGCGTTTTAGGACTGGTAGGGGCAAGTATGCCCCTAGTGTCTTTAAACGAGCCTATGATGAAGCATACAGCTATTTTAGTATTTATCACTTATTATTGCATGTTAGCGCCGATTACTTTTTGGTTTCAACCCCGAGCAGACCGAAGCAGTCAGACTAAATAATAATTATCAATTTGTCTCGAATAGGATAGAATGCTATAATTCAAATATAAATAACGTGAATAAATGAGAAATAAACTAAACAAAAAGCCCTAACTTACAGAAGCTAGGACTTAACGTTTATAAAGTAGTGGATCAGCACTACTTAGTTTGCATTACTTTGACTTGCCGGAAAAAGTAATACAAACGTTATTTCAATTGTTGAGTTCATTATACCAAGTTTTGTGAATTGTCGCAAACCAGTATAAGTATACTTAACAACCGAAGTAATGGACTAAGTAGCTGTAAACTACTTAGTCCATTTTTTTGCGTTTATGAAACATCAATATTCACTAAGTGAGTTGAAACATAATTGATAAAATACAGATCATTAGCGTGGTTAATATTTTATCAACTCTAATCATAGCGACTTTTAATTTTAATTCAAGTTGTTAGATTTATCAACTCACTTTCAAAACTGAAAGGGAGTATT
>Ga0129314_1000978_pt1 | contig 23381 bp, 25 predicted proteins | sample O1111metagenome_FD_94431 | JGI IMG/M metagenome (GOLD analysis project Ga0129314, IMG submission 94431) | Orangutan individual fecal microbial communities from fecal samples from Wisconsin, USA - O1111 metagenome | ecosystem: Host-associated > Mammals > Digestive system > Large intestine > Fecal... | reverse complement strand
GCCTTTCAGGAAAACGTCACGCTCCCGAAAACAGTATGTCCCAGAGGGCCGGGACATCCAAAGCAGGGCCTTATCCACGGCCTGATCGCTGGCGGCGTCCCGATGGATAATGCTTTTGTCAATAAAGAGTGAATGTAAGCAAAGTATTGAAGTTTTTTCTGAATTCCTTACGGGACGACCTGAAACCCATTGAAATTCTGAGATTCTACTGTTATAATATTAACTACAATCTTTCGGAGGTGCGAAAGGTTGGAGTTGCACCACATACACCACTTGGAGCACCACTATGGTGTATGCTTTCAGCAGGGAAATGTACAGAGTTATCACACACGGAAAAATGTGACCTGTAAGCAAAGCACAGTATTAACAGGGCTTCTACACAGCTATTCCATGTGAGGAATCTTATCCCCACTATGAAGCCCACCGATACCGACAAGAAGGCCCAGAAGGAAGCCGCCGCTCCCGTGGCTGCTCCCGTTGCCGACGAGAAGATCGACTTCTCCAAGGTGGAAATCGAGCCTCTGTTTGCCGATTTTGTGGACTTTGAGACCTTCGCCAAATCCGACTACCGTGCCGTAAAGATCAAGGCCTGCGAGGCTGTGAAGAAGTCCAAGAAGCTGCTGAAGTTCCTGCTGGACGACGGTTCCGGCAAGGATCGGGTGATCCTTTCTGGTATTCACGACTATTACGAGCCGGAAGAACTGGTGGGCAAGACCTGCGTGGCCATCACCAACCTGCCCCCCAGAAAGATGATGGGCATCGACTCCGAAGGTATGCTGATCTCCGCCGTCCACCACGAGGAAGGCGAAGAGCGCCTGCACCTGCTGATGCTGGATGACCACATCCCCGCCGGTGCGAAGATGTACTAATTTCCTTTTCAATTTCCAGCCTCGCCTGTGTTCTAAGGAGCGCAGGCGGGTTTTTCCCATTACGCAAAAACCCGCAACGCGATCTGACAGGGGTCGCATTGCGGGTTCTTTATTTATTTCGGATCAGTCCACGCACCAGGGCGGCGATGGCGGACAGCTGTTCATCGTCCAACCGTTTCAAATCGGAAAGCAGTTCCGCAACCTTCTCCGGGTTTTCATTGTCTGTATCAAAGAATGCACTGGGTGATACATTCAGATAGTCGCAAATGAAAAAGAACACAGACATGGAAGGCAGGGCCTTGCCGCATTCAATGTTGCTGATATACCCCGGGTTCTGCCCTATGGACAGGCTCATATCCCGAGAGGATACCCCTTTCTTCATACGAAGCTTTGCCAGTCTCGCTGCAAATTCTTCCTCATACATAGTACCACCCCTTTCTGTCATATTTTATCCTATGCTGGCATTAAATATAGGAGAATGAAACTGATATTATGATTGCATTGTCGGATTGTAGCTGATATAATAGTATTTATATCGGAATCAACATGGGCAGTGCGCAGAGAGGTGTGTGTTATGAAGGAGTATGCAGCACCATCACGGCGGTGCGTGGAAAACCATGAAATATGCCCAGCAGATTGGCGTTCCTTATATTCTATTAGAATAATAAAATACAGGAAAATCAAATCCATGCTTTTACAGCAAAGCCCCAGCAAATGCCCTTCTCAGGCACATTTACTGGGGTTTTCTATGCCGCAAGCGGGCAAGCCTCTCGCAAAAATTACAGTTTCTTATGTGAGAGAGCCAGCCCGGCAGAGATTTTCCCTGGCAATTTTCCGGGGAATATTTCAATAGAATAATACCAGGTATTCCGTTATACTGGAGTCAGAAAAGAACAAAAAATACAATTAGGAGGGATGCGTATTGTGATGCCAGAAGCCTATGCCGGGATCTACGGTGAGATCGCCGCGCAAATTGACAGCGAAACCGCAATGATGATTTTTCAAATGTTCCGAGGCCAGACGGTCGTTTTTCCGCAAAGGCTGTACAACCAGGAATATGTACGCTCGTTTATACGGAACAATGGTGAAAAATATTCCGTGCGGGAGTTATCTGTTCTATTTGGTTACTCCGACAGAAGGATCCGGCAATTCATATCCCAGGAGAAAACCGAAAAAGCAGCGGCCAAATAAACAGATCCCGGCAAAGCTGCCGCTCTCTCAAATAAAAACAAAATGGAGGATCCCAAGAATGAAAAAAATCGTACTTACCATCATCGCTGTTTTCTGCACGGTCAGTCTGTGCGGATGCCAGAAGGAACCGGCACTCACCCCTCTGCCTACACAGCAGGAGGAAACCGTAACCGTCCCCGCAAGCACCGCTCCGGAGGTCATCCCGGAAACCGCCCCGGAAGAAACCCTCCAGGAGGAACCCAAGACTCCTGAATTCTTCTATGGCACATGGAAGGTTGACACGGTGACCATGCACGATGTGACCCTCCCGTTGGAAGATTGGGTCAAGTTGGGGACAGATGCCTCGGTTCTGGACTATGCCTTTGTCTTCCAGGACACCGGAAAGTGCTACACGCCGGATGGCAATACGTCCTACTGGAAGCTGACAGGCGAAGGAATTGACTTTGGCGATATGATTGCCCCCATTGTCGATGACAAGATCATCTTAAACACCGACGGAATGATCTTTTCCCTGAAAAAGGTATCCGAGGACCAGACTCTCCCCGGCACAGAAGAACTCCCCACAGAGGAAACCCAGGCCGAAACCGCCGCCAGCGGGCTTCGTCCGGAATTTTTGAAGGCTATGGACACCTACGAAGCCTTCTACGATGAATACTGCGCCCTTATGAAGCAATACAAGGCCAACCCCACCGACCTGTCCCTTTTGACCAAGTATATGAATACGCTGTCCAAGCTGGAAGATATCGACAGTGCCTTCAAAGCCTGGGACTCCAACGATCTAAGTTCGGAGGAATTAAAATACTATCTGGATGTTACCGCCAGGATCCAAAAGAAGATGATAGATCTGCTCTAAGATAATTACCCCTGGTACAGCTTTCCAACGGAACGCTGTACCAGGGGTTTCTCTTTCTAAACACTTTCAGTGCTATTTCCCTGCCATCTGCACTTCATTGGTAAAAACCCGCCGTCTGTGCAGCACAGGCGGCGGGCTTGCTGGAAATGATAGGGAAAAGGTTCGAAGATTAGTAGTAGACATCCTCCAGGATGAACAGGAAGTAGTTGTCCAGGCCTTCACCAGCAACTGCGAAGTCAGCAGCGACAGGCATGTGCTCCTGAGAGAACTTGTTCAGGAACTCCACGCTGCGGACGTCATCGGGAGTCAGGTTGTTGTCATGCATATAGACAGCCAGCTCCACCTGGAACTTGGGGGTGTAGACGGAGGAAGGCATTGCCCAGCCGGACAGTCGGCCGGTCATGTTTGCTGCGGCAGCCTTCTCGGCGATCATGTTGTTGATCTTGTCGTAGTCGCCCAGATCTTCCTTGGTGATCTCCAGGTTCAGGACAGTGGGGTATGCCTGGGTGGGAGTGGGGCAGCACTGCTCAGCCACGATGAAGCCCAGCTTGAAGGCCTCGTCCAGGATGACGTCGTACATGGGGCAGTTGGTGCCGAAGATGTTCAGATCCTTGCCGTACTTCTCAACCTGTCTGGGCAGATCCTCTCTCAGGAACTGCAGCATAGCGGCCTTGCCGTTGCCGGTCTGGGGGTCGGGCGTGATGACCTCAACGAACTCCATGCCCAGCTTCTCGCAGGTGGCCTTCATAGCATCTCTTCTCTGAACCTTGGACTCGGAAGCCATGTGGGTGGGGAAGGAGTAGTGGATGAAGGTCTTGGCACCCATCTCGTGTGCCTTGGTGGGGATGGTGACACCACGTCTGACCCAGTCGGTGTTCAGAGAGATGTCAACATACTTGTTCATCAGAGCGGGGTCGTCATTGGAGGTGACAATGGTAACAATGTCAGGTCTCTTTTCCCGGATGGTCTGGAATGCAGGCAGAATGCCTTCCATACCCATGTTGAACAGGATGTACTTCATCTGGGGGTCGTCAGCCAGGCTGGTGACAACGGAGATGCAGCCTTCCTTGTTCTGGTAATCCTCAGGCAGCGTCTTGTGAACCACGATGTCGGGGTACTTTTCCACCATCTCAGCAGCGCCGCGGAATTCGTCCTCGCTGATGGTCAGGGTGGGGGTCACGATGCCGATCTTGTAGGGCTCTGCTGCGGGCTCGGTGGTAGCAGCCTCGGTTGCTGCGGGGGTCTCAGCCTTGGCGGCCTCGGTAGCAGCAGGTGCATTGGTGCTGCCGCAGGCAGTCATGGACAGAACCATGGCCAGAGCCAGCAGCAGGCTGAACAGTCTTTTCATTGGGGATCCTCCTAAAAATTTTCTATTCTAAAGCACAGCAAGAATGCTATGCCTTAAAATTCGCAAGTTTGCGTTCCTTCTCGTTTTTCAAATTGATGATGATCGCAATGACGATAATGCCGTAGGCCAGGAAGGAGCGGAAGTATTCGCCTACGGAAGGGTTGTTGAACATATTCTGTCCGGCCAGCGGAGAGGTGATAAACAGGGCATGAAACAGGATCACGCCGATAAAGCAGTTGCGGATCTTCGCCTGCTTGACCGTTGCGCCGCCCACCAGAATGGCCGCCGCCGCATAGGTGTCAATCCCCAGATGCCCTGTGTAGACATTCATGGTGCCAAAATCTGCAATGAACAGCAGCTGGCTCATGGCAGCAAAAATCGTAGAAATGATAATGCACAGGCTCCGGATCCTGGCAGTGGGGACACCCAGCATATTGGCATTGCTGCGGTTGGTTCCCACAGCTTTGGCCAAAACACCCAGTCGGGTCCTCTGGATCCACATAAGGATCAGGGTAAACACACCGATCAAAACCAGGGAGAACAGGGAGTAAACCTTTCCATCCAGGGTAAATGGCATGACACCGCGGAAGGCATCCGTGATGTTCTTGGCATCAATGACGCTTTTGACACCGATACCCCGGTCAAGGATGATATCCGGGTTGTGAGGCGGGATAATGGTGCCGTAGCCCACCATGAAAATAAACTGGTAGATGACAGAGCTGAGCTGACCGATCATAATGGAGACGATCATTTCCCGTCCGGTGGCCTTGTTCAGAAGCCATGCCACCATTGCGCCGAAAATCACTGCCAGGACTAGGCTCAGACCCATGGAAAATACCAGTGCGCCAACGCCTGTATAGTTCAGGTCCAAGGTCATGACCACCGCCATCTGGGTGGAAATTGCGCCTACCACAATGGCAAAGTTGATGCCCATGCCGCAGGAAACCGGCAGGATCAGGGCCAGCGTAAACAGGATGTTGCGGATAAAGCGGGTATAGACCTCAGAGGACAGATAGTTGAAGCTGACGCCTGAAAGATGGAAAGCAACCACAGTCAGAAGAAAAACCAGAATGGGAACACTATTGTTTTTTATTCTTCTCATTTCTGCTCTCCTTTCTTTCAAAGATAAAGGCGTACAGGATAATGCCGCTGGTCACGATGGTGCGGAACAACTCTGCCATTTCCGGGATCAGCACCGCATTGGCCACAGGAATCGACAGCAGATAGGTGGTCTGGTACAGGAAGGTACCCACCAGCACATTTTTGACAGTGGCTTTGTTATGCACCGCACCGCCGATGACAATCGCCGAAATGGCGGGGAAGCTCATCATAAAGGGGCCGTCATACAGATGCAGGAAGCCGTAGCTCTGGGAGTAGACCACAACACCGATGGCTGCCAGAGCCGTGGACATAATGATGCCGATGGTTCTGTATCGGTTGACATCAAAGCCGCTGATCTGCACAAAGCGCTCATTCTCCGCAATGGCTGAGAAGATCATGCCCGTCCGGGTTTTGGAGAAGGCCCACAACAGAGCGGCCATGCCGAAGAAGAACAGCAGCAGACCGGCTGGAATGACGATCTGACCGATTCGGATCTGCCAGAGGTTATCCAAGATCAGGGCAAAGTAGTTTTCCAGATTGACTCTGGGACGCAGTCCCTGACCACCGATGGGATAGAGCATCTGCAAATTGGTGACCGGCACGAAGGTGTAGAACAGGTTCATAATGGGAATGAAGGAGTAGCCTGCAAAGGTGCCCACGATCTCCTCATTCAGTTTCAGATTGTTCAGGATCTTGGCATACAGCCAGCCAAACACCACCGCCACCAGAACACCCACCAGGATGGACACAAAGAAGCCTGTCCAGGAGGTCATGCGGTAGTTCAGGGCAAAGATCATGCCCCAGAGGCCGGCAGACAGGCCGATGGACATACCAAAATTCCGGCCTGCACCTACATTGATCATAGGGATCAGAGACAGCACAATCACGCCGTTCATCGCCCACTTGATCAGCGCATCATTGATGACACCCACCAGGCTGATATCCACCGCCACAGCCGCAGCCACCAGAACCAGCAGGAACACAGTCATGATCAGCTGGGGAGGATTTACATTTTTAATCTTCATTCTGTTCCCTCCCGTACAGCGAGAATGTGATATCTTCCAGATCCATATTCTTGTCAAAAATCTTGAACACCTGGCCCTGGTACATAACCACCACCCGGTCACAGATCCGGATCAGTTCCTCCAGCTCGCCGGAGGACACCACAACGGTGGTATTGTTTTCTTTGTTGATGGACACCAGAGAATCCAAAATCAATTCCTTGGAGTAAACGTCAATCCCCCGGGTGGGTTCCCCCACAAACAGCAGCTTGGGATGGAAGGTCAGGGCTCTGCCAATGCAGACCTTCTGCTGATTGCCGCCGCTGAGGTTGCGAACCTTCTGGTCTGGGCCGGAACAGACGATATTCAGCTTCTGAATGACCGCATTGACATACTGCGTCACTGCCTTGGTATTCAGGAAGGACAGGGGCTGGCAGTGCTTCAGCTGATAGAATTCCGGATGCTTGCGTTCCGTTCCAAAGATAATGTTTTTCCAAATGGGGCTGTCCAAAAACAGGCTGGTAGTGGCGCGGTCTTCCGACAGGAAGTAAATATCATTCTGGGCCATCTGGGCATTGTTGCCCGGTGTCAGCCGCTGCCCCCGGTAATAGGCATCAAACCGGGCAGGCTTCAAGCCGAACAGGCCCTCAGAGAACTGCTCCTGTCCCTGACCGGCCAGACCGGTGATGCCGATAATCTCCCCTTCATAAATGGCAAAATTCTGCCCGGAGCCCTGAATATTCTGGTATTCCAGCAAAACCGGCCGGTTTTCCTGCTTTTTCTCCCGGGAAGCTTTGACCACTTCCGTGCCCACCATGTCCTCGGCAAAACGATCCACTGAAAACGCTGCTTTTTCATACGCAGAGATCAGCTGTCCATCCCGGAGGATAAACACCTTATCGCACACGTCCATAATCTCCTCCAGCCGGTGGGAGATAAAGATCACCGCAATGCCCGCCGCGGCAATATCCCGCACACAGGCCAGCAGCTTCTGGGTTTCCGTGATGTTCAGAGAGCTTGTAGGCTCGTCCAGAATCAGAAGATGGATCTTGGCATTGTCCAGTTCCCGAGCGATCTCCACGAACTGCTTCTGGTTCAGGGTCAGAAATTCCACATCTGCCCGGGGCGAGATCTCCGTACCGATCCGGCCCAGAAGCCAGGATGCATCTGCTTCATTCTTTTCCTTATCCAAAAGCGCCAGCTCCGGCAGGAGAATGCCCTTTCCCTTGGTGTGCTCTTTGTTGATCTTGATATTCTCCGTAACGGTCATACCGGGGAACAGCGCCAGCTCCTGATGAACCATGGAAATACCGTGTCTGGTGGATTCCATGTGATCCTTGATGTACACTTCTTCCCCGTCCATAAAGATCTGGCCTTCATAGCCACCGCTTTTTGCGATTTTCTCGTGCCCATTCAGCACATTCATCAGCGTACTCTTGCCGGAACCGTTGGCACCGATGAGGCCGTAGACCTGTCCGGCCTGAATTTCCATATTAATATTTTTCAGCACATAGTTTCCGTCAAACTGCTTGGACAGATTTCTGATTTCCAGCATACGAGCCTCCAAATTGTGTCGATATTTGAGACATTATACTAAACATCCGCCCCTTTGTCTAATTATAAAGTCTGATGAAACATCGGCTTTTATTGAGGCTTTCAATAACTTATCGTAAAATCCAGCCAAGGCTGCGCCTCCATCCCCTTTGAAAAAGGGCAACCTAGCCAAAAACAATTCCCCATTTATCCAATTGCATTTGCATCGGATAAATGGGGCTTTTTCTCTTCAGGGCGCTATTCTTCCAGCCCCTTTTCAATCTTGGGGATCAGCAGCCGGTCAGCAGGAAGCCAGGGGACGTCCCACAGGTGTTCCCGGCTCAGCCATTTGGCGCCCAGAGCCTCCTTGAGAACCAGGTGCTCCCCGGTCAGATCGCACCAGTAGCAGTCCATACACAGGTGGAAATCCGGATAATCGTATTCGATCACCCCAATGCGCTTCTGTACTGTGATTTCCGCTTCCAATTCTTCCCGAATCTCCCGTCTCAGTGCCTGCTGGGGTGTCTCCCCCGGCTCTACCTTACCTCCGGGAAATTCCCATTGCCCTTGATTGGGGCCATAGCCCCGGGCCGTCGCCAGAACACAGCCGGGGGCCCGCTGAGAGCGGATCACTGCGGCCACTACCATTACCTGCTTCATAATTCCTCCTCAACACATTCCCGGGATGCCATACCTGCCCCGGGCTTCGATATATGTATCACTGGGATTATACCCCCGCACCTTTCGGATGTCAAACAGAAGTGCTCAACGGGAGATTCACAAATTGTTTGCTTTTTATGCAGGAAAAAGGGGTTGACAAATTCTGCTACCACGATATAATGAACACTGTTCAGATTGGAGGCGATGGTGTGAACACAGTGATAACATCCAAAGAAGATATCCTGAAAACCAGCCGGGAGCTGATCCGGCGGGAGGGGTGGTCTGCCATCAGCATCCGTTCTGTGGCAGCAGCCTGCGGGGTGTCCGTTGGCTCCATTTACAACTACTTTGATTCCAAAGCCGAGCTGACCGGTGCCATTGTGGAAAGCGTGTGGCGTGAGATCTTCCACCGTCCGGAGGATGTGTCCATCTTCCAGGATGTTTGTGCCTGTGTGAGCTGGATCTATGACCGGATGGCCTATGGGCGTGAGCAGTACCCCGGATTCTTCACCCTGCATTCCATTGGCTTCCTGCGGGAGGATCGCTCTGACGGAAAAAAGCTGATGCAGCAGACCTGGCAGCACATTTTGCAGGGACTATGCACTGTGCTCAAGCAGGATGCCAGGATCCGTCCCGATGCCTTTACCCAGCAGTTCACCCCGGAAAAGTTCGCTGATGTTCTTTTTTCCCTGATGCTCTCTGCCCTGCTGCGGCAGGATTACGATCCCACCGCCGTGCTGGAAATCATCCGCCGAACCCTTTATTAGGGTTCGGCCGCAGGAAAGCGCACAGAGGGAAAAATCTTTTTTTACCGCAAACTGAACATAGTTCAGCAAAAAGAAAGGGGTATTTCATGAAAGTAAAACGCAACACATTGCTGCTGCTTGCCTGCCTGGTGTGGGGCGCCGCGGCCTTCAACATTCTGCGCATTGGCCTGATGGCCTATCCACCCTACCGGGGTATCGGCAGCTACCTGCTGTCGCTGCTGGTGTTCACGATTTTCCAGCTGTTTATCTTTGGCAAGCTGGTGATCAAGCACCGGGCAAGAATCGGCAGCTACGCCCAGGAGGAGCGGCATTTCTTTCTTAAATTCTTTGACGGAAAATCCTTCGCCATTATGGCTGTGATGATGACCGGCGGCATTGCTCTGCGCTCCAGCGGCATCGCCCCGGAGCGGTTCATTGCCGTGTTCTACACCGGTCTGGGCGCTTCCCTACTGCTGGCAGGACTGCGATTTGGCTATAGCTTTGGTCAGACGGCATTCTCCGCTTCCAAGGATATAACATAAATAAATATGACAAAATGCAAAAAAGGAGTTTGACTTATGCAAGCAATTGTAGAAACCGTTTTTGATGCCGTCTATTTGGTATCTGTTATCACCATCGGTATCCTGATGATCTGCGGCAGCAAGGGCAACAACCAGTTCCGCCTGTTTGGCTGGATGGCTGTGGTTCTGGGTGCCGGCGATTCCTTCCATCTGATGCCCCGGGCCCTGGCTCTGTGTACCACGGGCCTTGAAAACTTCACCGTACCTCTGGGCATGGGCAAGTGGATCACTTCTGTCACCATGACCGTATTCTATGTTCTGCTGTACTATGTATGGCGGCAGCGTTATCAGGTCACCGGCAAGAAGGGCGTCACCGCTGCTGTCTACGGCCTGGCCGGTCTGCGTGTGGTTCTGTGCATGATGCCTCAGAACCAGTGGCTCAGCGCCAGCTCTCCCCTGTCCTGGGGTATCTACCGCAACATCCCCTTCGCCCTGCTGGGCCTGCTGGTCATCGTTCTGTTCTACCAGAGCGCCAAGGAGCATGAGGACAAGGCTTTCCGCTGGATGTGGCTGACCATCGTTCTGAGCTTCGGCTTCTATATCCCTGTAGTTCTATGGGCTGACACCATTCCCATGATCGGTATGCTGATGATCCCCAAGACCTGCGCCTATGTCTGGACTGTCCTGATCGGCTACAATGCCATGAAGGCACAGCAGTAATTCCCCTCCATCTTCCAAAAGTCGGATCCGTGTCCTTTGGCCGGATCCGGCTTTTTTGCATCCCGTCCCAGGTACACGCCGCTTTTGGTAATATTTCACAAAATCCAGCCGTATATTTCTTCACGCTCAGGAGGAAAAGCCTGGAAACATCCACCATTTTATGATATTATAATAGTATACTTGATGACTATCCGCATTTTTAGGGCATCACCCCATCCATGGAGCGAATGCCGCCCCGCCCATGCCGTGCTGCCCGCATTGACAGGAGGGAAGATTATGGAAAGGAAATGGAAACGACTTCTGTGTCTGCTTTTTGCCGCGGCCATGGTTCTTGGCCTTGCCGCCTGCGGCGCAGACAGCAGCACCGGCGATCCCAACCGCATACAACTGGAGGAATACACCCTGCTGTATAAGGATGCCTGCATCATGGAGGATGCGGAAGGCCGGGATGCCCTGGTGCTGACCCTGGATTACACCAACAACAGCAAAACATCCACCACCTACCTCTGGACCGTCACCGAAGCCGCCACCCAAAAGGGAAATCCCCTGGACTTTGTAGACATCATCACCGATACAGCCTCCTTTACCTCTCTGATGGACAGTCAGATGGTCGAGGTGTCCCCCGGTGCCACCCACGAAATCCACACCGCCTTTGTGCTGACAGGCGCCGATCCTGTGACCATAAAATTTGAACAGATCATTGGCAAGAAAAGCGGTAAGATCACCGTTGACCCCGCCACCCTTCGCCGCCAGGATCCCGTTGTATCCCCCGCCCCAGCCGATGACCCACTGCTTTCCTGGTGGAACGGCGATTGGTACGGCTGGTGGATGGCTGTGGACTGCACCGGCACCTACGCCAATCTGGAAGGAAGCTGGTGGGACTGCATGGCCCAGATCGAGATTGGCAGCGACCAGGTGGGTCTGGTGAAGATCTGGGATGAGACTTATCCTGTGGAGCAGCCCCTGTGCCACGCCGTTGTCAGTCTGAACCCCGCCGGAACCGGCCCCCACGGCACCCTGTATGCCGAGGCCGGGTGGTTTGTCAATGCCGATTTGGTGCACGCCGACTGGATCGTGGATCCGGCTCTGGCAGGCCGCTTTGAGGGCTATGACAATGTCATCTGCATTGACGGCAGCTATACCGCCGACGACGGTACCAGCGGCCTGACCTACTACATCTACCTGCGGCCCTGGGGTCAACTGTGGGATGACATTGCCCAGGAATTCCCCGATGATATCCCCTATTACTACGAAAGCTGGTATCTGCCTCTGGTGCAGGCAGGCCAAAGTGCCCCGGAGCGCATCGGCCCTGAGAAGCCCGCCGATGCCGCCGCCCCCACCATTGCAAGCTAAGCACCCAAACCTCTTTCTCTGTCCCGCCCCCGCAAGGGGGTGGGATCCTGCGAAGGCAGTTTTCCTGAAAGGATGTGACAACCATGCGCCGTTTTTCCCGGATGACCGCCGTTTTTCTAATTTTTCTTTTGCTTTTGCTCAGCGGATGTCAGGCCCAGCAGCCCCCTGCCCTGTCTGCCCCGGCAGAGGAAATTCCTACTGCTTCCGAGATGCCAACAGCACCCTCTTTCGCCCCTATGGACGATCTCCCTGTAGATCCTGCCGCTGAAATCGACCTGGACACGCTGCGATCCGCCATCGCTGCCAGAGATATGCGCTTTGGTTACATTCTCCTGGGATATTTGTCCGACCCTGCGCCGGAGGATCTGACCCCCTGGCTGTGGGAGAACGCAGAAACCACATTGAAGCAGTACCCCTTTCTCCGGCAGATCCCGGCAGAGCGGATCATCAACCGGGAGGGTTTTCTGATTTGTCTGGTTCCCAGGGGTGAAAACGATACTCTGGCCATCAACCGGGTTGACCTTACCACCCCGGATCGTACAAACGCCCAGGTACTTTATCGGTCAGAATCCGGTGAGCCGGTGCTGCTGTTCCTTCCGGAAGCCGTGCCGGATCTGGAAGTTCTCATCACAAACGACCAGGGGGATACCTGCCCCTGGTATCCCATGGTAGGGGAAAGCGGCTGCCTGGTTCCCTGCGTTGCCGGTGCTCGGTGTCTTTCCTGGGATTTTACCGATTACCCCTTCCCGGAACTGAGCCTGTGGCTCCTGGACGGCTGGCTGGGCCCGTCGGCTCTGGGGCTTTCCGGCAGCTCCGATCAAGGGGAATGCTGGTTTACCTTCAGCCCCCAGGGCGATATTTCCTATTCTCTGCTGTTCCGCAGGGAGGAAGAAAGTGCCGGTTCGGTGGATCTTGACTGGCAGTATGTGGATCAGGACGAGCCGGAAGCCCAATGGAGCGGCTGGTGGAGTCTGGCCACCTACCCGGATCAGCCCAGCATGATCACCCTCTCCCTTTCTCTGGTGGGCGGGCGCAGCCGGGAGACCACCGACGGCCCCTTCTATCTCAGCGACACCTACCCTGCCCTCTTCAGCGCCAACGCAGAGCGCCTGGTTCTGGCAGAGGGACTTCACGGTGTTCTGCTGCCCTTCATGTCCGAGGATGCCCCCCTGACCTGGCTGGGGCTGCCTGTGGGGTAGCGATAACAATCTAAGGCAACACCGCACAACTGCGTCTGCGGACAGTAGCGGATCTTTTGCCCCAATCTTGCAGTTTGAAAAACTTGAAATACACAAAGTATTCCTGCGTTTTCCAAACTTTATCTTGGAACAAAATCTCTCGCTGCTGTCTCTTGCCGAATTATGCGGTGCTGCCCTAAGGGAATTTCCAAATTTTCTTTTTTGTGCTATGATGATTTGAAGAAGATACATAGCCAGGAGTCTGGGGTGTGTCTTTCTGGAAAGGAGACTTGATCATGAAGATCAAATGTGAATTTTGCGGAAGTATGATCAACGACACGGAAAGTGTCTGCCCCAGCTGCGGTGCCCCCAACAAAAATGTACGGCGCTCCAGCGGAGACCAGCCCCTGACCATTCAGGAGCTGCGGCAGTGGTACGAAAGCAAGGGACTTCCACCGGAGTCCGTCACCCGGTTCTTTATCGGCAAGGATATCCGGGAGCCAAGGGCCTTTGGTATCTACTTTGACGAGAATACCGGAAACTACATTGTCTACAAAAACAAGGCCTCCGGCCAGCGGGCTGTCCGCTATCAGGGTACAGACGAGGCCTACGCCGTCAACGAACTGTTTCAGCGGCTGAAGCAGGAGATCACCCAGCAGAAAATGAACAACGCCAAAAAGCAGCAGGGTTCCGGGCAAATACCCCCGAAAAAGCCCCAGAAAAGTCTCCCCCGCCGACTGCTGGGACTGGTAGGAAAGCTGGTAGGTGCCTTCGTGGGCTGTATCGTCTTTCTGCTGATTCTGGGGCTGATCGTCACCCGCAATGACATTACCGAAGGCTACTATATCTATGGCAACACCGGCTACTACTACAGCACCACCGCCTATCAGGATCTGAACTGGTTCCGCTTTGATACGAACCAATCTGCCTGGGAAGGCCCCCTGGACACGGTGCCGGAAGCTCTGACCACCAAGAAGCAGGCCAAGGAGCATTTTGTTCAGACGGTCTGGACAAATCGGCTGCCCTGCGATGATTTTGCGGATTCCCTCTACGGCCAGGATCTGGCAACGGGAATGACTGCTGCGGAGGGTCTGTATCAATATGGCTCTGCCGTTTACTTCCATCTGTCCAATGCCTATGACCAGAACTGGTATCAGTACAAAACCGACTGGCAGGCCGTGGATTTCCAGACCCTTCCTCAGGAGCTTCAGCACCCCAGTCTGACCCAGGAGTATCTTCTCCCCAGCAACCACCTTTCCGGTGTGCCGGACTTTACCAAAACCCTGACATATCTGGACTACCACGCCTCCACCATCACCCGGAAGGGCTACTACCGGGTGGAGGATCAGGTGCTGTACCATCTGGGAGATCGGTATGACGAGGACTGGTATCTTTATGAGGATGACAGCTGGCGCCGTGTGGATACCCAGGCCATCCCGGAGCCGCTGACCCACCCCGGCATTGCGGAGGACTTCTATTTTACCCCCACCTGGGATCCCTCCACCCAGTTTACAGACTTTGAGGACACCTCTTACTATCAGGATGCCCAGAAAAAGGACAGCTGGCTCAACGATGACGACAACAGCTACGACTGGGACAGCGGGGATTCCTGGGACAGTGGGGACACCGACTGGGATTCGGACTGGTAGCCCTCTGCCGCACCTGGGGAAGCCAACGGATTCCCGGTTGACAGACGGCATCGGCTATACTATACTGTAGCCAGAAAATCCCAAAGGGATGAAAACCGCCCATCCCTCTGCCCGCTTCCGGCAGAGCCCTGTCGGCGGCCATGCAGATCAAAGGGAGGAACTGATTGATGTCAAAGGAAACATACGCCATCCTGTATTCCAGCAAAACAGGAAACACGAAAATGCTGGCTCAGGCCATCCGGGAGGCTCTGCCCGAGGAGCAGTGCCGGTTCTTTGGGGAGAGTAATGCCGCCCCTGGGGATGCCCAGGCCCTGTACATCGGCTTCTGGACAGACAAGGGCACGGCAGACGAAGCCACCCTGGCCCTGCTGGACAGCCTGGAAAACAAGAACATCTTCCTGTTTGGAACGGCGGGCTTTGGAGAAAGTGAGGCCTACTTCCAGAAGGTTCTGGAACGTGTGAAAACCCACATTGCCCCCAGCAACACCCTTATCGGGGAATATATGTGCCAGGGCAAAATGCCCATGTCCGTCCGGCAGCGGTATGAGAGCATGAAGCAGCAGCCCAATGCCGCCCCCAACCTGGACGCCCTCATCGCAAATTTCGACCGGGCCCTTGCACACCCCAACGAGCAGGATCTTGCCGCCCTGCGGCAGCTGGTTTCCCAGAGCCGGTAATCTTTTATCCATAAAAACAGGGGATCAAGCCGTCGCTTGACCCCCCATTTTTGTAAAATTATCAGCTCAATAGCTGAAAGCCCATAATCACGATACCCAGAACCACCAGTACCACACCGGTGGCACGGTTCAGGGTCTTGGGTTGAGCCTTGTTGGCAAAGACGGCGGCAATGCGAGCCCACAGAAGGGTAAACACCACGCACAGCACCCAAACCAGCACATTGGGTATACCGCCGATGGCAAAGTGGGACACAGCACCGGTCAGTGCCGTGAAGGTCATAATGAACACGCTGGTACCCACAGCGGTTTTCAGCTCATAGCCCATGACGCTGGTCAGAATCAGCAGCATCATCATGCCGCCGCCGGCACCGATAAAGCCGCAGATGGTGCCAATGATGCCGCCGCAGAAGATGGACTGAACCACACGCCGATGGCCGGAGATCTGCCCCATGTTCTCCTTGGTGGTCATCACCGGGCGGACAATGAATTTGATACCCAGCAGGAAGGTCATAAACACAGAGAAGCCGCCCATGGTCTGAGATGGCACCAGGCTTGCCATGTAGCTTCCCAGCACGGTAAAGATCAGGACACTGGCCATCATGATCAGGCCATTTTTAATGTCCAGATTTTTGTTCTTATAATAGGTATAGGCAGAAACCGCACTGGCCAGCACATCCGAGGACAGGGCGATGCCCACTGCCATATAGGGATCCATATTCAAAAAGGTGATCAGCATGGGGCTGATCACAGCGGCGGCACTCATTCCGGCAAAGCCGGTGCCCAGTCCGGCACCCATACCGGCAAAGAATGTCACCAAAACAGTCACAAGAAGTGTCATTGCACATTTTCCTCCATAATCTCATTCAGGTTGTATTCGATCCGGTGCAGGGTTTCCTGGAAGGCGATGCGCTGCTCCTGGCTTACGTTGGCAAAGAGCTTTTCCGAAAAGGCATTCTGGATCTGTCTGCCCCGGGCGATCACCGGCTGCGCCTTTTCCGTACACAGCAGTTCGGTTTTCCGCCGATCCCCCTGGACAGGGTTCCGGGAAAGATACCCTTCCCGCACCAAGCGATCCACATTAATGGACACCAGATTGGCTTTGATGCGCCGGATCTCCACGATCTCGCTGGCAGTTTTGTACTGGGGATGATTTCCCAGGAACATCAAAATATCAAAGGCCGTCTGCGGCAGCCCCAATTCTCTGCACAGGTCCTTGCACACGGTGCTGTAGGCCAGGGATATCTTCTTGGAAATGGTAATACTGGAAATCATTGTCTTTCCTCCATTTTTGAATTGTTCATTTTTGAAGTATTATAGCGTGATATTTATTTAATGTCAATAGTCGAATTTAACAAAACAAGGTCAGGAGAATACTCCTGACCTCGTTTCCATATTCCATATACCGATATATATGCTGATATATCAGCGCAGCACCTTGAAGAACTTTGCCATGGGCTCCACCAGGGCAGCCAGGTTGGCAATGGCTTTGTTCAGGGATTCCAGATCCAGCTCGTTGAGCCGGGTCAGAGTCTGCTCCAGACTGGTCTGGCCGGTGATCACCAGTTCATTGATGCCGTTTACCATGCCTGCAAAATCCACGCTGGCAAGATCCGTGGTGACAACCTCCAGATTGCCCAGCACCGTTTCCAGCTGGACCACCAGGCCGGGGATCTGATCCATAATGCTCTGCACCTGGGGCAGGATCCCCCAAATCAGCACCAGCATCCCCACAAAACAGACCGCTGACACAATGGCCGCCCCGCACATAATGCGGGTATACAGCAGCTGTTTCCGGCTGGATTCCTCCATCTTCTGCATGAGCTCCAGCATTTCCTGTTTTTCTTCCATAGAAATCCCCTTTCTGGCAGTTTTGTTGAGATAATTGTACTCCATCTGCCCGGGAAATGCAAGGTTCTTTTGTGTTTCCCCGGATGCACCTTGTCAAGAGGGGGATTTTATGGTATGATAGCGTTGCATTTTTGAAAGAACAACGGAGGTATCCCATGGGACAATTGGCTTCTGCACTGGATATCCGGCCAGGGATCACCGCCATCATTGGCAGCGGGGGAAAAACCACCCTGATACACGCCCTGGCCCGGGAGCTGTCCCGGCAGGGCCGGGTGATCCTAAGTACCTCCACCAAGATTTTCCCCCCGGAGGGGATCCGTATTCTGCCTGCACCGCCGGAGGATGGCTTTTGCGCCCCGGTATGCGTGGCACTTCCCTGCCCCGGCGGCAAGCTCACCGCCCCGGCTTGCTCCTTTGACGCTCTGGCAGACCGGGCGGATTATGTTCTGGTGGAGGCCGATGGAAGCCGGGGACTTCCCCTGAAGGCCCACGCCCCCCATGAGCCGGTGATCCCTCCCAATAGCAATCCGGTGATCTGCGTGGTGGGAGCCGCAGGGTTTTACCATCCGGCAGACCAGGTCTGCCACCGCCCGGAGGTCTTCGCCCGCCTTGCAGGCATGAAGCTTTCCGATCCTGTCACCCCTTGCCATGCAGCCCGGGTGATTCGGGCAGAGGGGTTTGCCGGGCGGGTATTTCTCAATCAGGTGGAATCCTCCCAGGATCAGGCAGCCGCCCGGGCCTTTGCCGCCGCCTTGGGTCAGCCGGTGATTGCCGGGAGTCTGCACAAAGGAGTTTTTTCATGCTTGTAGTCATTCGGGGTGCCGGAGATCTGGCCAGCGGGATTGCCCTGCGGCTGCACCACTGCGGGATTCAGGTGGTCATGACCGACCTGCCCTGTCCCCTGTCCATCCGCCGCACCGTATCCTTCAGCTCTGCCATTTCTCAGGGCAGCTATACCGTCGAAGATATCACCGCCAAGCGGGCAGACACTGCCCCCCAGGTGCTGGAACTGCTGGATGCCGGTTTTCTGCCGGTGCTGGCGGATCCGGAAGGGCTCTGTATCCCCCAGCTTGCCCCGGATGCTGTGGTGGATGCCATTCTTGCCAAGCGCAATCTGGGAACCCGGATCACCGATGCCCCGGTGGTCATCGGTGTGGGCCCAGGATTTACCGCCGGGAAGGACTGCCACGCCGTGGTGGAGACCATGCGGGGCCACACCCTGGGTCGGGTGATCTACCGGGGCAGTGCGCTGCCCAATACCAACATTCCCGGTTTGATCGGCGGCTACGCCGGGGAGCGGGTACTGCGTTCCCCGGCAGACGGGATCTTTCACAGCCTTCTGTCCATCGGCACGTCGGTTTCTGCCGGGGATGTGACAGGCACGGTGGAAGGTCAGCCCATGTGCTGCACCCTGGACGGCATTCTCCGGGGCTTGATCGCCGACGGCACCCCGGTCACCCGGGGCATGAAATGCGGAGACATTGACCCCCGGGGGGACAGCACCTGCTGCCATCTGGTGTCCGACAAGGCACTGGCCATTGGCGGCGGGGTGCTGGAAGCCCTAATGCATCTGACCAAAACCATGAGGTGATTTTTTGAAAGAGATTCTACGGCAGATTCTCCGGCACATCCATCAGGAGGATCTGGTTCTTGTGACCATCATTTCCCGCCAAGGCTCTGCCCCCAGAGGTGTGGGAAGTCAAATGCTTGCCGGTCAGGCCGGGCTGCTCACCGGCACGGTGGGCGGCGGTGCTGTGGAAGCCTGCGCCCTTGGGAAGGCGAAGGCGCTTCTGGGATCGGGGCAAGGCTGTCGGATGACCCTGGATCTCACCGGCACCACCTGTCACAGTCTGGATATGGTCTGCGGCGGCGGGGTGGAACTGCTGTTTTCTTACATTCCCAAGGGGGATGCCCACTGGCAGAGCCTTGCCGAAAGGGCACTGGAGGCTATGGAAACCCGCCGCCCAGGGACGCTGCTTCTGTCCCACCGTCAGCCCCCGGAGCTGATTTGGGGTGACCCCTCCGCTCCCTACGGCGGCTGTCTTTCCGGGGATGTGTTTCATCTGCCCCTGCCGCTGCCCCAGCGGGTCGTGGTATTCGGCGGGGGGCATGTGGCCCAGGCGCTGGTACCGCTGCTGGCTGCGGTGGATTTTCAGGTAGTTGTGTTTGATAATCGCCGGGAATTTGCCGATCCCGCCCGGTTCCCCCAAGCAAAGCAGGTAATTTGTGGAGATTATGAGAACATCCCCCTCACCCTTTCCCTGGATCCCCAGGATTTTTACATCGTGATGACCCACGGCCACAGCTTCGATTTTGCTCTGGAAAACCAGCTCTTGCGCCGCCCCTTTGCCTACCTCGGTGTCATGGGCTCCCGGCGGAAAACCGCCTCGGTCAATGCCCGGCTGAAAGACGCCGGAGTGGCAGAGGAAGCCATTGCCCAGGTACACACCCCCATCGGCGTTGCCATCGGAGCAGTTACCCCGGCGGAGATCGCCGTGAGCATCGCCGCCCAGTGCATTGCCTGCCGCGCCGCTCAACGAGCCGAAACCATCCACAGCTGCCCCGGATAAGCAAATTCCCCCTCTGTTTCCAAGTACAGAGGGGGAATTTTTTAGGCTGCACCGCAGACGGGATCCTGCGGCCTTGTTTATACTTCTACCAGGGTATATTCTCTGGTTCCGTAGCCCAGAGTGGCAGCAGCTTCAATGGTATGGACACCGTTACGGCTTTCGATGCGCTCAATGAGAGCCTTCTTTCCGGGATCCTGGGAAGCATACACCAGATCCAGGCAGGCCTGGTCAATGGCAATAGGATCCAGAGAAACCAGAATACCCACATCCTGCATACAGGGATCCTCTGCCACGGCGCAGCAGTCGCAGTCCACGCTGAGGTTCTTCATCACGTTCACATAGACGATCTGACCTTTGAAGAATTCCACCACGGAACCGGCGGCATCGGCCATGGATTCTAGGAACCGGTCGTGATCCGCCGTCCAGATCTTCTCCGGTTCTCCGGCGCCATGGATATAAGCCTTGCCGTAGGAAGATGCGCAGCCGATGGACAGCTGCTTCAGCGCTCCGCCGTAGCCGCCCATGGGGTGGCCCTTAAAGTGGGACAGCACCAACATGGAATCATAGTTCACAATGTCCTTGCCCAGATAGTTCTTCTGAATCACCTTGCCCCCGGGAATGTCCACTTCCAGATCCGGCCCCTGGGCATCCAGCAGATCCACCCGGAAGGCCCGGTTCCAGCCGTGGTTATCCAGCAGGCGGCGGTGCTTCTCGGTGGTGTTCCGCTGGCCCTCGTATGCCGTGTTGCACTCCACCACAGTGCCGTCTACATAGTCGATCACCGGCTTCCAGAAGTCGGGCTTCAGGAAATTCTGATTTCCCTTCTCACCGGAATGCACCTTCACAGCCACCTTGCCGGTCAGTGTCTTTCCGGCCCGCTGATACATTTCCAAAACCTTCTCAGGCGTGATCTCCCGGGAAAAATAAACCACTGCACCCATCGTTTTTTCCTCCTATTTTGGAATGATTTCTACACGATATAATATAGCACGCTTTCCCCATTTGTCCAGAAAAAGATCACCGGTCAAGCGGATGCAGACTTTGCCATGCAAGGAAGCCGTCCAAAAAAAGAATCCAAAAAATGCAACACTTTTCCTTTTTTTGCGTTATGATAAGTGAAGAAGAAACAAAGGAGGTGTCTGAGATGGAAGATGCACAGATCCTGGATCTGTATTTTTCCCGCTCGGAGCAAGCCATTGGCGAGACTGCCGTGAAATACGGTGCTTATTGTCACTCCATTGCCTTTCATGTATTGGAGAACAAAGAGGATGCAGAGGAATGTGTCAGCGACACCTGGTTCTCAGCTTGGAATACCATCCCCCCAAAACGCCCCCTGCCCCTTTCTGCCTATCTGGGCCGGATCACCCGGAGTCTTTCCATTGACCGCTGGCGCAGAGCACGGGCCTTTAAGCGGGGCGGCGGTCAGATGACGCTGGCGCTGGAAGAATTAAAGGAGTGCGTTTCCGGGGCGGGATCCTTGGAAAACGAACTGATCCGCCGGGAGACTCTGATGGCTGTGAATCGCTTTCTGGCAGAGCTGAGTGTGGTAGAGCGGAATGTATTTCTGTGTCGGTACTGGTATCTGGAATCCTCCCGGGAAATTGCAGAGCATTCCGGCTTTTCCCAGTCCAAGGTGCGCTCCATGCTCCACCGGATTCGGGGAAGACTGGATACATATCTGGAAAAGGAGGGCTTGCGATGACAGAAATGGAGTTGTTGGAGCTGCTGGGGGATATCCCCAACGGATATATCCGGCAGGCAGATGCTTTCCGGCAGGGACATCTGCGGATCCTGAAAAAGCAGCGCCCCGGGGCGGCAGCCTGGAAGATCCTCTCTGCCGCAGCAATGCTGGTGCTGATCCTGGGAGCAGGATTCCTTGGCTTTCATAACCGACTGACAAAGGCACCTGGCAATTTGACAGATTCGGCTGTTTTGTCCACCCAGGATCAGCAGGAAACACAGCCAGACACCGAAGAATGGCAGCGCATGGTCTTGTGGGAAGATCTGTCATTTTATGACCTGGACACAGGAAATACCACAAACCTATCCCAATTCTGTCAGGACTTGACCCGCAGGAACGGACTGGCGGAAACACCAAAACCCTCCCACTATACCTGTCTGGATCTGGACGGCGATGGTCAGACGGAGTTGGTGGTGGCATTCACAGGATGGGGGGATCCGCCCCATCTGGTATTGGGGGATTTTGACGGCAAACTCTGCGCAGCGGCGTATGATACACCTCAGATGGATCGCCTCAAGGCCGATGGTGTCTTCTATCATGCCGGCATCCGCAGCTGGGCGAAGCTGTACAGAACCGGCGGCGAATGGGCTGTGCAGACACTGGAAGAAGACCATTCCCATGCGCCGGATGCGATTTGGACACAGTGGGTGTCTGCGGGTACAGAAGCAGAGCCGGAGGCAGCAGCCAATACCGAAAAGGTCACACCGGAACTGCTTATGCGCCAAGCCCACGCAGATTTAACATTCTGGAAGGATGGTGCTGAGGTTTCCGTTCCGGCAAACCTTTTCATTGGTGACGGCTATTCCCTGTACATCCCCCAGGAGGACTGGGTCTATGAACAGATCGACTACCATGGCATTCCGGCAGACCGCTGGGTATGTACGGGAACAGCTGCGGATGGGCTTGGGCAAAACAGCACCGCCGAACCCACCCAGCTGACCATCCTGTTCCGGCCCGGAACGGACTACCAGGACATCTGGGACTGGGTAATAGCGGTAAATCCCCAATGGAACATGGTTCAGAATGCGCGAGGCTCGCTGTATGCGGATACGGAAACGGTGAATTTCTTCCCCGCGGAAACCGGTTTCATTGTCTGTATTCTGGAAACACCGCTCTTTGGGACGGAAGGGCTGGGAATCCTTGGAGCAATGTGGCAGTCCTTCAATGGCTGGCCCAGTACGCTTACGGGGTTCCGCCACCGGGATCCGGAGGCATCCTTTACCCTGAACCGCTATCTGGATGCTCAGCAGCGATGGGAGGAATATGCGGTGGAAACCCAGCTTTACCGGGCGAAGGGGTATTCCACCTATATCCCAAAGGAGGGCTTTGAAGCGGAAGATATCCTCTATGGCGGACTGCCGGCGATCCGCTGGGTATGCCGGGAAAACCGAGAGGTTTGGTTTGCGGTGGTAAAATTGGATACTCAGGATTTTGACCAGGCGATCCAATGGGGTTTTTCCGCAGGCGGCTCAGATTACGGCCTTTATGAGGACGCCAGCGGCGGCGTTTCGGGAAGCAGTACAGACGGTTCTGCATATTTGAGTATGCAATTCCATAAAAGTTACAACAGCAGCCTATACGCCGCCATCCGTCATTACCCCCTTGCGCAAACAGACAACCTGGCTGGCTATGTGAAACTCATGGACGATCAGTTCCAGACTGAGTAGCCTGATAACATCAAACCGCCGGTGGCTGGATCTTGATATGCTCCCTCTATGAGAGACAGTGAAATAAAACACTGTCATCATGGAGGGAGCATTTGTATGTCCAGGAAACAGAAAAAGAGTGCGGAAGAAAAAGTAAAGATCATCAGGCAATATCT
>Ga0129314_1000972_pt1 | contig 23639 bp, 15 predicted proteins | sample O1111metagenome_FD_94431 | JGI IMG/M metagenome (GOLD analysis project Ga0129314, IMG submission 94431) | Orangutan individual fecal microbial communities from fecal samples from Wisconsin, USA - O1111 metagenome | ecosystem: Host-associated > Mammals > Digestive system > Large intestine > Fecal... | reverse complement strand
CCTGACGCTGCTGCGGGTCATGCGGGCCCACGGCGTGCGGGATCTGGTGTTCTCCTCCTCCGCCACGGTGTACGGCGATCCGGAGACGGTGCCCATCCGGGAGGACGCGCCGCTGTCCGCCACCAACCCCTACGGCGCCACCAAGCTGTTCATCGAGCGCATCCTCACCGACTGCTGCCGGGCGGACCCGTCCCTGAACGTGGCCCTGCTGCGGTACTTCAACCCCATCGGCGCCCATGCGTCCGGTCTCATCGGCGAGGACCCCAACGGCATCCCCAACAATCTGGTGCCCTACATCGCCAAGGTGGCGGCGGGACAGCTGAAGGAGCTGCACGTGTTCGGCGGCGACTATCCCACCCCCGACGGCACCGGCGTCCGGGACTACATCCATGTGGTGGATCTGGCCCGGGGCCACATCGCGGCCCTGAAAAAGCTGCGGGAGAACTGTGGTCTGTTCGTCTGCAATCTGGGCACCGGCCACGGCTACAGTGTGCTGGAGGTGCTCCACGCCTACGAGCGGGCCTGCGGGAAGACGCTGCCCTACGTGATGGACCCCCGCCGTCCCGGCGACGTGGCGGCCTGCTGGGCGGACACCGCCAGGGCGAAGGCGGAGCTGGGCTGGGAGGCCCAATACGGCATCGACGAGATGTGCGCCTCCTCCTGGAACTGGCAGAAGCACAATCCCCAGGGCTACGGCCCCTGGGAGTGATACTGATTCTTGATGAAAGAGTTTCATCAAGAATCCCGCGTGCTGCGCACGCTCGAATTGTGCAGCGGCACAATTCGACGTCTCATAAAAACTGAATGCGCTTCGCGCTATAAAACGGTTTGAACCGTTTTCATCAGTTTTAGTATGACAACAGAAAACGATCCCCCGGAAGCCTGACTTCCGGGGGATCGCTGTTGTTGGGACGCGGTCACAGGGGGAGAAAATGGAGAAGCAGGGAGAAGAGCTGGGGAAAGAGCAGCATCACGCCGATGAGGCGGCAGATCTGCAGCACCACCAGATTGGTGCTCTCCACCCCCAGGTCGGCGGCGATGAGGGCCATCTCCGTGGCCCCGGCGGGGGAGAGGGACAGCATGGCCTCCTTGGGAGGCAGATGAAAGACCCGGCTGATGACCCAGCCCATGCCCACGCAGCACAGAATGTAGCCCAGGCACAGCACCACGGCGGGGACCACCATCTGACGCAGGCGCAGGAGCTGTTCCAGCCCCACGGTGCTGCCGATGCAGCAGCCGGAGATCACCTGGGCCACCCGGCGGAGCCACATGGGCATGGGCGGCGTCTTTCCGGCGATCTTCAGGGCGGCCACCGCCACCATGGAGAAGGACATGGCCCCGGCGGGGATGCCGGACCAGCGGCCCACAAGGCCGGCGCACAGGGCGACGCCCAGCGTGGGCAGGAAGGGCAGCAGCGGCACATGAGTGTGGGCCGGAACGGGCCGCTCCCGGGACTGGACCGCTCCGGAGGCGGCGTCCCGTTCCAGCAGCCGGTCGGACAGCAGGACGATGGAGGGCAGGCAGCCCATGCCGAACAGCATCCGCACGAACTGCATCACCGCCACCACGGAGCTGTCGGCGCCCATGTCCATGGCGATGAGGGGCGTGTCGGACATGCCGCCGGGCATGGCGCACAGGAGGCTGGTCAGCAGGTCCAGGCTGGTGAAATGATAGATAAAGGTGCCCACCGCCAGATTCAGCAGGAAAAAGCTGCCCATGACGGTGAGATACGGCCCGATGATCTTCGGCAGATGGCAGATGTCCTCCCGGGTGACCATGCAGCCGATGTACGCGCCGGTGAGCACCTGGGCCGCCACCCGGATCTGGGGCCACATATAGGCCTGTCCCGTGGTGACGCTGAGAGCGGCCACGGCGATGATGGCGCCCACCAGCATGCCGCCGGGCACCCTGCATTTCAGAAGCAGAAGACCGCCGGCCGCTGCCGCGGCGGCTGTCAGAATGATCCACATATCGTTCCCTCACAGAAGGCTGCTCTCCGTACCCAATGGCGGAGGGCAAAACTTTAACGCGTTTTTTACATTTGGAAAGATCCCCTTGACCAACGCCGGTATCAACATATAATGATATGCGAACATTCCACGGGTGTCAATGTGGCATTATCTGATGTTTTTCGGGTAAAACAGGAGAATTATGGGAGTTTTGACCACGGGGAACGCAACATTTTTCGAAGGACCGGAACCGCCGCCCGCTTCCGGCTGGAGGGCGGCGGCTCCGCCGGCTGTGAAAAACTGAAGAAAATTCCAGAAAAAACCTGTCAAAAATCCCATATCTGATGATTTGACTTTCCGGTATACGGACGATATAATACGATATGATCAAAAAATTGGATTTTGCGCTGTTTTTGAAAATGCTGCATGCAAAATGGAAACTGTTTCCAGACAGCGGAGGCGGAGAATCCCAAAACGTGGAAAAGAGGATGAAACCATGTCGCTGTCGCGGTACCGCGGTCAGATCATTTTAATGGTGGACGTATGCCTGATCTTCGTGTGCAATTTCCTGCTGTTTCTCCCCAACCTCATGAACAAGGATATCCAGCTGAAAAACCTGGTGGCCCATATCGGGCTGCTGACGCTGTGCGTACTGGTGTTCCAGCTGCTGTTCAAGACCTACAACAGCCTGTGGCGCTACGCCGAGAGCCGGGAGTACTTCGTGCTGCTGTCCGGCGTGGCCCTGGGCTTCTCGCTGTACGCCGCGGTGAACCTGCTGTTGGACACCAATTCCATCTGGATCACCCAGGCCCTGACGGGGTCCGCCCTGGCCCTGCTGGACATGCTGGGCATCCGGTTCCTCTACCGCATGTACCGCCGCAGCACCACCGGACGCCGGGGAAAGGGACGGCGGTACGTGGCCATCGTGGGCGCCGGAACGGCGGGCGTGACGCTGCTCAGTGAGCTGAAGAGCAATCCGGAGGGCAGCTACATCCCCTACTGTCTGGTGGACGACGCGCCGGACAAGATGGGAAAGCGCATCCAGGGCACGCCGGTGCTGGGGCCCGTCAGCGCCCTGCCGGAGCTGCTGCAGGACACCCCGGTAACGGACGTCATCCTGGCCATCCAGAATCTGGACGCCCAGCGGAAGACGGAGATCCTGCGGCTGTGCGCCGCAACCAGCTGCCGGATGCACATTCTGGCGGACCCGCTGACCCAGCTGAGTCAGCAGGGGAAAGGCGCCGCCTATACGTCCCAGATGCGGGAGGTGCAGGTGGAGGACCTGCTGGGCCGGCAGACCGTCCGGCTGGACAACCCCCGCATCGCGGAGTTCATCCGGGGAAAGACGGTGCTGGTAACGGGCGGCGGCGGCTCCATCGGCTCGGAGCTGTGCCGTCAGATCGCCGGATACCGGCCCAAGCGGCTGGTGATCCTGGACATCGCCGAGAACAGCACCTATGAACTGCAGAACGACCTGCTGCACATCCACGGCGGGGCGTTTCCCCTGTCGGTGGAGATCGCCTCCGTCCGGGACCGGCGGAAGATGGACCGGATCTTCGCCCATTACCGCCCGGAGATCGTGTTCCACGCGGCGGCCCACAAGCACGTGCCGCTGATGGAGAACTGCCCCGAGGAGGCGGTGAAGAACAACGTCTTCGGCACCTACAACACCGCCCTGTCCGCACGGAAGTACGGCGCGGAGAAATTCGTCCTGATCTCCACGGACAAGGCCGTGAACCCCACCAACATCATGGGCACCACCAAGTACCTGTGCGAGCAGGTGCTCCAGGGCCTCCGGGACGGCGGGAAGACGGAGTTCGCCGCCGTGCGGTTCGGCAACGTGCTGGGCTCCAACGGCTCGGTGATCCCCCTGTTTAAAAAGCAGATTGCCTACGGCGGTCCTGTGACCATCACGGACAAGCGGATTATCCGGTACTTTATGACCATCCCCGAGGCGGTGCAGCTGGTGCTGGAGGCGGGGTCCTTCGCCCACAGCGGCGAGGTGTTCGTGCTGGACATGGGGGAGCCGGTGCACATCCTGGACCTGGCGGAGAAGCTGATCCGCCTGTCCGGCTACGTCCCCTATGTGGATATCCGCATCGAGGAGATCGGCCTGCGGCCCGGCGAGAAGCTGTATGAGGAGTTGCTGACCCGGAGCGCCGGCCTGCGCCGGACGGAGAATCAGAAGATCTTCGTGGAGCAGAAGCCCGCGGTGGAGGAGAGCGAGCTGCGGAGCTGGATGGAGGAGCTGGCCGCCGTGGTGGAGAGGGGCACCCGGGAGGAGATCTTCCGGGAGCTGCACGCCCTGGTGCCCACCTTCCGGGAGCCGGAGGAGGTGAACCGGGAGGCCATCGCCGCCGTTCAGGCAGGGGAGGCCGCCCGCCTGGAGGACCTGAAAGTGGTACTCCTGGTATAATTTCTGCCGTACAATACCGGTTGTTTTCAAAAACTGCCGGAGGACCTGGGTTTCCGGGCGCGCCCGGAAGGAAAGAATTGAGGATCAGCACATGAAAAAAGGAGCAAAGATCGCCCTGGGCATCGCGGGGGCGCTGGTGATCGCCGGCGGCGCCGCGGCGGCCTGGCAGTGGAACAACATCACCGCCGCCCGGTATGGCCTGACCATGGACCGGGATACCATCGACCAGCGGCTGCAGGAGAACGCCAAGGCACTGGACGACGCCATGGACAAGTACAACGTGCCCAAGTACGAGATCACGGAGGACGAGCTGTCCCAGCTGACCGACGGTACCCTGGACGCCCAGGACGTGGCGAAAAAGCTGCTGGAGGGACAGGCGCCCTCCGGCGAAGCGGAGGAGAAGCGGGAGACTGCGTCCTCTTCCGGTACGTCTGCCTCCGGCAGCGCCGCCAAGGAGGAGCTCTCGGCGGAGGAGAAGGAGATCCAGGAGCTCATCGCCACCATGTACGTGCTGCGCAGCACCTATGTGGGCAAGCTGGAGGCGGTGGTGCAGTCCGCCATTGACGAATATGCCTCCGGCGACATGACGCCGGAGCGCCGCACCGAGGTGGTCTACGAGCGGTTCGACGAGCTGCAGGCCATGGAGAAGGAGTGCGATGAAAAGGTGGCGTCGGTGGTGTCCCGGCTGCGGGAGCTGTTGAAGAAGACGGGACAGGACGATACGCTGGCAAAACAGGTGGAGGAGACCTATCAGCAGGAGAAGAGCCTGAAAAAAGCGGCGTACATCCAGGAATTCCAGAACGGCTGACCGGAGAGGACCGGATGATCGATCTGCACTGCCATATCCTTCCGGGGGTGGACGACGGGTCCGCCACGGAGGAGGAGAGCGGCATGATGGCCGCTCTGGCGGCGGACAGCGGCGTCACCGCCATCGCCGCCACACCCCACTGCAACGTGCCGGGGCAGTTCGGCAATTACGCCGGACCGGAGCTGAAGGCCAGCTTCACCGCCCTGGCGGCTTTGCTGCGGCGAAAAGAGATCCCGGTGCGGCTGTATACCGGCATGGAGGTCTTCGTCACCCCGGAGGTGCCGGAGCTGATCCGGCGGGGAAAGCTGCTGACCCTGGGGGGCAGCCGGTATCTGCTGGTGGAATTCGGCTTTGACGAGCCCCTGGCCTTCGCGGAGGAGATGCTCTCCGCCGTCCGGGGAGAGGGGCTGGTGCCGGTGGTGGCCCACCCGGAACGGTACCGCTTCGTGCAGGCGGACCGGCAGCGTCTGCTGCGGTGGGCCAGGGAGGGCTATGTGATCCAGGTGAACAAGGGCAGCCTGTTCGGCATGTTCGGCCGCCGGGCGGCGGACGTGGCCCACTGGTGCCTGGGGGAGGGATGCGTCCACCTCATCGGCAGCGACGCCCACAGCCCCTTCCGGCGCACTACCCGCCTGCGGGACGTCTGGGAGTACACGGCGGACTTCGACTCGCCGGAGATCGCGGACTTTCTGTTGGAGGAGAATCCGGCCCGCATCCTGCGGGACCAGCCGGTGCGGCCGGTGCTGTCGGCGTTCTGACGGCGCCGTGAAGAGATCAGTTTCCTGAGGAGCGATTATGAAAAGATTACGGATTATCACCCTGATATGTCTGATCCTGTCGGCGGTGCTGATGGCGGCGGCCACCGTGTCCGCCCGGCTGCGGCAGGACGATACCCTGCCGGAGATCCGCTGTCCGGAGGAGCCGCTGGTGATCGCCATGGCGGAGGCGGAGGACGACAGGCGGCTGCGGGACGTGACGGCCTGGGACGAAAAGGACGGCGACCTCACCGGCCGCGTGCTGGTGCAGAGCGTGGAGAAGACCGTGGGCGGCAGCACCGCCTCCGTGACCTACGCCGTGTCGGACAGCGACAACCATGTGGCCACCTGCACCCGGGAGGTGCAGTACACGGATTATCAGCCGCCCCGGTTCGCCCTGTCCCGGGAACTGCGGTATCCGGTGGGCAGCACCGTCCGGGTGAAGGACCGGCTGACGGCCTGGGACGCGCTGGACGGCGACCTGTCCGACCGCATCCGGGTGATCTCCAGCAACACCAATACCGCGGCCCAGGGCAGTTATCCCGTCACCTTTGAGGTCACCAACAGCCTGGGCGACACCGCCTCCCTGACCCTGGAGATCCAGGTGAAGAATCAGGAGGCGGGTGAGCCGGAGATCCGGCTGAGCCAGTATCTGGTCTACCGGAAGCAGACGGACGATTTCCGGGCCATGGACTATGTGGAGTCCGTCTCCGGCGGCAGCGGGGAGGACGTGGCGGTCCAGATGCCGGAGGGCGGCCTGACGGCGGGCGTGAGCCGGGTGGAATACCGGTGCGCCGGCAGCGGCGGCGCCGTGGGCACTGCGGTGCTCTACGTGGTGACAGAGTGAGAGGAGAAGCCATGGAAGAACAACAGATGTTCCGGTGGACGGAGCTGAATCCCGTCTGCCTGCTGCGGCGGCTGGCCCGGGAACTGCCGCTGATCCTGGCGGCGGGCCTGACGGCGGTGCTGCTGTGCCTGGCGGCGATCCAGATGTTCTGGAAGCCGTCCTATACCGCCTCTGCCACATTGGCGGTGAATGTGAAGAGCAGCAGCTACACCTCCGTCCTGTCCAATCTCTCCACGTCGTCGGAGATCGCGGACACCTTTACCCAGCTCTTTGCCAGCAATATGTTCAGCGCCGTGGCCAAAAGCCAGCTGGGGACGGACAGCCTGCCAGGCACCCTGACGGCCTCCGTGATCCCGGAGACCAATCTGCTGACCCTGCGGGTGACGGCGGACTCTCCGGAGGACGCCTTCCGGACGCTGCGGCTGATGCTGGAGAACTACGACACCGTCTCCGAGCACGTGTTTCAGAATGTGGTGCTGAAGGTGCTGGACAGCCCCAAGATGCCCGCTGCCCCCTCCAATCCCGTGAACCGGGGCGGCCTGATGAAGCGGGCCTTTGTGCTGGGAGCCGCGGCCATGGCGGTGCTGGTGCTGGGACTGTCCGTCCTGGCGGACACGGTGCAGACCTCCGCGGCGGTGCAGCGGAAGCTGGACCTGAAGCTGTTCGGCACGGTGCACCATGAGGAGAAGAACAAGACCCTGCGGACCCGGATGAAGCAGGTAAACAAGGGATTGCTGATCACCATGCCGGTGGCCAGCTTCCATTTCACGGAGGAGGTCTACAAGCTGGCCACCAAGCTGAGCTACGCCCTGCGGGGCGGGGAGCGGAAGGTGGTGCTGGTGACCAGTGTGCTGGAAAACGAGGGCAAGTCCACCGTGGCGGCCAACCTGGCCCTGGCGCTGGCCGGGGAGGGGAAAAAGGTGCTGCTCATCGACGCGGACCTGCACAAGGCGGCCCAGTACAAGCTGCTGCGCCACAGGCCCCGCCGGGAGCTGGCGGACGTCATCCAGGGACAGGCGGACTATGAGCCGGAGTACCTGGAGCGGGAGCGGCTGTACACGCTGCTGTCCATGAAATCCAGCAGCGGCGCGGCGGAACTCATCGCCTCCGACGGCATGGCGGAGCTGCTGCGCCGGGCCCGAAAGGAGATGGACTGCGTCATCGTGGACTCGCCTCCCGTGGCGCTGTTCTCCGACGTGGAGGCGCTGGCGGATCTGGCGGATCTGTCGCTGCTGGTGGTGCGGCAGGACTGCGCCTCCGCCCGGCAGATCAACGACACGGCGGACATGCTGGACAAGTGCGGCGCCAGGCTGCTGGGCTGCGTGTTCAACGACGTCCGCAGCATGCCCTTCTCCAACGACCACCACGGCTATGGCTACGGCTATGGCCGGAAGTACGGCTACGGGTATGGCTACGGCTATGGATACGGATACGGACAGAGCCGGAAGGCTTCCGGGAAAAACAGCGGGAAACCGGCGGAGGAGACAGATGGAAGATCATAAAATCGACCAGACGGAAGCGGAGAAGATCGATCTCATCCGTCTGCTTCAGGAGTTCGGCCGGGCATTGCGGCGGCTGATCTGGCTGCCGGTGATCCTGGCGCTGGCGCTGGGCTGCCTTTCCGGCCTGCGCAGCTGGCGCAGCTACCGGCCCATGTACGCCTCGGAGGTGACGTTCACCATCCGGATGGCGGACACCACCCTGACGGATATCTCCGGCTCCACCAGCTATTACAGCAAGGCCACGGCGGAGCAGCTGAGCAAGACCTTCCCCTACATCCTCCAGTCGGACCTGATGCGGTCCATGCTGCGCCGGGAGATGGGAACGGACTGGGTCAACGGCTCCGTCACCGCCCGGACGGTGAGCAACACCAATCTGTTCACCCTGCGGGTCACCAGCTCCAGCGCCCAGGACGCCTATGACATCCTCTGCACCGTCATCAAGGTGTATCCCCGGGTGGCGGACTACGTCATCGGCACCACCTGCATGGATCTGCTGACGGAGCCGGCTGTGGCCGCGGCGCCTTACAACGAATTCCGCCCCGTGCCCACTATCGTCAAAGGGGCCATTATGGGCGCGCTGCTGGGACTGCTGGGCGTGCTGGCCTACGCCGCCACCCGCAGCAGCATCCGGGAGGCCGGCGAGATCCATGAGAAGCTGAACCAGACCTGTCTGGCGGTGCTGCCGAAAGTCACCTTCAAGCGCCGCAGCCAGGCGGTGAGCCAGATGGTCTCCATTCAGAACGAGAAGATCTCCGGGGCGTTCCAGGAGAGCGTCCGGAGCATGCGCATCAAGTTCCTGCGGGAGGCGGAGAAGCACGCCGCCCGTGTGGTGATGGTCACCAGTACCCTACCGGGGGAGGGCAAGACCACCGTGGCGGTGAATCTGGCCCTGACCCTCAGCCGCAACGGCGCCCGGGTGATCCTGGTGGATCTGGACCTGCGGAATCCCTCGGTGAAAAAGGCCCTGGGCGTCACGGCACCCTCCAGGGGGATGCCGGAGCTGCTGGACGGGGACAAGGCCAACGTTCTGGACTGCCTGCTGCCGGTGGAGGGCACCTCTCTGCGGCTGCTGGCCGGCGACGAGGCCGCGGCGGACGCCCGCCGTCAGACCGGTTCCCGCCGGCTGGCCGCCCTGCTGGAGACCCTGCGGCAGGAGGCCGATTTCATCGTGCTGGACACGCCGCCCTGCGGACTGGTGGCGGACAGCGCCGCCATGGCCCGGTCGGCGGATGGCATCATCTATGTGCTGCGCTCCGGCGTGGCCCAGGTGTCCCATGTGATGGACAACCTGCAGCTGCTGTCCGACAGCGGTACCCGTCTGCTGGGCTGCGTGCTGAACGGCAGCCAGGGCGGCCGCGGCGGCTACGGCTATGGATACGGGTACGGCTACGGCGGATATTACGGCAAGTACAGCTCTCGCCACGGAAAGCGGATGGAGGAGAAGGACAAGGGCAGCACCGTATAACGCGGCAAGAGCGGTTATGGACGGCGCAAAATTTCTGCAAAGCGCCGCCGATGCATTTGTGCGGTGCTGCCCAGGATATAACCGGTCCGGCGGAGCCGCGCGGGGATCTCCTGCGCGGCTTCCTGCGCCCGGATCATGAGAAAGGGGGAACGCGGGTGGAGCCTGCAAAAAAGATCGTGGACAGCGCCGTGTTCCTGCCGGTGATCCAGGAGCTGACGGCGGAGGGCCGGGAGCTGGTCATCACCGTGACCGGGGGCAGCATGACGCCCTTCCTGGTCCACGGCCGGGACCGGATCCGGTTCCGGAAGCCGGACCGTCCCCTGCGGCGGGGAGACATCGCCTTTTTCCGCCGTCCCGACGGGGCCTGCGTCCTCCACCGGGTCTGCCGGGTGGAGAAGGACGGCAGCTGCTGGTTCTTGGGGGACGCCCAGCAGATCGAGGAGGGGCCTGTGCCGCCGGAGGCCATCTTCGCCGTGGTGACGGAGGTGTTCCGCAAGGGGAGGTGGCTGGGTCCCGGCGATCCCATGTGGGAGTTTTTCGCCCACGTCTGGCTGCGGCTGCGGCCTCTGCGGCCGCTGCTGCGGCGGGGATACGGCGGGGCGTCCCGCCTTTGGAAGGGAGGCGGCCATGGACCGGAAGAAAACATCTGAGGATCGGGCGTCCGGAGGCTCCGCCGCCCTGAAGATCCTGCTGGACCGCTGGCGCAGCGGCACCTTCGGGGAGATCCTGGAGGACTGGCGCTGGATTCTGACTTACACCCGGCGGTACCGGTGGGCGGTGGTGTGCTACACTCTCTGCGGCGTGGCCAGCGCCTCCCTGAGCCTGCTGTCCGCCGTGGCCCAGAAATTCACCATCGACATCATCACCGGACGGGACACGTCCCGTCTGGCCGCGGCGGCGGCCATGATGGTGGGCGCCATGCTGGTGAGCCTGCTGCTGCGCAGCGTCATCTCCCGGGTGTCCGCCCGCATCGGCCTCAGCGTCAGCAACGACATCCGGGCGTCCGTGTTCGACAAGGTGCTGGAGGCGGACTGGCTGGAGATCAGCCGGTATTCCAGCGGCGACATCCTCAACCGCTTCAGCGGAGACGCCGGCACGGTGGCGGGAAACGCCGTCAGCTGGCTGCCGGACGTGGTCATCGGCGTGTACACCTTCGCCGCCACTTTCTGCGTCATCTGGCACTATGATCCGGTGATGGCGCTGCTGGCTCTGGCCAGCGCCCCGTTCCTGCTGGTGAGCTCCCGGTTCCTCATCCGCCGGATGCGGCGGCACAACGAGGAGATGCGGGAGATGAGCAGCCGTCTCATGTCCTTCGAGTCGGAGACCTTCGGCAATCTGGACACCATCAAGAGCTTCGGCCTGACGGACCGCAGCGGCCGGAAGCTGCGGGGCATCCAGGAGGAGTACCGCCGGGTGAGCCTGGCCTACAACCTGTTCAGCATCCAGACGGAGGCCGCCCTGTCCCTGCTGGGCTCCGCGGTGCAGTTCACCGCCTTCGGCTACTGCCTGTACCTGCTGTGGTCGGGACGCATCGCCTACGGCACCATGACGCTGTTCCTGTCCCAGAGCGCCCGGCTGTCGTCTACCTTCAACAGTCTGGTGAAACTGGTGCCCGGCTTCCTCAGCAGCTCCGTCTCCGCCCACCGCATCCGGGAGCTGACCCAGCTGCCCCGGGAGCCCCGCATCCCGGAGAGCGGCGAGCTGGACGCCGAGGCCCCGGCGGGATTCGAGGTGCGGATGGAGCAGCTGGACTTCCGGTACGGCCTGGGAGAGCCGGTGATCCGGGACTCCGCGTTCCTGGCCCGGCCCGGAGAGATCGTGGCCCTGGTGGGGCCGTCGGGGGAGGGCAAGACCACCATGATCCGCCTGATCCTGGGTCTGGTGCGTCCGGAGACGGGCAGGGCTTTCCTGCGGTCCGCCTCCGGCAAAGAGGTGGAGATGAACCCGGAGACCCGGCATCTGTTCTCCTACGTGCCCCAGGGCAACACGGTGATGTCCGGCACCATCGTGGAGAACCTGCGGATGGTGAAGGAGGACGCCGGGGACGAGGAACTGGAGGAGGCGCTGCGCCTGGCCTGCGCCTGGGACTTCGTCTCCGCCATGCCCGAGGGCATCCACAGCGCCGTGGGCGAGCGGGGCAGGGGTCTATCCGAGGGACAGGCCCAGCGCATCGCCATCGCCCGGGCCATCCTGAAGGACGCCCCCATCCTGCTGCTGGACGAGGCCACCTCCGCCCTGGACGTGGCCACGGAGCGGCGGGTGCTGCGGAACATCATGGCCTGCCGCCCCGGCAGGACCTGCATCGTCACCACCCACCGGCCCAGCGTGCTGAGCATGTGCAGCCGGGTCTACCGGGTGACGGACCGGCGGGTGACGCAGCTTTCGGCGGAGGAGTCCGGCCGCATGGCCATGGAGTTCTGAACGCCCGGACGGAGAAAAAAGGCAAACCATCGGGAATATGGAAAATTTAACTATTTGAAAAGCAGTTTATTATTGCCTATTTGAAAATGCTGTGCTATAATCAAACTGCTTATATCCAGCTGTACGGCTGGACATGCTTGTGAGCTCCCCGGCGGGAAAACGGTCCCGGACAGGGATACCCGCCGGTGCTGCCGATCATTGTGAATCATTGCAAATGGAGGTAAGAGTATGCGTAAACACAGAGTCTTGGCAGGGATTCTGACAGTGATTATGCTGCTGGGAACCATGCCGACTGCCCTGGCTGCTGAGAAAGACGAGGATGTCGCCAGCAGAAATCCCGATCCCATTGTGTATTCCAACGGGGTCATTCTGGGCAAGACGGCCACTTCCCTGAGCGGAACCCAGACTACCGTCAACCTGACGGTCTCCGCGCCCACGGACCAGAAGCCCGTGGCGGTGGAGTTCGTGCTGGACGGCACCCAGAGCCTGTTCCCCGACAAGAACAGCACCGGCGCTGACAAGGCCAATATCGACGCCGTTGCCACCGCTGTCTGCAATGCCCTGCAGGGCAAGAACGCCTATGTGGGCATCACCGTTTTCGGCCGTAGCGCCTGGACCGCCCTGTCCATGCAGGCGGTGCCCTCCGCAGCCAACCTGGATCTCAGCACCAGCGTCATCCGGGAGCTGCTGGACCCCAACCAGGTGGGCACCAACGTGGAGGCCGGCCTGAAGAAGGGCCTGGAGGATCTGGCCAAGGCGCCGTCCAACGCCGCCAAGTACCTGGTCCTGGTGACGGACGGCGGCAGCTACTGGTGGATGAACGGCAATACCCCCGCCAACAACCAGTACACCACCGCCGACGGCGTGCCCGTTTACATGCAGAACAACGAGGCTGCTGAGGGCGGCTACACGGAGCTGGCCAGCCTGAGCGAGCTGTCCGCGGCTGCCGCGGCGGGCAATCTGCCCCGCTCCGGCCGGACCATCTCCACCTCCTCCGCCGAGGCCCTCAGTGAGGCCGTGAAAGCGGTGAAGGCGGACTCCACCCTGTACACCAGCTTCGAAACCGGCGTCTACTACGCCTATGAGGAGCTGAAGGCGATCCCGGAGGACATCCAGCTCATCACCGTCAGCGCTCCCTATTATGCCAACGACGGGAAGCTGACCGCCCTGAACCAGCTGGCCGGGGAGTTCATCTCCGAGGCCAATCAGCTCAGCGACAAGAGCTATTCCCTGTCCGCCCAGTCCATGGAGACCATCGCCAAGGCCATTGCCGGCGCCGTGCAGACCGTGGTCCCCGCCGGCAGCACCATCGTGGACTTCATGGGCAAGGACACCACCCCCGAGGCCTATGACTTCGACCTGGTGACCACCGCCAGCGTCACGCTGACCGTCAACAGCGATGTCATGACCGCCACGCTGAAGAAGACCGGCGATTACTACAGCGCCACCTTCACCGACGGCTCCGTGATGAAGTACTATCCCGACTCCAGCAAGGGCGAGTATTTCTCCCTGAAGCTGGGCAAGGATCTGCTCCGCGGCCAGAAGCTGAACATCTCCTACACGGAGAAGCTGTCGGTCTATGACAAGACGGAGAGCGTCACCCACTCCGTCCACACCAACGTGCAGGCCTATCTGAACACCGACCTGACCGGCGCCTCTGCGGCGGACGTCATGCTGTTCCCCGATCCCGTCCTCCGGTACTCCTTCTACACCGGCGGCGGTGGCGGTGGCGGCGGTACCGACCCCATCAAGCCCGATGACGGCGGCAACAAGCCCTCCCTGAACACCACGGACCACTACGCCTACATCATCGGCCGCAAGGACGGTCTGGTGCACCCCGAGGCCCAGGTCACCCGCGCCGAGGTTGCCACCATCTTCTTCCGGATGCTGACGGATGAGTCCCGCAACGAGCTGTGGAGCCAGAGCAATCCCTACAGCGACATCACGCCCGACATGTGGTGCAACGCCGCCGTCTCCACCATGACCAGAGCCGGCGTCATCCAGGGCTTCAAGGACGGCACCTTCCGTCCCAACGCGCCCATCACCCGCGCCGAGTTCGCCACCATCGCCGTCCGCTTCTTCGAGGTGGCCTATTCCGGCAACGACAAGTTCAGTGATATCGAGGGCCACTGGGCGGCTGACTACATCAACAAGGCTGCTGAGGCCGCCATCATCGCCGGCTTCCAGGATGGTACCTTCCGTCCCAACACCAACATCACCCGCGCCCAGGCCATGACCATCTTCAACCGCGTGCTGGGCCGCGCTCCCGAGAAGGATCACCTGCTGTCCAACATGATCACCTGGCCGGATAACATGGACACCAACGCCTGGTACTATGCCACCATGCAGGAGGCCACCAACTCCCACGAGTACGAGAAGCGCACCGCGGCTGACGGCACGATCTACGAAGTTTGGACCAAGCTCCTGCCGGTCCGCGACTGGGCCGCCTTCGAGAAGGAGTGGTCCGACGCCAACTCCGCCGCCAATCCCGGCGAGGTTGTCTCCGTGGTTGTGGTGAACTGACGAAACGATCCCCCCGCGGCAAAAGAGCATACAAGCCCCGCCTCCTTTCCGGGGGCGGGGCATTGATTTTCAGGGCGAGGGGCCTCCGCTGGCCGTCAGGCGCCGAAGCTCCTAAAATCTGGAAACCAGCAACAGTCGCCGGCTGCTGCTCCCCCGCAGGCGGCGGAGCAGCGGGAAGCGTCCCGAAAACCGGCGGAGCCGCCCGGAGGCGTAGAGGCCGGCGGGCGGGAAGTGCTGGAAATTGCTGGCCGGGTTCCCGGAAATCCCCTGTCGGAACAGGGAATTTGCGACAAAAAATTTGAAAAATTTAACGAGATTTAACGGTCATTTTTGTATAGAAACTTCTTGAATTTGGAAGTTGCTTGTGGTATCATGATTCTAAATTATCGGATAGTGGGGTTACTATGTACATTTCTGAAATTTACCGGAGGAACATGTGAGATGAGAGCGAGTGGAGAGTTGGTCCTGCGGGAGATCGCCGGGGCCCACATCCTGATTCCGGTAGGAGATACCGCTGCGAAGCTGCACGGCATGATCACACTCAGCGACAGCGGGCTGCTGCTCTGGGAGCGTCTGCAGAGCGAGTGTACGGAAGAAGAACTGGTGGAAGCGTTGCTGGCGGAATATGAAGTGGACCGGGAGACTGCCCGGGCGGACGTCCGGGACTTCCTGGGGCAGCTGCGGGAAGTGGACATCCTGAGCTGAGGGCGCGCATCATGGAAATGGAAGACAACAAGCCGAAACGGCGCTCCCGGCGCCGGAGAGGTTCCAACAAAACGGCGTGGATCGTCGGAGCGGCGGTCCTGCTCCTGCTGGTGTTTCTGCTGTGGGGGCCGGGCAGCTCCGGACGGACTCAGGAGGACACGCCCACCGGCGCGGCGTCCTCGGAACCCGCAACAGAGCCGGCGCCGCCCCAGAAGGCGGAGGCCTCCTTCCCCATGGAAGTGGAGGACGGAAAGCTGAAGATCACGTCGCTGTTCCAGTTCACCGGCGTGAATCCGGACTGCGGCGACGCCATGGGCGAGGACATCGCCTCCCTGGCGGTGGAGAACTGCTCCGGAAGCTATCTGGAGCGGGCGGAGATCACCGTCTCCCTGGCGGACGGCACATCGTACCAATTCGCCATGGAGGACGTCCCGGCGGGGAAGACCGTATGGGCCTTCGCACTGGACAACGGCAGCTATGACACCGCCGCCGCCCTGTCGGATGTGGAGTGCCGGGCGGAGTTCGCGGACCGGGCGCCCCTGATGGAGGACACGGTGTCCGTGTCGGTGGAGGAGACGGCCGTGACCCTCAGCAACAGCACCGGCGCGGCATTGGAGAATTTAGTCGTCACCTGCCATTGCCTTTTCGACGAGGCGTATTTTGGCGGAAGGACATACAGCTACCCCGTGGACAGAATTCCGGCGGGGGGCAGCGTTGAGATCCAGGCGGAGGAGTGCTATCTGGGCCAGGCGGAGGTCGTCCGGGTCCAACAGGCGGGCTGAACCGCCAAAGGAGAGAATATTACGTGCCGGGGAAAATGCGAGACCGGCACAGGAACGAGAGGAGATCAATCATGAAGAAGTACGTAAAACCGGAGTTGTATTACGAAAACTTCGAGCTGTCGCAGCATATTGCGGCATGCGGGATCGACGTGAATCAAGGTGATACCGGCAGCTGCACGCCGACCCTCGCCCCTAAGTTTTGGGGAGGCATGAACGATACTGTTTTCAACAGCGGGGAAAGCAGATGCGCCACGAGTGTTGACGCCATCGACGTCTACTGCTACACCGTCGGCACCAGCGAGGCGGGCAAGCTCTTCAACTCCTGATGCCGGACCCTCACCTGTATCCGCTGTCCGTGGCCGGGGTGGGGATCAGCCTGAAGACCGGCCACCCGCTGCCTGTCACGGAGAGGTTCCAGCCCTTTCTCACGGAAAAGGCCCCGCCGGGATACCTGGTGGAGTTCCGGGAGAGGCCTGACCTGTCTCCGCCGGAGGGCCAGCCCCTGTACCGCAGCGAGAGCTACGAGGTATACCCCGACGGGAAGGGCGGCTTTGTCCGCTGGTATTTCGACGGGATGGACAACTTCGTCCGTTTCGTCCGGGTCAGCGAGGACAGGACGGCAAAGCGGGTGCTGGCGGAGTATCTGCCCCAAAAGCGGGAACTGGTCTCCGCCATGGGCAACTGCTTCGCCTTCAGCGGCTGGGAGATGCTGCTGCTGCGGGAGGACCGTCTGCTGCTGCACGCCGCCTGCGTGGATACGTACCTGGGCGGACTGCTCTTTTCCGGGCCGTCGACTATCGGCAAGAGCACCCAGGCGGGGCTGTGGCGCCGGTATGCCGGTGCGCGGCTCATCAACGGCGACCGCCCCATCCTCCACAGGAGTCCGGAGGGCTGGCGCGCCTGGGGGGCCCCCTACGCGGGTTCCTCCCACTGTTTTGTCAACGACAGCTGCCCGGTCAGAGCGGTGATCATGCTCCGTCAGGCGCCCCAATGCAGCCTGCGGCGGCTGGAGGGCGCGGAGGCCTTCCAATCCGTGTTTGCCGGGACCACCGTCTCCAGCTGGGACAGGGACTGCGTCCTGCGGGCCTGCCAGCTGACGGAGACACTGATCGCGGAGATCCCGGTCTATCAGCTTTCCTGCACCCCTGATCAGGCGGCAGTGGAGCTTCTCCGGGCGGAACTGGAGAAGGAGAGAACCACATGACCAAAAGCCCCATGGAGCTGACGGAATACCTGTACCGCAAAGCCAGCAGAGAGGGCGTCCCCATCGGCGGGACCTTTGAACTCTCTCCGGTGTGCAATTTCGCCTGCCGGATGTGTTACGTCCGCAAGACGTCGCAGGAGGTGTCCCGCAGCCCGCGGCCCATCCTGACGCTGGACCGCTGGCTGGAGATCGCCCGGGAGGCCCGGGAGCGGGGACTTCTGTACCTGCTGCTCACCGGCGGAGAACCGCTGCTGTGGCCGGACTTCTGGACATTATACGAAGAACTGGTCCGGATGGGCTTTCTGGTGTCCATCAACACCAACGGCTCCCTCATCGACGGCGCGGCTATCCAGCGGCTGAAGCGTTTCCCGCCCCGGCGTGTGAACATCACGCTGTACGGCGCCAGCGACGAGACCTACGAGGCCCAGTGCATGGCCAAGGGGATGTTTTCCCGGGTCACGGAGGCCATCGAGGGCCTGCGGCAGGCCGGCGTTCTGGTGAAGCTCAACGGCACCCTGACCCCGCGGAACGTGGGGGATCTGGACGCCCTGGTGGCCTATGCCGGGAGCCGCAAGCTGATTCTGGAGACCACGACTTATCTGTTTCCGCCGGTTCGGCGCGATCCGTCCATGACGGGCGTCAACCAGCGATTTACGCCGGAGGACGCCGCCCGGCACCATTTGCGGATCTTCCGTCTGCAAAACGGCGAGGAGCGGTATCGGGCGTATTTGAAGAATATCCGGAACGGAGCGGTCCCGCCGCCCGGTCTGGACGAATCCTGTGTGGACCCCGCGGACGGCCGGATCCGGTGCCGGGCGGGGAGAGCGTCCTTCTGGATCACCTGGGACGGTTGGCTGACGCCCTGCGGCATGATGCCGGAGCCGAAAGTAGACCTCACCGGCCGGACCTTCGGAGCGGCCTGGGAGGAGCTGATCCGGTTGAGCGGGGAACTCAGATTGTCCGGCGTCTGCGCCGAATGTCCCGACCAGCAGCTGTGCCACTCCTGCGCGGCCATGGCCCTGGCGGAGACGGGCAGCGCGTCCGGGATACCCACGTACCTGTGCCGGATGGCCGCGGAGATGCGGGCACTGGCCATCAGCGAGCTGGCTGCGGAGAGCCAGTAAATTCCCATCACCTGCAAATCCATGTAAATGATTTGCATTTAATATATAGAACGATAACGAACCGGGAGGTAAGGTTATTATGTTGAAGAAGAGCAAACTGACCAAAGTACTGTCGCTCGTAATGGCTTTGGCTCTTGTGCTGAGCCTCGTGCCCATCACCGCCATGGCAAGGGAGGAGCAGACCATTGACCTGACGGACGGCACTGTGGTCCTGGCCCAGGAGAAGGATTCTCTGGGTGACATCCTGTCTGACGTCTTTGGCGGCGGACAGAACAACGGGGACAGCTCCGCGGCTTCCTCTGATGCCGCCGGCAGCGCGGACGTGACCACCGGCTCCACCGAGAGCACGGAGGATGTCACCGAGCCTGCCGATCCCACCACCCCCGCCGACCCTGACGAGGGCGATGCCACTGATCCTGCCACGCCCGCCGATCCCGCTGAGGGCGATGCCGCTGACCCCACCACGCCTGCTGATCCCGGCGAGGAGGAGAAGGAAGAGGAGCAGGTCGTAGTCGAGGTTCCCGCGCAGCAGCCCGTCCAGGAGCAGCCCGCGTCGATGGAGCTGGAGAAGTCCGCAGAGATGTTGCTGAGCGACGTCTACGGATACTATAACAATTCAGAGAACTATGATCCCAGCAATTACGAGAAGCCGACAAGTCCGGATTTCTACAAGATTGTCCATGTGGACTGCGGCCGCAAGTACTTCAGCCCCGAGAATCTCAAGAAGATTATCGATAACGCTGCCGCTGCCGGTTTCAACCAGGTGGAGCTGTACCTGACCGATAATCAAGGTTTCCGCTTTGCTCTGGATAATATGACTGTCACAACTGCCACCGGCAATACCTATGACCTGACCCCCGCTCTGGGTGACGGCTATTCCGACGGCTCTAAGTATCCGGACGGCAGCGGCAAGTATCTGACGCAGAGCGAGATGAGCAATATCATCACCTATGCGGGCAACAAGGGTATTGAGATTGTGCCCTGCATCAACACCCCCGGCCATATGGGCGCTATTCTGGAGGAGTTCAAGGATTTCCGCTATAGCGGCTCCAAGAGCTCCATCGATCTGGAGAGTGCCGAAGCAGTGGCCTTCGCATTGGCCATCGTGGATAAGTACGCCACTTATTTTGACAGTGAGGGCGTGAAGTATTTCAATCTGGGTGCGGACGAGTACGCCAATGACCTGTCCACCATGGGGTTCCAGGGCCTGTATACTTCCGGCAAGTATCAGTATTTCGTGAACTACCTGAATGCTGCCGCACGGATTATCAAGTCCAAAAATATGACGCCCCGGGCATTTAACGACGGCATTTATTACAATGAGGACAATACCTATCCTGTCAACTCCGCTATTCAGGTTTGCTATTGGTCCTGCGGTTGGAGCGGCTATAATCTGGCCTCCGCACAGTATCTGGTCAACAAGGGCATGGATGTGATCAATACCCATGGCGACTACTACTGGGTACTGGGCAATACCGACTGGCAGTGCAGCGCTGAGAAGGCGGCCCGGTTTGACTATACTTCCTTCCAGTATAGAACAGGCACCACCGGTAACGGCACGATCAGCGATCCCGCGGGTGCCATGTTCTGCATCTGGTGCGACGTGGGCAATGCCAACGGCACGGACGGCGGCACCGCCGTGGTCAGCGCCACCGCTGACGTTATCGCCGCTTTTGGCGGCACCCTGCCGAAGACGGAGACGCCTGCTGTTGAGGGTAAAACCGTGGAGAGCAATGGCGTTTCTGTCACCGCTCCTGGCCTGACCAGTCTCGACGTTATAGTGGGAGTAGAGGCCCCCGAAGTCTCCGGCGCTAATAAGCAGATAGCCTATGACATTAAGCCCTATGTGGATGGGGATCTTTACGACAGTACGGGTGAAGAAAAAACCAAAGCAACTGTTACTATCGTGCTGCCTGAAAATCAGGGCTGGGAGGACGTAAAGAAAAGCAACTTTAAGGTCTACGTGGTAGAGGACGGCGAACTGGTTCCCTTGACAGAGGGTGTTTCCTATGATCCCGAAACCAGAACAGTCACATTTACCGCACCGCATTTCTCGGTGTATGTAGCTGCGGACGAGCCGGCCTATTCGATCACCGTTGCTGTCGGCAAGACGGAGGAAGTTATCGTTGAGGGTGTGAACCTCACTGCGGATGGTCAGGTATATACTACGGCTGATCCTACTGTTGCGACTGTCAGCGTAACGGGCGTAACCAAGGGAGATACAGTACCGGATTATACCGCAGTTACCACCAATCCGACCTGGAGTGATTTGGTAACCAGCAACACTACTGTTGCAACTTCTTATTACTACAAAGCCGGCGACGGAAATTATTATCGGCTGTATGCGACCAGAAGTAATGGTACGCTGAAGCGGCTATATGACTATAGCCTTGGCTATTATGCGAATGGTTCTACCACGTTAACGACTGTTACGTCTGTGAGAAATGTCAGCACTATCTATACAGGAACAGTCAGCAGCGATGTTACCCTGTACACAGAATCTACGACGACTGCCACCGAAACTTCTACCACCATCATTTTCTCCGGCCTGAAGGTGGGTACGACTACCGTAAAGATTGGCCAAACTACCTACGCAATTACCGTTACACAGGATCTTAGCGGCGTCACTCCGCTGACCGTGGAGTACTGGATCACCAATATGCAGGTAACGGCGGATGGCGCTATCTCCAAGGATATCTCCGCTCAGTCTGCGTATGGCGAAGCCGGCGTTGATATCTCCACCCTGGTTCCCGCCACCGGCTCTTATGAGTACGGCAGCGTCGTGTTCTGGAAGGGTACTGTGCTGGATTCCAACAACAAGCAGACCACCGCCAGCGGAGTGGAGAACGACAAGACCGGCTCCGGCAATGACTTCAGTCTGATCCGCTATTACAATGGCAGCTGGCAGTACTACTATAACGGTAGCTGGAATACCATCAGCAGCACCGATCAGGTGGTCATCTACTGGCTGCAGCCCACCGAGGTCACCAAGGAGATCACCACTCTGGTGAAGGACTGGGGCTATGCTCCCTCTAATCAGCAGGGCGATAACAACGACAAGGTCGCTCTGACGGTGGCCGTGGTCTATCCCGACGGTACGGTTTCTCCCGCCGAAGGCGATATGTATTCCACCTCCACCACCCTGTTCAACTATTGGGAAAACCGTAATATCGGCCTGGTGGCTCCTGTCAACAACTCGGATTACACGATCTCCAAGATCACGGTGACCAACGGTACCCGTGACCAGCACGGCACCGGCAAGTGGGGTACTAACGACACCATCACCTGGGATAAGAAGACCAACGAGGCCGGTGAGCGGTGGTACAACGAGACCACCTACTGGGATGAGACTGTGGGTGGTACGCCCATGGTCAACGGCGTGACCAGCAATATCACGTGGTCTAACTACAACACTGCCAAGCTGGTTCTGATTTATCTGAAGCCCGTCCACTATGATACCAACCTGATCGTCAAGTGGGTGGATGACAGCGCCAGCGGCGCCCTGATCTCCACCATGGAAGTGGCCGTGTCCTCCGATGGAGCTCCCATTACCTTCTACAACGGCCTGAAGCAGACCTCTGCCCTGCCGGCGGAGGGCGTGGGCGGCACCTTCACCTTGGACGACGACGCTTATGTCACCAACAGCTCCAACGTCAACCAGACCTTCAACAAGAACATCAGCACCGTCCCCGGCGTAGCGGATGTGTATAAGACTGGTCTGTACCAGTATGTGTCCGCTGATCTGTCCGCTGACGGCATGACCCTGACCCTGCACTACAACGTCGATAGCAGCAAGCTGTCCAAGCAGTACGTGGTGGACTTCGGCCTGCCCGTCAATGTGCCGCTGAGCGATTTGATCGAGAATTCCGGTAGTGTTACAAAGGTTGAGATCACCGGCGGCGACGCGACCGTGAATAATGACAATTCGATCACCTATCAGCCTGCGGCTGTGCTGACTGGTACTGCGACTGTCGGTGTCAAGCTGACCTTTAATGATAATACTACGCAAACCGTCAGAATTGGCTTCGTCCCCGCCACCACCGTGTACTACGAGGAAGGCTTCGCTACACTGACCGGCTTCTCTGGCGGCAGCAAGGGTACCGTTGCTCAGGCAAAGCAGGTTGCGGGCAAGAGCAGCGACGAGTACGGCTACGATGTCGCTTACAACACTGTTGGCGCCAGCAACGGAACCCAGGCTACCAGCAGCACCAAGGGCGATACGGCTACTTTCACCTTCACCGGTACCGGCGTGGAGATTTACGCCAACAGCGCAACTGACACCGGCTATTTGATGATCCAGGTAAAGAAGGGCAGCAGCACCGTGAAGCTCCTCCAGGTCGACACTGCTCTGAAAAATGGCGGTGATGCTACCCAAGGCCAGGATGTCACCGGCTACAACGTCCCCGTGGCCAGCATCAGAGATTTGGCTCGCGGCAGCTACACCGTGACCATCACCCATATCGACGAGAAGATCGTCAACTTGGACGGCTTCCGTGTGTTCGGCACGCTGGATACCGAGCCCGAATCTTATAAGAAGGATCTGGAGGATAATCCCACCTTCATCGAACTGCGTGACCAGGTGCTGGCTGGCCTGATCGTTCCTTCTAGTGGCTCCGGTCAGGTCAATGCCGCACTTCCCACTGATGCTAACGCTGTTGTTGTCGCATCCTCTAGGAAGTATACGCAGGACAATGTGAATGACCTGCTGACCAACGGCCCGAAGAACGAGATCTATCTCCAGCCTGAGCAGGCCCTCGTCCTGAATATCACTACGGAACGTGAGGTTCAGATCGGCCTGAAGGCGCTCAACGCTGAAACGAATTACAGCATCAATAATGGTGATTCTCAGACCCTTAAATCCAGCACTGACATGTTCTACACTGTGGCTGGTAAGGGTGATGCAAAAGATGGCCAGACCATCACCATCACCAACACCGGTAGCGGTATCCTGGCCGTCACCCTGCTGAAGGTCTGCGACGATCCCAACGCCACGCTGGGCGTCCTGACGGAGGAAGACATTACCGCCGCGTTGGTGAGCCTGGGCTATGCCGAGGAGGAGACTCCCTCCAAGCCCGCAAAGCCGGAGAAGCCTGCCAAGCCGGAAAAGCCTGCCAAGCCGGAAAAGCCTGCGAAGCCGG